>OCTA010000185.1_pt1 | contig 58748 bp, 46 predicted proteins | sample 1538991 | NCBI WGS metagenome assembly OCTA01 (sample SAMEA3539302, study PRJEB22396) | soil metagenome | biome: tundra; feature: field; material: soil | place: USA | collected 2010-05 | depth 0.15 m
GCCCCATGGCGTGCCGCCGTCCCCCAACGCCCAGATGATGCGCGTAAGCTGCGCATGGCCCTTCAAACTGCAAGTCGAGCAAACTCACTAACGGCAGGCGCGATTATAGTGTCCAAATCTGACGAAGGGATGTCCTCACTCGTCCGGTGCTGCCGATTCCCAGACCTCCGTCAAGACCGGCCGCCAAGAGCCGCCGGCTGATGCCGGCCAAATGGCGGCCCAGAGACGTCGGGTGCGGCAGCAATGTCCTCGTGAGGACATCCCTTCGTCAGATTTGGACAGGGAGGACGCGAAGGATAATAGAGCGGGTCTGGCGCAGGCGGCGGATATGCTCGCTCCAGAACGCGGACTCGTCCCTGAAGCCGAGCCAGAAGGCGACTGGAGCCCGGTCATCCGGCGTCGCCCCCAGGACCGAAATGCCTTGATGGGCGTCGCGCCGGGCGACGAATTCAATCCCTTTCAGGAATTCAAGGTTGTCCAGAAGCGCCTGGCCGTCGGCAGGCGCCAGCAGGCCTTCGGCCTCCAAAGCCCTGATTGCCTGCCGCGTGCCGGTTTGGCGCAACGCCGGGCGGGATCCTCCGTATTCAAGCTGGAGCGTTTGCGCCAGGAATTCAATGTCGACCAGCCCGCCGGCACCCGTCTTGAAGGCTCGCTCCGGAGGAGCGACGATGTCGCGTTCCCTCTCGATTCGGGCGCGCATGGCCCAGATCGCGTTGCGATCCGCACCGGAAAGGCCTCCGGCGTAAACCCGCTGCGCGACCCAAGCCTGGAATTCGGCCGCAAGGGCGGCCGGGCCGCAGACAATTCGGGCGCGCAGGAGCACCTGTCGTTCCCACACTTGGGCGCCGTCCGCATGATAGGCTCGCAGGGAGGGAAGGGTCGTCGCGAGCGGTCCCGCGTCTCCGTGGGGGCGGAGCCTCAAATCCACCGCGAACGTGGGCCCGAGCGGGCCTCCCGGGTGGAGAATGCGCCGCAACCATTCAACCTCCGCAGCGGCGGCCGCCTCGGCCCCTTCCGGGGCCACAACCAAGAGGTCGAGATCCGACCCGGGGGCCAGCTCGCATCCGCCGTACTTGCCCAGCGCCACGACGAGCAAACCTTTCCCGGCGCAAAGTCTGGCCAAGACCGAATCAGCGAGCCGCGTCAGCGCCGATTCGACCTCGACGCGGGTCAGGAACCCAAGCAATTCGCCGATCGTGTAGCGCAGTTCCTCGGCCCGCACGTACAGCCAGAGCCACTCCGCCAGCGCCGCCTGCCCGGCGGGCGCGCCCTTGGCGAGTTCTGCGGCGAGATCCTCCGAGCCCTTTCGCCGCCGCAGCATCTCCGGCCGGAAAACCTCCTCGAGAATCTCCGGGTGGGCGCTTAGGAGCTCGACTCCGTAGGCACTCCGGTCGCACAGGAGCGCAAGCACCCGAAGAAGCTGGGGATTCGAGGCGCATTGGTTGAGGAACTGCCGGCGGGTCCCGTATCTCTCGGCGCACCGCGCGAGCCGGGTGAGCGCCGCCAGCGGCTGTGCCAGCTCCGGCAGCAGGGTGTCAAATCCCCGGGCAAGATTCCGGAAATCCGCAACCAGCCCGGGCGTGACCTGCATCCGGTGGTCTCCGCTGCCAAAGACGCGCAGCACCCCGGCTGCGCCGGGTTCTTTGCCGAACCAGCGCCTTATCCGGTCTGCGGCAATCGCGGGAATCGTGTCGGTCGTGAAGAAATCCCACCAGGCCTCGAATTCGGAATCGACAATTCGGTCGGAGAACAATCCGCCATAGAGCGATTGCACGCGCAGCCGCCTCGCCCCGAGATCTTCCAGGAAGGAGGACGGCGAAGCGAAGCCAAGGGTCGATGCCAGGGATTCCAGCTCGCCGGGATCGGACGGAAGCTCGTGGGTCTGCCGCTCGTCCCGCATCTGGAGCCGGTGTTCGACGCGGCGAAGGTGCCAGTATGCATCCGTCAGAAACTGGGCGTCCCGAAAATCGAGCAGCTCGTACCGGGCGAGCTGCTCGAGCGCCGTCGCCGTTGAGTGGGTCTGCAGGAAAGGGTACCGCCCGGCGTGCAGCAGCTGAAGCGACTGCGCGATGAATTCGATCTCCCGGATTCCGCCGGGCCCGCGCTTCAAGTCCCGGCCGACGTCCTCCGACCCGACGATCTCGCGTTCGGTGCGCCGCTTCATCGACGCCACTTCGGCGAGAAGCGAAGGGGGAGGGTGGCGGGGGTAGCGGAAGCTGTGCAGGTCCTCCAGCAGTTCGGCGCCGAGGGCCAGGTCTCCGGCGACCGGGCGCGCCTTGAGGAGGGCGAGACGCTCCCAGGTTTGCCCGGCGGTCGCGTAGTAATTTTCGATTGTGGACAGCGAGGGAACGAGGGGTCCCCACGCGCCTTCGGGCCTCAGGCGCGCGTCCACGCGAAACAGGAAGCCGTCAGCCGTGGCGGTGCCGAGGAATCCGGTCAGGCTTTCCGCGAGCTTCGTGAAGAATTCGATGTTCGAGGCGCTCATCGGGGCGCCGCCCCGCCGGCAGTTTCCCTCGCCCTCGTAACAGAAGATGAGGTCGATGTCGGAGGAGAAATTCAGCTCCGCCCCGCCGAGCTTTCCGAGGGCCAGCGCGCAAAAGCGCGCCGGCCTGCCCCCGTATTCGTCCCAGGGCGTTCCGAAGCGCTCCGTGAGGCGCCTCAGGGCGACACGGTGGCACTCTCCAAGGCAAAACTCGGCCAGCCGGCTCAGCTCCCCGACCGTTGTCTGCTCATCGGCAAGACCGTTGACGCTGCGATAGGCGATTCGAAGCGACATGAGGCGGCGCCAGCGCCGCAGCAGCCCGATGCGCGCATCGTCGCCGGCCGACCCGGCGTCCCCGCTGCCGCCGAATGCATCCCATTCGTCGCGCAGGGCGCGAAAACGGTAGGTCGTGTTGAGATTGCGTTCCTCTTCCAGCCAGAAGAACACCTCCGGGCGGTTGAGTATCGTCTGCGCGTAGATGGGGCTCGCCTGCGCCAGGCGCTCCAGCCGCAACCAGGCGGCCGGTTCGACCCGCTTCGCAGGCATGCCCGGGCCCCCGGCGGCGATCGCCGCCCGCAGCGGGGACAAGACCGTGAGGTCCAAGGGCTACCGCCTGCTGAGGAGGTCCCGCGCTTCGTCCAGGATGCGCTTCTCCTCGGCTGTCAGCGCGCCGAATCCCTGGCTGTTGATCTTGTCGAGGATTCGATCGACTTCGGCGCGAAGATTTTCACGGCTTCCCATGTTGACCTTGAACGACGGCGCCGAGGCGCCGGTCTTTTGGGAGTGTTTCATCCACTTGGGCAGCTCGATCGCTGCGCGGCGGGAGGGCAGCCGCCAGGACGCTTCGTGGATGAAGCGGAAATAGAGCCATCCCGCCGCCATCCCTCCCAGATGGGCCGAATGCGCATAGCTGAGAGGCGACGGGGTTCCGCCCACTTCGTAGGCCAGGCAGCCGACCAGGTCGATGGCAACGGCCAGATACGCGAGGTACTTGGGCTTGATTGTCACCGGCACGATGAAGAACAGCAGGAAGGTCATCTCCTGGTTCGGGTACAGACAGGCGAAAACGATGAAAAGCGCCATTACTCCGGCCGACGCCCCGATCAATTCGGCGTTCGCATGCCAGTTCACCGCCGCAAAACAGGCCCCGCCGAGGACCACCGCCGCGCTGTAGACGATCAGGAATCGCCGTCCGCCAAGGACCGGAAGGAGGGCGCGGCCGAGAAAATAAAGGCCGAGGAGGTTGACGGCGATGTGAAGCAGCAGGTGCAGCCCCTGCGCGTGCAGGAAACCATAGGTAAACAGCGTCCAGACGTGTCCGGCCCGCAAGGCGGCGGGCGTCAGGGCAAACAGCCGTTCGACGAGATCGCCCCCGTCGAAAATCCGCGAAACGACCGCCTGAAGGACGTATCCAGCAAGGATGGCCAGGATCAGCCAGCCGAGGACCGTGGTCCTTCCGCTGGAACGGGTGTCCTGCATGTACGGTCGGTCGTAGAGCATCTGTTTTCGGAACCTATGGCAAGGCGACGCAAAGACAAGACGCAAGCCACTTGACAGAATCAACAGGCGGATGCTTTGTCTTGGTCACCATGGCCAACAAGTCGGAAAAATGGGCGACGAACACAGCTGGGAAATTCTTTGTCGATCAGCAGTGCATCGACTGTGACCTGTGCCGGGAGACCGCTCCGGCATTTTTCACGCGGAACGACGAGGGAGGATATTCCTACGTATTCAAACAGCCGACGACCGACGAGGACGTTGCCCTTTGCATGGAGGCGCTGGAAGGCTGCCCGGTTGAGGCGATCGGCAACGACGGAGAGTAGGTTCCCGGCCGGGCTTTCCCCCGCGATTCGCCGCCGCTGCTGCGGTAGTTGTTAAGCAAGATTCGGATGGCGCCTTAACAGAAAGCGCTTGTCTTTGGACGGGGGTCCGGCAGGGTTCGGAAATGATGCCGGCCGGGCCGCTAGCACCTCCTTTGGACGCACTTGGGGAACGCACCCACGCGGCGGATCGGCGCCATGTCTGGCATCCCTTCACACAGATGGAGGAGTACCTGGGTCTCCCGCCGCTTGCGATCGCATCAGGCCGCGGAGGCTGGCTCACGGATACCGATGGGAAGCGCTATCTCGATGGAAATGCCTCGATCTGGACGAACGTTCACGGTCACAACGATCCGGACCTGAACGCCGCGATCGAACGCCAGCTCGGCCGGGTGGCCCATTCCACCATGCTCGGGCTCACACACCCAGTCGGCGCCGAACTCGCGCAAGTGCTTGCGGAATTGGCCCCTGCGGGGCTGGGTCGGGTTTTCTTCAGCGACAACGGGGCCGGCGCGGTCGAGGTGGCCCTCAAGCTTTCGTTCCAGTACTGGCAACTCTGCGGCCATCCCGAAAAACGAGGTGTCATAGGACTCGCCGGCGGTTACCACGGCGACACCTTCGGTGCGATGGCCGTGGGCGACAGCGGTTTTTTCCATGATCGGTTCCGGCCCTGGTGTTTTCCGACTGCGCATTTTTCCGCTCCCGTCTGCAGGGAATGGAACGGGATCATCAGAGCAACAGATACTTCAGGAAGTTTTGCGGCGCTGGACGCCCTTTTGGCCGAGGGCGCGGAGCGCACCGCCTGCCTGATCCTCGAGCCATCGGTCCAGGGCGCGGCAGGCATGCGCCTGCAGCCCCCTGGGTTTGTTTCGGCCGTCGCCAAACGGTGCCGGGCCGCAAATGTGCATCTCATTCTGGACGAAATATTCGTTGGTTTTGGACGGCTTGGGCCGATGCTGGTGTGCGCGGAGGAGGGGGTATCGCCTGATTTCCTGTGCCTCGCCAAGGGGCTTACCGCCGGCTACCTCCCGCTCTCCGCCACGCTAGCCCGGGAGGAGATCTTCGAGGCGTTTCTCGGCTCCTATGAGAGCCGGCGGGCTTTCTTTCACGGGCACACTTTCACAGGCAATCCCCTTGCGGCCGCAGTGGCCCTCGAAAATATCCGCAAGTTGCGCCCGATGACCGAAGGCACCGTTCTCCGGCGCCGGATCGGCTCGTTCGGCCGGATGCTCGACGCGGCCCTTGCGGGTCATCCGTGCGTGTCGGAGATTCGCCAAAGGGGCCTGGCCGCGGCCGTAGACCTCGATGCGGCCAAGGATGGCGGGCGCGGCGGAATGGAGCAAAGGCTGGGCCTGCGTGTCTGCCTGCGGGCCCGGGCGCATGGCCTGCTGCTTCGCCCGCTCGGCGACTCGCTCCTCATCGTGCCTCCACTCTGCCTCGACGAGACCGAACTCGGTGAACTCGTGCGGCGCACGGCGGCGGCGATCGATGATGCGACCGCGGGTTAAACGAGATCCAAGAAAATACGGCGAAAACACCGAACCGAATCTCCCATGTCCCAACCCGACCTAGAATCAATCCGCGAAATCTATTCCCTTCCTTTGCCCGAACTCATGTTCCGCGCGCAGCAGGCGCACCGCCTCCATCACGACCCCGCCGGCGTGCAGCTGTGCACGCTCCAGTCGATCAAGACGGGCCGGTGCCAGGAAGACTGCAAGTATTGCCCGCAGGCCTCGCGGTACGCTACCGGCCTCGAGCCGGAGCCGCTCATGGAAACGGAATCCGTGGTCAGGGCCGCGCGAAACGCCAGGGAGGGCGGCGCGTCGCGATTTTGCATGGGCGCGGCGTGGCGCGAGGTGCGCGATGGCCCGCAGTTTGATTCGGTCCTTGAGACCGTGCGCGGCGTGTCCTCGCTCGGCCTCGAGGTCTGCTGCACGCTTGGGATGCTGACGCAGGAGCAGGCGGTGCGGCTGAAGGCGGCGGGCTGTGTCGTCTACAATCACAATCTGGACACGTCCCGGGAATACTATCCGGAGATCATCACCACGAGGACGTACGACGAGCGGCTCGAAACCCTCGCGGCGGTCCGCGAGGCGGGCCTGCAGGTGTGCAGCGGCGGAATCCTCGGGATGGGGGAAAGCGTGGAGGACCGCCTGAAGCTCCTCGCGGAGCTCGCGGCCCTGGATCCCCAGCCCGACTCGGTGCCGATCAACGCGCTCGTCCCCGTCGCCGGCACGCCGCTCGCGGAGCGGGCGCCCGTCGATGTCTTCGAGTTCGTCCGCATCATCGCCACGGCCCGGATCCTGATGCCGCGCGCAATGGTGCGGCTGTCGGCGGGGCGGACGGCGATGTCGGACGAAACCCAGGCGCTCTGCTTCATCGCCGGCGCGAACAGCATTTTCCTGGGCGACAAGCTCCTGACGACCCCCAATCCGGGACGATCGGAAGACATGCGCCTGTTGGGCCGGCTGGGCCTGCATCCGCTGGCGGCTCAGCCGCAGACGGAGGCCTATGCGAACGATACTGGTCACCGGCTCTGATACGGGCGTCGGCAAGACGCGCGCCGTCGCTTCGCTCGCGCGACTCCTGGCGGGAAGGCCCGGGGACAGGATCCAGATCGTGAAGGCGGTCGAGACGGGCGCCGACGGCCTCGCCGAGGGCGACGCGTTGCGCGCGCAACGGCTCGCCGGGTGCCGTCAGGTCGAAGCCCACACGCTGGCCTCGTTCCCGCGGGCGCTTGCGCCCGCAGCCGCTGCGGCGCTGGCCGGACAGGAGCTTTCGCTGGAGCTTCTCGCGGAGCGGGCGCAGGCCCTTCCCCCATGCGATTGGCGTGTCTTCGAAGGGGCTGGTGGCATTGCCTCCCCGATCGACGAAGACGGCCGGGATTGGGCGGATTTTGCAGGCGCCGTGGGCGCATGTGCCGTCGTCATCGTGGTTCCGGACAGGGTGGGCGCGATCAACCAGGCGCGGCTTGCCCTCGGCCGCGCAGTTCAGGCCGGTCTGCGGGCGGGGATATGGCTCAACGCCGCGTCGCCTGTGGAACCGGACGTGGCCGAGTCCAACCGGACCGGCATCCGAAGGGCGGGCGTTCCGATCTGGGGCGAGCTGGGCTTCCAGGAAGAGAAGGGGAGGCATATCGAGGCGCTTTTGGCGGCGCTTTCGGAAAAGTCCGGGCGTCCGCCCGCCCCGGGCAATCGCGGGCACGAGAGGGGCTTCTGCGCGGAGCGTTGCGACTCGGCGCTTGCGGAGCGGGACAAAAGGAATCAGAGGCGCCGGATCCGTGTGACCGCGCTGGAGGACGGCGTGATCAATCTCGCCGACAACGACTATCTGGCGCTCGCGCGGGATCCCGCCATCGCCGCGGCAGTCGCCGAAGCGGCGCGCGAACACGGCGCCTCGGCGTCCGCGTCGCCGCTCATCACAGGCTGGCGCAAGCCCCATGAGGCGCTGGTGGAAGCCCTTTGCGCGTGGCACCGGCTTTCCTTCGGGCTTCTTTGGACGAGCGGGTACGCGGCCAATTGTGCCGTGTTGGGAACGCTTCCGCAAAAAGGCGATCTCGCCCTGGCCGACCGTCTCGTCCATCACAGCATGATCGCCGGACTCTTGCACAGCGGGGTCCGCATCCACCGGTATCGCCATCTCGATCTGGACAGGTTGGAGGAATCTCTCGCCGGAGCGGACGCCGCCGACCGGCCCGTTTTTGTGGCGACGGAGAGCGTCTTCAGCATGGACGGCGACTACCCCGACATGGCCCGCCTGGCGGAGCTCAAACGGCGTCACGGCTTCTGCTGGATCCTGGACGAGGCGCACGCGCTGGGATGGTATGGCCCGGAAGGCGCGGGACTCGCAAGCGCCGCGGGGGTGCAGGGAGTCGTGGACGTTCTTGTCGGCACGCTGGGAAAGACCCTCGCCTCCGGAGGCGCCTATACGCTGTTTCGCGACGCGGCTGTGCGCGACTACCTGATCAACGGGGCCGGTGAATTTATCTATTCAACGGCCCTGCCGCCGGCCAATGCGGCCGGGGCGCTGGCGGCCCTGAACCGGGTGCGCGAACTTGCCGCAGGCGGACAGGAGGCATGGCAGGAGAGTTCGCGCCGTTTTCGGGCCATGCTGCGCGAGCAGGGTTGGGACGTGCCCGGAGGCGAGTCGCCCGTCATCCCGGTCCGGATGGGAGGCGAGGACGCCGCAATTTCGCTGGCGTCCGCCCTGCGCGAAGCCGGAATCCTTGTCGGCGCCGTGCGCCCGCCGACCGTTCCTGCGGGAACGAGCCGTTTGCGCCTGTCGATGAAACGCACGCTCACTGCGGACGATCTGGCCCGCGTCGCAAGGGCGATGGCGGAATGGAGGGACCGGCCGTGAGGATCGGGTGGCTGATCGGCTGGGCGGTCCCGGAGGATTGGTTCGGGACGCTCGCGAAGGAGGCTTTCCCGGATGCCCGGCACGTTGTCGTCAGGCCCTCGCGAGGAGCGATCGACGGATTGGAAGCGGGCGCGCCCTTCGATTGGGTGATCGGGTATTCGCTCGGAACCCTGCTTCTTCTTGGCCACGCCCGGCGCGCGGAGCGCCTGGGCCGGATTGCCATCCTGGCGCCGATTTTCTCCTTTCCACGCGAGGAAGGGATGGGGGGGCGGATTGCGCGTGCCGAAGTCCGAATCCTGGCGAGGCGGTTGGACAAAGATCCCGCGCGGGCGATCCGGGAGTTTCGCAGCCGGGCTGGGCTGGAGGATATCCCCGAAGCCCGGACGGACCCGCAGCGGGGGACAGGCCCCGGCGAACTGGCCTGGGGGCTTGCCCAACTGGATACTGTCCGGATCGATCCGGTCTTGCCGGAGGGCTGGACCGGCTGGTGCGGGACGGATGACCCGCTTCTTGACGCCGAACGGCTGAATGCACTGGATCCGCGGATCATTCCGCTGCGCGGCGTCACGCATCATCCCCGGGGGCTGATCGGCGCGTTTGCTGCGTCTATTGGCCGTGCCATAGACAGGCAGGCGGTCGGAGGGTGAAGATCGCCATGCATTCGCTGAACAAGCCTGTTCATTCCAAAGGCGCCCCTGGGAGCGCGGCGCACCTTGCGGTTGCAGCGAGCTTCAGCCGGGCGTCGGGGACGTACGGGGAGCGGTCCGGAGTCCAGGCTGCCATGGCGGAATGGCTTTCCGAGTGGCTGCCTCCCATCCGCTCCGGGCGGGCCCTTGAAATTGGAGCGGGCACGGGTCTGTTCACGAGGCGGCTCCTGCCCTGGAATGGTCTCCTCACAGCCTCCGACATTTCGCCGGAAATGTGCCGGATCGGCCGGAGCCGGGTGCCCGAGGCCGACTGGATTCCCATGGAGGCCGAGCATCCCGCGGGCGGTCCGTGGGATTGGATTCTTTCGAGCAGCATGCTGCAATGGGCCGCGGACCCGGCCGAGGTCTTCTCGGCGTGGCGGAAGGTTCTCGCGCCGGGTGGCCGCGTGCTGGCTGGCGTCTTTGCGGCGGGCAGCCTTGCCGAGTGGAACGCATTGGCGGGGGACAGCTCGCCGCTTGTCTGGAGAACGCCGGACCAGTGGCGCTTCCATGTTTGCGGCGCCGGCTTCCGGATGCTGCGCGCCCAGTGCGAGAGGCGGGTCTTCCACTACCCGTCCGCCCTCGCGCTTCTTCGCTCGCTTCACGACGTCGGCGGGGCGCCGCACCGCCGGTATGCAGCGGGCCGGCTCCGTCAGCATTTGCGCGACTACGATGCGAAGTTTCTCTCTTCCGGCGGCGTGACCGCAAGCTGGTCGTTCTACCGGTTCGAGGCAGACACGGGGCAGTCGGCGTGACCCTGCGGCCGCAAGTGTGCGGCGGCGGTGATTCCTGCAAAAACCCCTTGCCCTAAGCCCGGGGGTTGGCATCAGCTTTCCCCATCTCCCCATGAAATTTCCCAACGATCCCGAAACGCAGCTGCACACCCACGGGGCGGACAAAACGGGCTTCGGGTTCTAGGCAACCACGCCCGTGTCCAGCTTGCGTTCGTGGATCGACGAACCGGGCGCCGGCGCTGTCGAAGCGCCGAGTGTTTTTGTCCGCGGGTGGTGTTTTGACGCCGGTGGGCGGCCCATCACGGCCGTGCGGGCGCGCGCCGGCCGGCGCATCTTCATGGGCCGCGCCGGACTGTTGCGTCCGGACGTGCAGGCGGCCCTCTCCGGGCCGCCCGAAAGCGCTCGGTCGGGGTTTAGCGTCTGCGTGAATCTGAAGCCGGAGGAAACCGTTGTCCGGCTGGAAGCGAGGGTCGGGGAGGAACGATCGTGGGCGCAATTCCAGCAGATTCGGTTGCAGGGTCCCCCCGGCTCGGTGTTCATGCGCCGCCTGAGGATGATGATGTTTCGCTGGGAGGCGTTCCGCGGGCGGCCGGAGGCGCTGGAGCGGCTGACGGCAGCGGAGCGCCGGTTCGTGCTCGCCCGGATTGACGAAGACGGGGGGCATCCGCTGCGGCTGAGTCCCCACTATGCGCCGCGCCCTGTGGAGCCCGAGCGTTTTCCGTCGCCGCACCTGCCCGAGGCGCGCTTGCCGAGGATCACGGTTGTGACGCCTTCGTACCAGCACGGCGCATTTCTCGAGGCGACGCTGCAAAGCGTCCTTGAGCAGCGGGGTGTCCGGGTGGACACCATTGTCCAGGACGGCGGTTCAACCGATGGATCGGTGGATGTCCTGCAGCGCTACGCTCCGCGGCTGCAGCATTGGGCAAGCGAGAAGGACCACGGGCAGGCGGACGCCTTGCGGCGCGGCTTCTTGCGGACGGAGGGGGGGCCGGACGACATCATGGCGTACCTTAACTCGGACGACCTTTTCATGCCCGGGGCGTTGCGGTTCGTGGCCGAGCACTTTGCCAGGAATCCAAGAGTGGACGTCGTCTACGGGCATCGGGTGCTCATCGACGAGCGGGGCAACGAGGTCGGGCGCTGGCTCGTCCCGCGGCGCTCTTGCGACGATTTGCGGCTGTTCGACCTCATCCCGCAGGAGACCCTTTTTTGGAGGAGGCGGATCTACGAACGCGCGGGCGGAATCGACCCGTCGTTTGGTTTCGCGGTCGACTGGGACCTCCTGCTTCGCTTCGCGGCCGCCGGAGCCCGGTTTGAGCGGCTGCCCTGGTTCCTGGGTCTGTTCCGCCTGCACCCGGCCCAGAAAAGCCAGGCATTGCTGGAGAAGGTGGGAATTCCCGAGATGGATGCGCTGAGGGAGCGCAATCTCGGGCGCGCGCCCGCGCGGTCGGAGTTGGTGGCCGGCATGGAGCGGGCCCAGCTGGACAGCGCCGTCGTGGCGGCATGGATGAGGCGCGGTTGGCGATTGTAAACGACCCCCGCACGGCCTTTATTGAAGCGATCCTCACGCTGCATGGCGCCACTCTGCCTCGTTTTCCATGAATTGGCCGTTGAGGCCGACGGTGCGGCGACGCCGGCCGCCTGGCGGGCGTGGACGCTGGGCAAGGAATTGAGCGAGGCGGGATGGGCGGTCACCGTGCTGCACACGGGCGAGGCTTCGGAGGCGGAAAGGGCATTTCTGACGTCCGGGGCGGAGGAGGCGGGTCTTTCGTACCGCAATCTGAACCAGGTGGCGCCGTTGGACAGAAAGGTTTTCCCGGCGGTTGCGTCCCACAGGCTCGCATTGCGGGTGATGCGAGCGCTGGAAGCGATCGGCCCCGAGGCGGCGGTCGTTGTCGGGCATGCGGCCCACGCTTCGGCTGTGGTCGCGGCCCGGCGATGCGCCTCGGCGCTGGCGAATTGCCGGCTGGTGCTCGTGGTCGACGAGGTTGCGGAGCATGCGCGCGAGGTGGAACAGGTGTTCCCGGCCGATGGGAGGGAATCGATTGCCACGGATTTTCTGGAGAGGGAGGCGATCGGCGGGGCCGACGGGGTGGTGTGCACGAGTGAAGCGTTGCGGCGGTGGCTCGCGCTGGCCAAATGGCGGGCCTCCGGGATCGCCGCTTTTTCCGGGGACGCGGAAGGATTGGGACGGAAGGTCGCGGAATCGCTATCGGCTTCTTCAACGGCTGCGGCGAACGCGCCGCTCCCCAAGGTCAGCGTCTGCGTCGCTCATTATGAGCATCCGCGTTTCCTGGGCCAGGCGCTGGCGTCGCTCGAGGCGCAAACGATGCCGGCCCATGAGGTGATCGTGATCGACGACGGTTCGGCGAGCGCGGAGGCCCGGGCTGCATTCGCGCAGGCCGAGGCGCAGTACGGACCCCGCGGCTGGAAGTTCCTGCGGGAGGCGAATGCGGGTCCCTCGGCGGCGCGCAACCGGGCGGCGCGGGACGCCGCCGGGGAGGCGATCATCTTCTGCGACGCTGACAATTGGTTTTACCCGGACATGGTCGCGACGTTCTCCCGCGCATTGGCGGCGAGCGGGGCCGATTGTGTCACGTGCTCCTTTGCGGTCGTGCCCGATCCGTCCGAATCCGCGGCGGCGGGCTCGGAGTACGTGTTCGCCCCGCTGGGGCCCTGCCTGGAGCTGGGCGCCGTGGAAAACGTGCTGGGCGACACGAACTTCATCATCCGGCGCGAGGTTTTCGAGGCTATGGGAGGTTTTCAGACCGCGAAACGGGGTCCTAGCGAGGACTGGGAGTTTCTCCTGCGGCTGGTGCTGGACGGCCGTTCGCTGGCGGGCATCCCTGCGGTGCTCTTCGAATACCGGCTGACGGCCGGAAGCCACGGCCGCAGGCTCAATGAGGTCGCGAACGCACAGGCCGCCGTGGGGCCGGTCTTTGAGCGGCTGGCACCGGTCTGGCGGCGGCTGTGGCCCCACGTCGCGGGCATGGTGCGCGACCCGCGCGTGGGCCGGCTGGAAGATGCGCTGGCCGCGGCCGGGGTGAGGCACGCGGAGGAGGCGCTGGCCTGGCTGCAGAGGGACCGCGTCCGCCGGGCGAGCCTGTTTCTCCTGGAGAATTCCCAGCAGGCGCTCGACGCATCGCTGCGTGTCAGCCGGGAGCAGGCGGCCGAGCAGGGGCGCAGGGATGCCGGGGTGATCGCGGAGTTCAGCCGGCAGGTCGCGGAACTCAATCGGCGGATCGCCGAACTCGAGCGGGCCCGCGAGCAGAATGCCGACAAGATCCGGCGAATGCAGGAATCATTTTCCTGGGCGCTTACCGCGCCCTTGCGCAGCCTGCGCAGGATTCTGCTCGACCGCCGCAGGAAGGAGGCGGTTCCGCCTGCCGCCGCCGAGCCCCCGGCGGGCGTGCCCGTCCCGGTGCCGGCCGCGCCGGAGCCCGGCTCCTACGGACATTGGGTGCGGACTTATGACACGCCCGCGGCGGAGCAGCTACAGGCCCTGCGGGCGGCGGCCGAGGCGATGCCGGCGCCACCGAAAATTTCGGTCCTGATGGCCGTTCTCAACCCGGAGAGGGAACGGCTGTCCCGGGCCGTTTCGTCGGTGCGGGCGCAGAGCTATCCGCACTGGGAACTGTGCATCGCCGACGACGCCTCGACGCAGCCGCACGTGCGGGAGATTCTCGAGCGGATCAGCCGGGAGGAGCCGCGGATCAGGGTCGTTTTCCGGGAGAGGAACGGGGGCGCTTGCGCGGCGACCAATTCAGCCCTGGAAATCGCGGGCGGCGAATGGGCTGCCGTGTTCGACACCGACGGCGAGCTCGCGCCGCAGGCGCTCTCTTGCATCGCCGGGGAGATCATCGCTCATCCGCAGGCGGAGCTCATCTACTCGGACGAGGACGGGATCGACGGGCAGGGGGAGCGATTCGGCCCGTATTTCAAGCCCGGCTGGAACCCGGACCTGCTGCTCGGGCAAAACTATATCTCGCACCTTGCCGTCTACCGCACCGCGACGCTGCGGGCCCTCGGGGGCATGCGTGCGGGATTTGATGGCAGCCAGGACTGGGACCTCGCGCTGCGGGTTACGGAACGGGCGAATGCCGCGGCAATCCGGCACGTTCCGCGGGTCCTCTATCACGGGCGCAAAGGCGACGGGGTGGCAGTCCGGCACCCGGATTGGGAGAGCGGCGCAGCCGAGTCCGCGCGGCGGGCCCTCGCCGAGCATCTGGCGCGGACGGAATGCCCCGCGCTGATTCTCCCGACGGTCGGAGGACACTGGAGAATCTCGCGGCCCCTGCCGCTGCCCCGTCCGCTTGTGTCGATCATCCTGTCGGCGCGCGATCCGGCGACCCTCCTGAAGGTCTGCTTCGCCTCGATCCTGGTCCGCACCGATTACGCTCCGTACGAGATCCTGCTCGTCAATAGCCGCTCGGGCGGCCCAAAGGGGCTTGAGCTCTTCGGGGAATACGCGCGGGACTATGGCGTGCGGGTTCTCGACCGCGAGCCGCCGTTCAATCATTCGGCGAGCAGCAATTTTGCGGCGCGGCAGGCCCGCGGCGAGATCCTGTGTTTTTTGAGCGGCGAAATCGAGGTGCTCGGAACGGGATGGCTGGGCGAGCTGGTGAGCCACGCCGTGCGGCCGGAAATCGGTGCGGTCGGAGCGCGGCTGTACACCTCCGGCATGCGCCTCCAGCACGCCGGCGTCATAACGGGGATCGGGGGCGTGGCCGGGCATGCATTCAGGAATTTCCAGCGGGACGACCCGGGGACTCCCCAATTCCGGCCGCACCTGGCGCAGAACCTCTCGGCGGTCACGGCGGCCTGCCTCGCGATCCGCCGGGAGGTGTTCTTCGAGGCGGGCAGCTTTGACGAGCAAAGGTTCTCCCCGCCGTTCAACGAAGTCGATTTCTGCCTAAAGGTCCAGGCGCTCGGCTACCGCAACCTGTACACGCCGTTTGCCGAATTGATCCATCATGAACCGGCCGGCCTTGGGCCGGAAGACTCGCCTGAGAAGGCCCGACTCTTCCGGGAGGAAACTGCCGCAATCCAGGAGCGCTGGGGCGCTCAGTTGTCCCGTGATCCCGCGTACAATCCAAACCTGTCGCTGGATTCGGAAGACTTCGCCCTGGCCTATCCCCCGCGAGTCCCGCCCCTCGTGTGAGCGCACGGGCAGGGAGTCAGTTTGCCCGGCCTTCAGGCTCAGGTCGGGCGGACTGATCCATTGCGTGCGCCCGGGGGGATGCTTGACAAGATCTCGCGGCGCACGGTGACTGCGTGGCATGCCTGAGAATCCCTTCCTCGATCCCTCGCTCGAAATCCGCTGGTCGCAGCTCACGCCAGAACGGGCCGAGCCGGCCATTGCAGAAGCGCTTGACCGCGCCCAGGCGGCCATCGATGCCATCGCCTCGATGGATTTGGGATCGGTCAATTATCAGAACACGTTTCTAGCCCTGGAGGATTGCGTGGACGAGCTTAACCGGGCCTGGGCGAAGGTCACCCACCTGCAGTCCGTCGCCGATACCCCGGCCTTGCGCGCGGCGTACAACGCGCTCCTGCCGAAAGTCTCGGCCTTCTATGCCGGGGTTCGTCTGAACGGCGGCCTATGGTGCCGGTTGAAGGCGGTTGCAGCGGCGCCGGCGGCGGGCGCCCTTCGGGGGATTCACCGGCGGTTTCTTGACGAGACGCTCGCCGATTTCAGGGAGGCCGGCGCCGACCTGCCGCCGGAGTCGAAGGCCAGGCTGGAGGCGCTCCAGATCGAGCTCGCCAAGCTGACGCAGAAGTTTTCGGAAAACGTGCTGGATGCGACGAATGCCTGGGAACTGCTGGTGGACGACGTGGCCCGTCTCGCCGGGCTCCCGGACCACGCGAGGGCTGCGGCCCGGCAGAGCGCCGCATCGAGGGGGCTTGGCACCGCGGAGAAACCGACATGGCGGTTCACCCTGCATGCGCCATCCCAGGAACCATTCATGGCCTACGCCGAGGATGCGGGCCTCCGGCGCAGGATGTGGTCGGCCTCGGCCTCAATCGGCGCGGTTGCGCCCCATGACAACACGCCGCTGATCAGCCGGATCCTTGCCCTTCGCGCCGAGAAGGCCGCGCTGCTCGGGAGGGCCCATTTTGCGGATTCGGTCCTGGCGCGGCGCATGGCCAAATCGGGGAAGAGGGCGATGGACTTCATCGAGGACCTGCGTTCGCGCTGCGCCGCGACGTTCGTGCGGGAGTGCGCCGAGTTGGAGGAATTCAAGCGGGTCTCCGCCGCGCCGGCCGCAGGGCGGCTCGCGCCATGGGAACTCGGTTTTTGGTCCGAAAAACTTCGCCGGGCCCGCCACGATTTTGACGAGGAGGCGCTGAGACCGTATTTCCCCGTGGATTGCGTCATCTCGGGGCTTTTCGAGCTGGCCAGCCGCGTGTTCGGACTTCGCATCGCCGAGCGCGCGGGAGTCGAGACGTGGCATCCGGAAGTGAAGTACTATGAGGTTCGCGACGCGCTCGGGCGCCACGTGGGCTCGTTCTACGCGGACTGGCATCCGCGCGAGTCGAAGCGCGGCGGCGCCTGGATGAACTACCTTCTTACCGGCGGTCCCCGCCCCGACGGCACGCGGGCGCCCCACCTGGGGTTCATTTGCGGGAACCTCACGGCTCCTTCGCCCGGCTGTCCCGCCCTGCTGACCCATCGCGAGGTGGAGACCATCTTCCACGAATTCGGCCATTTGCTCCATCACCTGTTGGGCGAGGTCGAAATCAAGTCCCTGAACGGAGTCAATGTCGCCTGGGACTTCGTGGAGCTGCCGTCCCAGATCATGGAGAACTGGTGCTGGGAGCGGGAAAGCCTGGACCTGTTCGCCCGCCATCACGAAACGGGGGCGGCGATTCCGGACGATCTGTTTCGGAAGATGACCGCCGCGCGAAATTTTCGCTCGGCCTGTTTCGCCATGCGGCAGGTTTCGCTCGCAAAGCTGGATCTGCTTCTGCACACGCGCACTCCGGAGTTTGCCTCGGCCCCGGATGTCGAGCCCGTCCTCAGGGCGGCTGTCGCCGAGTCCCTCATCCCGACCGAGCCTCCCGCGCCAACCGTAGTCAAGCGGTTCACCCACATCTTCGCCGAACCCGTGGGCTATGCCGCCGGATACTACTCCTACAAATGGGCGGAGGTTCTCGATGCCGATGCCTTCACGCGGTTCCGGGCCGAGGGCATCTTCAATGCGAAGGTGGGCGCCGAATTTGTCTCCAAGATTCTCAGCCGCGGCAACGCCGAGGATCCGGCCACGCTCTTTCGCGATTTCATGGGCCGCGACCCGGATTTGAACGCATTGCTTGTCCGCTCCGGCCTTGCGGCGTGAGGCGTTGCGCCGGTTCTTCGGGAGTCTTTACAGGGGCGGGCGCCGGCGCCAGGTTTCCCGCCATGAACATCGCCGACATAGCCTTGATTCCCGGACGCACGTTTCCGGCCCGCCGTTGGACGCGGGGCCTGGTTGGCCAGGATGGCCAGCCGATTGCCGCCAAGGGGTTCGCGATGGGCTACGTTGTCCTGGAACCGAACGGAGGCCAGGTGCCCTGGCACAACCAGGAGCAGGAAGAGGTATACATGGTGCTGAAGGGCGAGGGCGAGATTTGCGTCGGATCGGAGTTTGGCGGGATTTCCGAGGGTCAGGCCGTGTTTCTCCCGCCTGGCGTCTTCCACCAGTTGACGAACACGGGCGACGAGCCACTGCACTTGATCTACATCTACTGCCCCGGCGGAGACGTTGCGCACTGGCGCCAGGAACTCGACGGAACGCTTCCGCAGGCGGGAATGGGCGCGACGCCTCCGCTGCCCAGGAGAGCCCTGCCGCAGCGCGCTAGCTGAGCTTCGGCACGTCCACCCAGCGGCGCCCGGCCCAGGACGCAAGGGCGAGTTCCGCCAGTTGCACCCCCTTGGCCCCCTCGAAGAGATTCCAGCGGAAGGGCTCGCCATTCACAACGTGGCGCAGGAACAGTTCCCACTGCGCCTTGAAGGCATTGTCGTAGGTGTTCTGGCCCGGAACGGGAGTCCATCCATCGTTGTACGCCGGCGGGCTGTCGAGGTCGGGATTCCAGACGCAGCGGGGCGTGGAGGAAAGGTCCTGGGCCACGCAGTTTCTCAAGCCGGCGACCGCCGAGCCTTGCGTCCCGTCCACCTGGAGGGTGAGCAGGTCGTCGCGCCGCACGCGAACGGCCCAGGAGGAATTGAAATGGCAGATGATCCCGTTCTGGAGCTCGAAGGTGGCGTAGGCCGAGTCGTCGGCGGTGCAGTGGTACGGCTTTCGCGACTCGTCCCAGCGGCCGGGAACATGCGTCGCGCCCAGGCAGGAGACCGCCTTGATCTCGCCGAACAGGTTGTCGATCACGTAGCGCCAATGACACAGCATGTCGACAATGATGCCGCCGCCGTCCTCCTTGCGGTAATTCCATGAGGGGCGCTGCAGCGGCCCGTGCTCGCCCGTGAAGACCCAGTAGCCGAATTCTCCGCGCACGGAAAGAATGCGGCCGAAGAAACCCGCGTCGATCAGATGCCGCAGCTTCAGGAGTCCGGGCAGCCAGAGCTTGTCCTGGACGACGCCGCTCTTCAGCCCCGCCGTCTTCGCCTCGCTGTGCAGGGCGAGCGCTTCGGCGGAGGTCGCCGCCGCGGGTTTCTCGCAGTACACATGCTTTCCGGCGGCGATTGCCATGCGCACGCCCACCGATCGCTGCGAAGTCACCGTCGAATCGAAATAGATCTGATTCGCGGGATCGGCGAGCGCCTCCCCGAGGTTCGTCGTGCGGCGCGCGACTCCGGAGCGTGCGGCAAGCGCCGCAAGCTTGGTTTCGTCGCGTCCCACCAGGATGGGGTCGGGCATGATGGTCCCTCCATCGGCGAGGCGGACGCCCCCCTGGTCGATGATCGCCTTGATCGACCGGAGCAGATGCTGGTTCGTCCCCATGCGCCCCGTGACGCCGTTCATGACGATGCCGACTTTGTGCGTGGTCATCCCGCGGAGCATGGACGAACGGCCCCGCCGTTGACCATCCCAATTGACGAAGGGCGAAACAACGCTTAGGTGTGACGGTCACAGACTTCACGCAATCATGAATGTTCCTCTAGCCTTCCTGTACATGCCGACGGGGGTGTTCATGCTCCTGTTCGTCCTTGTCTTCCTCTTCGCCCTTTATGCCCAGATCCGCGTTTCGAGCGCCTATGGGAAGAACGCCCGGATCCCCTCTCACGGGGGCCTGACGGGACGCGAGGCGGCGGAGGCGGTCATGGCGCAGGCGGGCATCACCGATGTCTCGATCGAGGAAACAGACGGCCACCTGACCGACCATTACAATCCGGTGAGCAAGTGCCTGGTGCTGTCGTCCGAGAACTACCGGGGGACGAGCCTCGCCGCGATCGGCGTCGCGGCCCACGAGGCGGGCCATGCCATCCAGCACAAGATCGGCTACCGGATGCTGAGTTTCCGGATGGCGCTCGTTCCCGCGACCCAGATCGTTTCGAAGATCCTGCCATTCGTGATTCTCGCGAGCGTTTTTGTCGCGGGCATTCCCGTCGGACCTCTGCTCGACATTGCCATCATCTGCTACGCCGTTCTCACGATCTTCCAATTGATCACGCTGCCGGTCGAATTTGACGCGAGCCGGCGCGCCAAGGTCCAGCTCGTCTCGCTCGGAATCCTCGACCGGGACGAAATGCCGGGGGTGAACGAGACGCTCGATGCCGCGGCGCTGACGTACGTCGCGGCCTTCATCGGCGCGCTCCTCAACCTCCTGTACCTCCTGTCTCGCAGGAACCGCTGATGCACCGGCGGGCGTGAGCGGCGGATGGCCGGAATCGCAGCCGCTGGTTTGCGTACAACGATAAGGAAGGATCTGCTCAGGGCGATGGCGAGTGGGTCAGTTTGCCCGACCTGCAGCCTGCCGGGCCGTGCGCAGCTTACGCGCATCATCTGGGCGTTGGGGGACGGCGGAACGCCATGGGGCCCCACGCCGGTCTTGATGCGCGTCTGCGCCTTGCGAGCACAGGCCCGGCAGGCTGCAGGTCGGGCAATCTGACCCATTGCGCGCGATGAGCGCATGGGGGCTCAGAATTGATTGGAACCCCCGGGCCGATTTTGAGATAGAGCAGGATGATGAAACTCATCCCCCTGTGTTGTCTCATCCTCGCTGGAACGACAATGGGTGCGGCGACGCTTCCCCTTTCCAAGCTCGATCTGACGCGGGTCAGCCATGTGGGACGTCCGCCGCGCGCGGGATTGACGGCGGGCAACCATCCGATCCGGATCGCCGGACGGCCTTTCACCGATGGATTTGGAACCCAGGGGCCGAGCCGGCTCGAGGTTTCCCTCGACGGGCGCGCGCAATCGCTGAGCGCGTGGATCGGGGTCGCCGATGACACGGCCGAAAATGAGCCGGGGCCCGTGAGGTTCGAGGTGATCGGCGACGGCCGGGTTCTGTTTGCAAGCGAAGGCCTCATGAAGGGGGTGGCGGCCCGGCAGATCGATGTGCCCCTGGCGGGGGTCAGGGACCTTGTGCTTGCGGTACAGGCGCCGGACCAGCCGCGGACAGGCGCGGCCTGGGCGGATGCGGCGATCGCCTACGACGGCGCCGCGCCCGCCTCGATCGACCGAGTCCGGGAGGAACCGTACGTCCTGACCCCGAAACCGGGACCCGCGCCCCGAATAACCGGAGCCGGAATCGTCGGCGCGCGTCCCGGGCATCCGTTTCTCTTCAAGGTGCCGGCGACCGGCGACCGCCCGATCACGTATTCGGCTGCGGGACTCCCCGAAGGGCTCGTCTTGGACGACAATTCGGGGATCATCACCGGAAGCGTCGCCGCTCGCGGCGAGTGGCGCGTCCGCGTCGCCGCAAGAAACGCCGCCGGTTCCTCCAGCCGCGAACTCCACGTCGTGATCGGCGACACGCTCGCCCTGACACCCCCGATGGGGTGGAACAGCTGGAACTGTTTTGCCGCTGCGGTCACCGCCGCCGATGTGCGCTCCGCTGCCGCCGCATTCGTCAAAACGGGGCTGATCGAGCATGGCTGGACGTACATCAACGTCGATGACTACTGGATGACCCGGCCGCTTGCGGACGATCCCATTGTCAAGACCCTGGACGAGCGGGCCCAGTCCCAGGGAAAGCGGTTCCGGCTCCGTCCGGATGACGATCCCACGCTGGTCGGCCCGGCCCGCGACGCCGGGGGGCGCATCAACCCCAATCTCCGTTTTCCCGACATGGCGGGCCTCGCCGCCCATATCCACAGCCTGGGGCTGAAGGCAGGCCTGTACAGTTCCCCCGGGCCGCTGACCTGCGGCCAGTGCACGGCCAGCTACGGGCACGTGATGGAAGATGCGGAGCGCTTCGCCGAGTGGGGCTTCGATTACCTGAAATACGACTGGTGCACCTACGGCTATTACGCCCTTGACGAAAGCCGCCAGGAACGGATGAAACCCTACCAGGTGATGGGGGAGGCGCTTCGCGCGCAGAAGCGCGACATCGTTTTCAGCCTCTGCCAATACGGGATGAGCGACGTCTGGGAATGGGGCGCAAACGTCGGTGGAAACTGCTGGCGGACGACGGACGACATAAACGATTCGTGGGGCAGCATGTCTGGGATCGGGTTTTCCCAGAACGGCCACGAAACCTACGCCGGGCCCGGGCATTGGAACGACCCGGACATGCTCGTCGTGGGGTGGGTGGGCTGGGCGCGGAGCCTGCATCCCACGCGGCTTTCCCCCGACGAGCAGTACACGCATATTTCGCTGTGGTCGCTTCTCGCGTCGCCGCTTCTCATCGGCTGCGACCTGGAGCGCGTCGATGATTTTACGCTCGGACTTCTGACCAATGACGAGGTGATCGCCGTGGACCAGGACCCGCTCGGGCTCGCGGCCCGCCGGGTTGCGCGCGAGGGCGACACGGAGATCTGGAGCCGGCCGCTGGCCGACGGATCGATCGCCGTTGGCCTTTTCAACCGGGGCGAGCTTCCCGCCATGGTGACGGCCCGCTGGCCGGCGCTCGGGATCGGCGGGCCCCGCACCGTGAGGGACCTCTGGCGGCAGAAGGACATCGGCCGGTTCGCAGGCCGCTTCGAGGCGCTTGTCCCGCGTCACGGAGTTGTCCTTGTGCGGGTGGTGCAATAGGGTTGGCAAGATGGAACGATTCTCGCCGCGCCGCTTCCTCGTTCTTGTGCTGGTCCTTGGGATCGGCGTGGGCATCGGCGCGAGCCTGGAGCTGCTGTTCCGGCCGTTTCGTGTCGAACCGCCCCCGGCGCCTGTCGCCGCGGCGCCAGCGCCGGCTCCGGCCGCTCCAAAGCCTTCTCCGGCGGCGAACTTGGCCTGCTCCGCCTCCGTCTCCTTCCAGAACAACCTGTTCCCATCGCTCATGCTTTCTTTCGGGGGCCTGGCCCCGGATTTCACGCACTGCGTGACGGTGGAAATCCGAAACGCCCCCGTCGGGAAGCCCTGCCAGTTGCGCATCGATTCGGGCCTTCTGCAGGAGCCCCTTCTCGTGACCCAGAACGCCCCGTCCGGCCGGTTCTTCCTCAGTCCTGACATCCCTTGGAATTACGACACCCTGCGCCGGGTCGACCAGCTGCGGCCGGAGACGTTCGTCATCACCGTGACGGAGGGGGAGAAGATGGCCCAGACCTCCGTCTTGTGCACCGTGCATCCCGTCAACGAGGCGGTTTCCAGGGTGCTGGACCCGGAGACGGGCCAGTGGCAGGACACGAGCATCTGTTACGCCGCTTTCGTGAACGAGGATCACCCGTGGATCGGGACGCTGCTGCGGGAGGCGGCCTCCCACGGAACCCTGGAGCGCTTCGCGGGCTATGAGTTTGGGGAGCGCTCGGTCGTGGAGCAGCTCGAATCGATATGGGAGGCTCTCGCGGCCCGCCGGCTCACCTATGTCGACCTTTCGACGACCAGCGGCGGCGTGCCCGGCGTCGCATCCCAGTACGTGCGTTTTCTCGACCAGTCCGTCCGGGAGCAGGGCGCGAACTGCATCGACGCCTCCGTATTGATGGCGTCGATATTCCGGCGGATCGGGTTGCGGCCGGTCCTGTTTTTCGCGCCGGGCCATTGCTTCGTGGCGGTCTATGACGCGGCGCAGGGCGGGCAGCTGATCCCGATCGAGACGACGATGCTCGGGACGGCGCCCTTCACGGCGGCGCTCAACTCCGGCCTGAAGGAACTGGCCACGGCGACGCCGAATCTGAATTCACCGGGATATTCGGCGGTCGACATCGCCCTGGCGCGCCAGGCGGGCGTCAAGCCGATAGAGTACGAGGAGCCGCGGTGAGCCTGGCGCCCGGGATCCCGGCCGTGCGGCTGGCCGCCGCCCTCCTCATCGCGCTTCGACTGGCCGGGGCACTCATCCTGTCGGCGCTGAACCGGGCCGAGGTGAGGCGCCATGCCGGGCGGCCCCCGGCGGCCGTGAGCGCGATCATGGACGGGCCGACTTACGAACGCGCGGTCGCCTACACGCTGGCCAAGTCCCGCTTTGGGGTGGTCTCCGAAATCATCGACGCCATCATCCTGGCGGCGGCCCTTTTCAGCGGCATTTTGCCCGCCGTCTTCGGGCGGATCGCGGCCCTGGGGGCGCCCGGCGCGGCCTGGACGGGAGCCGCATTTCTCCTGGCGGCCGGCATCCTTCTCTCGGCGGTTTCGCTCCCGCTCGACCTGTGGGAGCATTTTCGCCTGGAGGCCCGGTTCGGCTTCAACCGGGCGAGTTTTCGCATCTGGGTGGGCGACAAGCTCAAGCAGCTGGCGCTTTCGCTCGCGATCGGATTCCCGCTGCTCTGGGCGCTCCTGTCCATCGTGCGGTGGGTGGGGGCGGCCTGGTGGATCTGGGGCTTTGTCCTCGTTTTTTCCTTCCAGCTCGTGATGGCGGTCGCCTATCCACTTCTCATCCTGCCGCTTTTCAACCGGCTGGACCCGCTGCCGGAAGGGCCGCTGCGCGCCCGGCTTCTCGCGCTCGGCGAGCGGACGGGATTTCGCGCAGCCGCGATCCTGATCATGGACGGCAGCCGGCGGTCCGTTCATTCCAACGCATTTTTCACCGGGTTCGGCCGGTTCCGGCGCATCGTTCTTTTCGACACGCTGGTGGCGCAGCTTTCGCCCTCCGAGCTCGAGGCGGTGCTCGCCCATGAGATCGGGCACTACCGCTGCGGGCACATACCGCAGCGCCTCGCGCTCTCGGGAGGGATGCTCGCCTGCGCCTTCGCCCTCCTCGCCTGGCTCGCGCGGGTTCCCTGGTTCAATCCGGCCTTCGGATTTCCGTCCGGAGCCGCCGCGCCGTCGTTTCTTCTCGCAGGGTTGCTCGGCGGGCTCGCCGCATTCTGGTTCTCCCCGCTCTCCAACCTGTTGTCACGGCACCACGAATACCAGGCGGACGCCTTTGCGCGGGGGGCGACGGGCGGCCCGGACGCCATGGTGGGCGCCCTTCGCAAGCTCGCGGAAAAGAATCTCAGCAACCTGACCCCGCATCCCTGGTACAGCGCGTTCCACTATTCCCATCCGACGCCGGCGGAGCGCGAGCGGGCGCTCGCGTGAACGGCCTTGTCGCGGCCCCGGCGCCCGTTCGGCGCCTCACCAATGGGCGTAGTCGCCCTTCTGGAGCCCCTTTGCGAATTCCACGAGCAGCTTCACGCAGTTTTCGACATCCTGAAGGTCGACGACCTCGCTTGGCGTGTGCATGTACCGCAGCGGGATGCTGAGGAGGCCGGTGGCGACGCCGGCCCGGGCCATCTGGATCGCGCGCGCGTCGGTCCCCGTCGGCCGCGGGTCGCCCTCGAACTGATGCGGGATCCCGAGCTTCCGCGCCGCCTTGAGCAGGCGCTCGAACACCTTTGGATTGATGTTGGGGCCCCGGCAGATGATCGGTCCGCCGCCAAGCTTTGTCTCGCCGTACTTGCGATTGTCGCAGTCGGGATGGTCGGTCGCATGGCCGACGTCGACGGCGATTGCAATGTGCGGATCGGCGGCGTACCCCGATGTGGTGGCGCCCCGGACGCCGATCTCCTCCTGGGACGTGCCGACCGCGACGATCCGGGCGGCGGGCCTCTTTTTCTCCCGGGACAGGCGGATCAGGGTTTCCCCGACGACGTACGCCCCGGTCTTGTTGTCAAAAGCGCGCGCCGCCCCGATGCTCCCGTTGAACAGCTCGAACTCATGGTCGTACGTCGCCACGTCGCCGATCGCCACGCGCGCGAGGGCCTCCTTCTTGGACCGGACGCCGATGTCTATCCAGATCTCGTGGATCTCGGGCACCTTCTTGCGGTCGGCCTCGTCCATCAGGTGGATGGCGCGCTTTCCAGTGACCCCCTTGACCGGACCCTTTTCCGTCAGGATGACCACCCTGCGGCCGGAGATCACGGTTCGGTCGTGGCCGCCTATGGTGTCAAAATAAATGAACCCGTCCTTGTTCACGTACGTGATCAGGAGCCCCAGTTCGTCGATATGGCCGGCCAGCATGAGGGTGGGGTCGCCGCCCGGATTGAGGGTTGCGCGCCGGTTTCCCAGGGCGTCGTTTTCGTAGGTGTCGGCGGCCGGTTTGACGTAACGGTCGAAGACCGCCTGGGCCTCGTTTTCGTGGCCCGAGGGGGACCGGGCGTGGAGAAGGTCGACAAGGAATGCGGGAGCGGTGTACGGGGAGGGCATGTGCTTTTGGTGCCTAGCCTGGAAACTCGGCTTCGATTTGCTCGCAGAAATGGTGGATCAGGAAAAGGTGCGCCTCCTGGGCCGCGGCGCCGCCTCCGCCCGGGACGATGAGTTCGCAGGTGGCCAGGCCCTTCGCCTTGCCGCCGCCGCGGCCCAGGAAGGCAACGCTCTTGAGCCCCCGCGTCTTCGCTTCCATTAGCGCCGCAACGATGTCTGCGGAATTTCCGCTGGAGGTGAGGACGACGACGAGGTCCCCGGCCTTGCCAAGGCCCGCTATCTGGCGGGCAAACACATGTTCGAAACCGAAGTCGTTGCCGATGCAGGACAGGAGCGACCCATCCGACGAAAGGGCCACGGCCGGCAGGGAGCGGCGGCTTCCCGCATAACGCCCGATGAGCTCGGTTGCAAAATGGGCCGCTTCGGCCGCGCTCCCTCCGTTTCCCGCGATCAGCAGCTTTCCGCCGGAGCGCAGGGTTGCGAGAATCAGGCGGCAGGCCTCGTCAATTGCGGGACGGATGCTGGCTAGCGCCTGCAGGGTGCGCGTCCTCTCGGCAAGGGATTCTTCAAAAGTCATGGGCGGAGGGGGCATCGATACCAAGGCCTAACGGGGAAACACGCAAGCGGCGGTTTTTCCGACAGTGGCCTAATTTGCCGAAGATGTGTCCTCTCTCGTCGGGACCTGCCAAGGCCCAGATGCGCCGTCAAGGCCGGCCGCCAAGAGCCGCCGGCTGATGCCGGCCAGATGGCGGCCCGGAGACGTCGCAGGAGGCAGCTATCTCCTCGTGAGGACACATCTTCGGCAAATTAGGTCACCGCCCTTTTTCCGTCGCCACTAGAGGGGGCGGGCGATACATCAGGCGCATCCATGAACGTCAGAGATATGTGGAAGGCCAGGCTCGAAGGCCGTCCGGTCCAGCCGCGACGGGATGGATGGGCGGATCGAGCCCCGGCGGCGGGCCGGGCCCCGTTTTTGGGCTGCATCCTGGGCATCGATCCGTCGCTTCGAGGCACAGGCCTGGCTTTGGTCGAATTTGCCGCCGGCCGGACGCCGCTTCTTCTGGCCTGCCGCACCGTGCATGTGCCGGCCGGACGCCCGATGGCCTTTGCCCTGGCGGAAATCCACCGGGCCGTCACGGCGATTCTCGCGGGGGCCGGGGTCCGCCATGTGGCACTCGAGCAGACAATCTACGTGCAGAATATCCGCACGGCCCAGATACTCGGCGCGGCCCGGGGCGCTGCGATCGCGGCCGCCGCCCTCCACGATCTGCCGGTGTTTGAGTACCCGCCGCTGCGCGTCAAGCAGGCGGTCGCCGGGGTGGGGAGGGCGAGCAAGGAGCAGGTGGCGCGCGCGGTGCAGGCGCACCTGGGCCACGGCCGCGCGCTTGCGCCCGACGAGGCGGATGCCGCCGCGGTGGCGTTCTGTCATGCGTTTACCTGGCGGGATCTGGCGGCCCCGGCCAAGGTGCGCCCGCACGCACCGCCATCGCTCAAACAATGACCGTCTGAAGGACCTGGCCGAGCTCCGAAATGCGGTACGGCTTGGCGAGCCAGCCGCAGAATCCGAGGGCGAGGCAGCGGGGGGCGAGTTCCTCGGCGATCCCGCCGCTGACCGCAACGACCCTCGCGTCCGGGTCGAGCGCGCGCAGCCGCTTGAAAACATCCTCGCCCGCCTCCCCGGGCATGATCAGGTCCAGGAGCACGACATCGTAGGGCCTGCCGATGTCCAGGTACCGGCGGTAGGAGGCCAGGGCCTCGGCGCCGTCCGGCGCGACGTCGAATTTGTACTCGAGGTTTTCCAGCATGGCGCCGGTGATCGTGCGGATCGCGGCGTCGTCATCGACGACCAGGATGCGCCCTGTGCGAAATCTCGCTGACGGAGCAGGCTGTGCGCGAAGCATCCCCGGGGGATGGGCGCGCGGCAGGAACACCGTGAAGACCGTTCCCAGGCCGACCTCCGAGTCGACACCGATCTGCCCCCCATGGCGCCGAACGGTGGCGAGCGCGGCGGGAAGGCCGAGGCCCGCCCCGTGCTTTCGCGTCGTGAAGAACGGCTCCCAGATCTTCTCGAGGTTCTCGGCCGCTATGCCGCACCCGTTGTCCCGCACCTCGAATTCGACATAGTCTCCCGCCGGGAGTCCGGCGACCCGGCCATCCGCCAGCGCCGTGTTGGCGGCCCGGAGCTGCACGCGCGGCCGATGCGGGGCGGGGGAGAGCGATTCGAGCGAGTTGCGGATCAGATTGCAGAAGGCCTGGCCCATCTGGGCCGGGTCCACCCAAACGGTGTCCGTGCCTTCGGCCACATCGATGGCTATCTCGGCCGTCGAGGCGGCTCCCGCGGTCTTTGCCGCCCCTTCGATCAGATCCCGAGCGGCCACCTGGGTCCGGGCGCCGTCGCCTCCCCGGGCGAGTTCCTGGAGGCGCCGCGTCACTTCGCGCGCCGCCAGGCACGCGGTCTCGGCCTGGGACAGCGCATCCCCATCCGTCCGATTGGAAACAACGGCGATCGAACCGAGGATTCGCGTGAGAAGCTCATTCAATTCCTCCGCGAGGCCGGCCGCCACCGGTCCGAAGGATTCGGAGCGGTTCGCCTTCATCAGGGCCGAGTACAAGGCGTCATCGGAAGAACCCGGGCCGGAGCTGTCAGTCGCCTGGGTTGGTCCGGAGTCCTCCCGGGACAGCGTCCCGGACGCGATCCCGGGACGCGGTGCCTGTCCCCACAGCGGGCGGCCGTCGGAAACTGGGTCGAGATTGTTCACTTGGGAGCGGGGGAGGATAGCCAGCGTTGGACCCGGCCCGCAAGAAATCGAATGTACGGCCCCTGGTCGTTCAGGCAGGGGATTTGCTCGAACCACTCGCCCCCGGCCCGAAGGAAGGATTCCCGGCCGGCCACCGATATCTCCTCGAGAGTCTCCAGGCAATCAGCCACGAACGCCGGGCAAAGGATGAGCAGGCGCTTCACTCCGGCGGCGGGCAGGCGCTTCAATTCCTTGTCCGTGAAGGGTTCGAGCCACGGCTCGCCGGCCAGGCGCGATTGAAAGGAAACCGAGTGGCGCCCGGGGGCCAGGCCGGCCCGGGCTGCGAAAGCGCGCGTGGTCGCAAGGACCTGGGCCCTGTAACACGTCGCATGGGCCGGCGATGGCATCGCGCAGCAATCGGCGACGACCGTGCAATGAGCGCGGGAGGAATCGGCCTTCCGCAGGTGCCGCACGGGCAGTCCATGGTAGCTGAACAGGACATGGTCATGCGGCTTCTCGAGCCACGGCGCCGATACGGCGCAAAGCGCCTCGATGTAGTCCGGGTCCGCGTAGAAAGGCTGGATGCACCGGATCCTGAATTCCGGCCCCAATCTCGCCCCTTCCGCGCAGGCCCGGGCAACCACCGTTTCCCAGGACGACATGGCATAGTGGGGATATTGGGGGATCAGGAGCACGTTCCGGGCCCCGTCCGCGGCCATCTGCCGGAGCACGCTTGCGATCGACGGCCGGCCATATCGCATGGCGAGGGCGACGGGAGTGTCCGGTCCCAACGCCGCAGCCAGCTTTGCCCGGACGCTCTCCGATGTCCGGATAAGGGGCGAGCCCTCCTTCGTCCAAATCGACGCGTAGGCATGGGCTGACTTCCTCGGCCGGACACGGAGAATGAGGCCCTCGAGAAGGAGCCAGCGCAGCGGCGCGGCCATGTCCAGCACGCGCTCATCGCCAAGAAATTCGCGCAAATACCGCCTGACGTCGGCGACGGACGTCGAGTCGGGCGAACCGAGATTGACCAGCAGGACCGCGCGCTTGGGCATGCAACGCGATTGGTCGGCAGTTTTGCCCCGATGTCAAACAGCCATCGCAGCGGGCCGGCCGGAGGCGCGCGCGGATTTATCGAAGTTTTTCCGGTTTATCTTCGGCAGGCGGTTGGTGTAGGCTCGCACCTCATTTTTCATGAGCACACCACGTCAGCCCGTCCTCCTTGTCATCCGCGACGGTTGGGGCAAGAATCCCAACCCGGGGCAGGATGCATTCAATGCCATCAATCTGGCGCACAAGCCCTGCGACGACCGCCTCCACGCGCTCTATCCCTGCACACTGGTCAAGGCCTCCGGCGAGGATGTCGGCCTGCCGGACGGAGTCATGGGCAACAGCGAGGTGGGCCACGAAAACATCGGGGCGGGCCGGATTGTCGACCAGGAGCTGGTCCGGCTGAACAAGCTTTTCACGGAGAAGAGGCTTGCGGCCAACCCAGTCTGGCGCGCTGCATCCGACCGGGTGAAGGCCCGCGGCTCGCGGCTGCACCTCATGGGGATCATATCCGACGCGGGCGTCCATGGAATGCTGGAGCACCTGTACGGAATCCTCCGGCAGGCGAAGGAGGACGGGATTCCGGCGGACCGTGTGTTCATCCACGCCTTTACGGACGGCCGCGACACGCCTCCGACGAGCGGACTGGGATACGTGGCCCAGGTGGAGGCCCAATGCCGGGCGATCGGGGTGGGGAGGATCGCCACGGTGTGCGGGCGGTTTTGGAGCATGGACCGCGACAACCGGTGGGACCGCGTGGCCAAGGCGTATGCGATGCTGACGGGAAGGAAGGCCGAGGCCGCGGCACCCAGCGCGGAAGCTGCGGTCCAGGCCTACTACGACCACCCGGCCAACAGCTCGCAAAAGGGGGATGAATTCATCGTGCCTTCCTGGGTTGTCGGCTCCGACGGCCGGCCGATCGCGTCCATCGGGGATGGCGACTCGGTTGTCTTTTACAACTACCGCGGCGACCGCCCGCGCGAAATCACGAAGGCTTTCGTGCTCGACGATTTCAAGGGCTTCGATCGCGGGGCCAAGCTCGACCTGTACTACGCCACGATGACCGAGTACGAGAGGGGACTGCCGGTGCACGTGATTTCGCCCAAGCCGGAAAGGCTGAACAACATCCTGGGGCAGGTCGTGAGCGACGCCGGCATCGCGCAGTTCCGCTGCGCCGAAACCGAGAAGAACCCCCACGTCACCTTTTTCTTCAACAACTACCGGTCCGAGCCATTTCCTGGGGAGATTTGGGCGTGCCCGCCGAGCCCCAAGGTCCCCACGTACGATCTTCAGCCGGAAATGTCCGCCGCCGAAGTCACGCGCCTCGCAAAGGCCGCCATACTCTCCGGCCGATACGGGCTTATTGTCGTGAACTACGCCAATCCCGACATGGTCGGGCACACCGGATCGCTTCCCGCCGCCATCAAGGCCGTCGAGGTCACCGACAGCGGCGTGGGGGAACTCCTCGCCGCCCTCGATCAGATGAAGGGCCGGGCGGTCATCTGCGCCGATCACGGCAACTGCGAGCAGATGTGGGATCCCGTTCACAACGCCCCGCACACTTCGCATACCCTCAACCAGGTCGAGGTCTTCGTGGTCGGCGATGCCTACTCCGCCGGCGGGACGCGCTTGCGCACGGGGGGCCGCCTCGCCGACATTGCCCCGACGCTCCTCGAATTGATGGGCCTGCCCAAGCCCGTGGAGATGACGGGAACAAGCCTGATTGTTTCGTGAGACGGCATCCATTTTAAGTCAGCGAGGGTCCCATACGACCACATTGGCCGACCTTTTTGTTTGATCCCCGGGCGCCCAAGCCGCTTTGATCCATGGTTTCATGTTGCGTACCCACCATTGTGCCCAGTTGACCAAGGCCGATCTCGGCGCCATCGTCTCCCTCGCCGGATGGGTGGACACGGTGCGCGATCTGGGCGGAATCATCTTTGTCGATTTGCGCGATCGCAAGGGCCTGACGCAGGTCAAGTTTGACCCCCAGGTGCAGGCCGGCCTGGGCGAGCGCGCCTCCCGCCTCAAGCCGGAGTCGGTGATCGCGGTTTCGGGCAAGGTCGAAATGAGGCCCGAGGGCACGGAAAATCACGAGCTTCCCACCGGGGCGGTCGAGGTCGAGGCAACCGGCCTCGAGATTCTGAACCTTTCGGAGACGCCGCCCTTTCCGCTCGATGATGAGGGAGGGGACAAGGTGAACGAGGACCTGCGCCTCACCTACCGCTACCTCGACCTGCGCCGGCCGAAGATGCGGCGAAACCTCGTCATCCGCCACAAGGCCGTGAAAACGATCCGCGACTTTTTTGACGCGCAGGACTTCATCGAGGTGGAGACGCCGGCCTTGTTCAAGAGCACGCCGGAGGGCGCGCGCGAGTACCTGGTGCCCTCCCGCATGTACCCGGGGCAATTCTATGCGCTCTCGCAATCTCCCCAGCAGTTCAAGCAGATCCTGATGGTGGCCGGCGTGGAGCGCTATTTCCAGATCGCGCGCTGCTTCCGCGACGAGGACCTGCGCGCCGACCGCCAGATGGAATTCACGCAGGTCGATGTCGAGGCGTCCTTTGTCAGCCGGGAGGACATTTACGCCCTGTTCGAGGGCATGCTGAAGAAGGTGTGGCGGGACGTCCTGGGCGTGGAGATCCCGACGCCCTTCCCGCGCATGGCCTTTGTCGAAGCGATGAACCGCTTCGGCGTGGACAAGCCCGACCTGCGCTTCGGCCTGGAGATCGCCGACCTGACCGAGACGTTCCGGTCATCCGCCTTCAGGGTGTTCCAGGCCGCGGCGGCGGCGCCGGGCGGCGCGGTCAAGGCGCTCAACGCCCGGGGCCTCGCCGACCTGACGCAGGGGGAGCTGAAGAATCTGGAGGATGTCGCGAAATCGCTCGGCGCAAAGGGCCTGGCCTTCATCAAGGCCGAGGGCGGGGAGTGGAAGTCTCCGATCATGAAATTTTTCTCGGAGGCGGAAAAGGCGGCCCTTGCGCAGAAGCTGGCGATCGCCGACGGCGACATTGTGTTCTTTGCGGCCGCCCCCTGGGAAAAGGCCTGCGCGATCCTCGGGCGCATCCGGCTGGAGGCGGCCGCGCTCCTGCAAAAGCGGGGGAAGATCGAGATCCGCCCGGATGACTGGAAGTTTCTCTGGGTCGTCGATTTTCCCCTGATGACCTTCGACGAGGCCGAACAGCGTTACCTGGCGACGCATCATCCCTTCACGGCTCCGGTGCCCGAGGACGCGGCCCTTCTCGATTCCGCGCCGGAAAAGGTCCGCGGGCAGCATTACGATGTCGTCCTGAACGGAACGGAACTGGGCGGCGGCTCGATCCGGATCCACCAGCCCTCGCTCCAGAAGAAGGTCTTCGAGGATGTCCTCAAGATTCCCAGGGACGTCGTGGAGAGCCGGTTTGGCTACATGCTGCGGGCCTTCACGTACGGCGCCCCGCCGCATGGGGGAATCGCCTTCGGCCTTGACCGCATCGTGGCGCTTCTTTGCGGCACGACCAGCATACGCGATGTGATCGCCTTTCCGAAGACCCAGAAGGGCCAGGATCTCATGGCGGGAAGCCCGACGCCGGTGACGGCGCGGCAGCTCAAGGACCTGCATATAGCCACGACAACGCCGAGTTGATCCGGGTCCCGATCCGCGGCACAATGCTTGCTTAATCAACCGCAGACAACTAGCCTTCCCACCCACCCGAATCATCCCGATTTTTTTCGCATGAAACTGATCATTGCCGTCATCAAGCCCTTCAAATTGGAGGAGGTTAAGGAAGCCCTTGCCGAAGCCGGCATCGAGGGCATGACCGTAACCGAGGTAAAGGGTTTTGGCCGCCAGAAGGGCCACACGGAGATCTACCGCGGCAGCGAGTATACGGTGGATTTCCTCCCCAAGGTGAAGATTGAGATCGCGCTCTCCGACGACATGGCCGGAAAGGCCGTCGAGGCGATCGTCAAGTCGGCCAAGACGGGCAAGATCGGCGACGGCAAGGTGTTTGTCGTTCCGCTCGAAGAGGTTGTCCGCATCCGGACCGACGAGCGCGGCGAGACCGCCATCTGACACCGCCCGCGTTTCGCTGTGCGAGGCGCATTCCCCCGCCGGCGCGGGGCACGAATCGGGGATTGTCACGGCATGCCGGAATCCCGAGTGTCAAAGGCGCCCATGGAATTGGAACCCCCTTCCGTCCGCTCCCGGTCCCTCCTTCACGCACCCATGAAAACGACGCACCTGATGCGCGCACGCACCGCAATCCTGGCGGCCCTGGCGTTTTTCGCCGGCCTGGGCGCCACGGCATCCTCCGCCCTGGCCCAGCCGGCGCCGACGACCGAGGAGCGCCTGAGCGCGCTCGAGGCCTATGTGAAGAACACCGATCCGGGCCGGACGCTCACGGGAATCCCGGGGCCCGGCCACAACGGATGGATGATGACGAGCGCGGCCCTCGTCCTGTTCATGACGCTGCCCGGCCTGGCCCTTTTTTACGGCGGCCTGGTGCGCCGCAAGAACGTGCTCTCCGTCCTCGGGCAGTGCCTGGGGATCGCGGGCCTCGTCACGATTTTGTGGTGGGCAATAGGATACAGCCTTGTCTTCGGGAAGAGCTTCGGCAGCGGCCTGTACGGCGGGACCGAGTACGCGTTCCTGCGCGGCGTGACCTCGGCCCCGAATCCGGACTACGGCTTCTGGGTCTCGCAAAACGTCTTTGCGATGTACCAGCTCATGTTCGCGATCATCACGCCGGCCCTGATCGTCGGGGCGATCGCCGAGCGAATCAAGTTCAGCGCGATATTGCTGTTCACGTGCTTCTGGATGTTCGCCGTCTATTTCCCCCTGGCCCACATGGTCTGGGGCGCGACGGGGCTCATGAACGGGACCGGGAACGCCCGGGCCGCGATCTCGGCGATCGATTTTGCCGGCGGGACGGTCGTGCACATGAGTTCGGGATGGTCGGCGCTGATCCTGTGCCTTGTCCTGGGCCCGAGAATCGGGTTTGGGCGGGAGAAGATGGCGCCGCACAGCATGGTGCTGTGCATGGTCGGCACGGGCATGCTCTGGGTGGGCTGGTACGGATTCAATGCGGGTTCGGCTCTCGGCGCGGACGGGATCGCCGCCAACGCCTTCACGACGACGACGCTGGCGACCGCGGTCGCGGCCTTCACGTGGGGCATGATGGAGAAGATCCTGCGGGGCCATGCCTCGATCCTCGGCTTCTGCTCGGGCGCGGTCGGCGGGCTGGTCGTCATCACCCCCGCCTGCGGGTTCGTGAGCACGACCGGAGCGGTCGTCATCGGCGTCTGCGCGGCCATCGTGCCCTATTTCTTTGTGACGAGGGTCAAGGCCCGGTTCGGCTATGACGATGCGCTGGACACTTTCGGCGTTCACGCGGTCGGCGGCACGCTGGGGGCATTCCTGACGGGCGTCCTCGCGACGGGCTCGGTGAACGCCAACCTCACCGCCGCAAACGCGGCCGCGAGGCGGAACGGCCTCGCGGAGGCGGTCGCCCGCCACGGACTCTGGGTCCATCAGCTGCAGGCGATCTGCGTGACGCTCGTCCTGGCGGTCTCGGCGACGACGGTCATCGCCCTGCTGCTGAAGGCGATTGTTGGCCTCCGCCCGGCGCCCGATGTCGAGCGGCAGGGCCTGGACATGATCGAACACGGCGAAGAGGGCTACATCGATTGACGGCCCCGTCCGCGCCCCGCAGGGGCGCGACCTATCGTTTCTGGGGCAGCGCCCGCGTCCGGACCTCGGTCGCCAGTTTCTCCAGAAACGCGGCGAAGGGCGCCGCCCCCTCGTCGCCCCGCGCCCGGGAGCGCACGCTCACCGTCTGGCTCTCCGCCTCCTTCGGGCCGAGAACCAGCGTATAGGGGATCTTTTCGAGCTCGGCGCGCCTGATCTTGGCGCCGAGCTTGTCGCTGTGCTCATCAAATGATGCGCGGGCGCCGGCGGCCCTGAGCTGCGCGAGCAGGCTCCGGCCATAGTCGACCACCTTGTCGCTCACGGGCACCAGCCGCACCTGCTCGGGGGCGAGCCAGGCGGGGAAATCCCCGCCGAAATGCTCGATCAGCACTCCGCAGAACCGTTCCATCGATCCGAACGGGGCCCGGTGGATCATGACGGGCCTGTGGGGCTGGTTGTCCGCCCCGACGTAGGAAAGATCGAAGCGGACCGGCAGGTTGTAATCCACCTGCACGGTGCCCAGCTGCCACTCGCGGCCGATCACATCGCGCACGACGAAATCGATCTTTGGGCCGTAGAAGGCGGCCTCGCCCGGTTCCTCGGCAAAGGAGACGCCGAGGGTCATTGCAGCCGAGCGGCAGGCCGCCTCGGCCTTGTCCCAGTTTGCCGGATCGCCGATGTACTTGTTCGAGTCCGGATCGCGCAGTCCGACGCGGACCCGGTAGTCAGCCATGCCGAGCGTTGTCAGCACGATCTTCACGAGCGAAAGGCACCCCAGCACCTCGGCCCCCACCTGCTCCTCCATGCAGAAAAGGTGCGCATCGTCCTGCGTGAAGCCGCGGACGCGGGTCATGCCGTTCAGTTCGCCGGACTGCTCCCATCGATAGACCGTGCCGAATTCGGCGAGGCGGACGGGCAAATCGCGGTAGGACCGGGGCTGGGAAGCGAATATCTTGATGTGATGCGGGCAGTTCATCGGCTTCAACAGGAAGCCGTCCAGCAGGAGATCGTCCGGCTTGACCCGGTCCTCCTGAATTGTATCGCGGCCGGTGCGCCGGTTGATCTCGTTGCGGAAATGCCCCGAGACGGCGTCGAGTCGGGCGACCATCTCGGCGCAGGAACAGCCCTCGTGGAGGATTTTTGCCAGCGCCTCGTTCTCGACGAGAGGGGTGAACTGCGACTCCTTGTAGTAGGGGAAGTGCCCCGAGGTCTTGTACAGGGCCAGCTTCCCGATGTGCGGCGTGAAGACCTGCTGGTAGCCCTGCTTGCGCAGCTCCTCGCTGATGAAGGTCTGCAGCTCCTGGCGGATGACCGACCCGGCGGGCGTCCACAGGATCAGGCCCTGCCCCACGTCGTCGTCGATGACGAAAAGCTTGAGGTCCCGGCCGAGCTTCCGGTGGTCGCGCAGCTTCGCCTGCTCCAGCCGCTCGAGGTGCAGAGCCAGCTCCTCCTTCGTGGGGAATGCGGTCCCGTAGATGCGCTGGAGCTGCTTGTTGTGCTCGTCTCCGCGGTGATACGCGCCGGCAATGGAGAGCAGCTTGACTGCCTTCAGCTTCGAGGTGTAGCGGACGTGCGTTCCCGCGCAAAGGTCCATGAACTCGCCGTTCTGATAGAACGATATCCTTTCGCCCTCGGGGATGTCGGCCAGCCGGCCCAGCTTGTAGCGCTCCTGGCCGCGGCCCTTGATGATCTCCGCCGCCTCTCCGCGCGAGACCTCCGTTCGGATGAACGGCTGGTTCTCGTCGGCGATCTTCCTCATTTCCTGCTCAATCCGGGCGAGATCCTCCGCGGTCAGCTTGTGGTCGAGATCGACGTCGTAGTAGAACCCGGTGTCGGTCGGCGGCCCGATGTCCAGCTTCGCGTCCGGGAACAGGCGCAGGAGGGCGGTCGCCAGGACGTGCGAGCCCGAGTGGCGGAGTTCTTCAAGCGGGGTCATGGGCATGGGGAAGGGTTGCGCTCATTTCCTGAGCGGTTCAAGGCTGTAGCCGTCCTTGCGGTCCAGCATCGACCAGCCGGCGGCGGAGAGTTCCCTGCGGATGGCGTCTGCGGAGGCGAAATCCCTGGCCTGTTTGGCAGCCCAGCGCTTCTGGGCGAGAATGGCAACGGCGCTGGGTATGCTTGTCGGCGGCTCGGAGAATTTCCAAAACTCCAACCCGAGGACTGAGCAGAATTGGCGGAAAGCGATTGAGGCAACGATCGCTTCTTCGCCGTCAAAACTTGGAATTGGCCGTTTAAGAACAGTAAAGATGTGCCCCAGGGCCTCGGGTATATTGAGGTCGTCGCACAAAGATTCCCAGGCTGGTTTGAATGGTCCCCAGTTGCCCCGAAAAGGAGGATCGTCGTCCGCAGGATGCGGCTCTCGCCTGATGCGGATCTGTTCGTCAAAGTGCTTGAGACGCTCAAGTGCCGCCCAAGAAGCGTGAAGGCTTTCCAACAGGAAGTTGAGCTGCCTGCGAGGATGACTGTTCAGCAGCGTGTAGCGCACGTTCAGCGGATTGTATGCCGGGCCAAGAATGTTCTGAAGATCGCCTAGTGTATACAGGTTGCCGAGGCTCTTGCTCATCTTCTTCCCGTCCACGAGCAGGTGCTCGCTGTGGTACCAGTGGCGCGAGAGTACGGCGCCGTTGCAGCATTCGCTCTGCGCGATCTCATTTTCATGATGCGGGAAGAGCAGGTCGACTCCGCCCGTATGGAGATCGATCGTGTTCCCCAGGTGTTTCCGGCTCATCGCGCTGCACTCGATATGCCACCCAGGGCGCCCCTCCGACGCACCGGCGGGGCCGGGCCACCTCACGTCGCCATCCTCGTCCGGCTTGTACGCCTTCCAAAGGGCGAAATCTCCCAATTCGTCCTTGTGGTCGGCATCGAACGCAGAATTGGTGACCTTGAGCTCGCGTTCCCTGATTCGGGAAAGCGCCCCATAGGCGGGGAAGGAGGCGATCCTGAAGTAGACCGAGCCGTCCGCCGCGCGGTACGCGTTGCCTTTTCGCATCAGCACCTCGATCATGTCGACCTGCTCGCGGATGTGGGCGGTGGCGGACGGTTCCACATTCGGCGAAAGGCAGTTGAGCGCACTGCAGTCGGCATGAAACAGGTCGGTCCATTTCCGGGTGATCGCGGCCAGCGGCCGCCCCTCGGCCTTCGCCTGCCCGATCGTCCGGTCGTCGACGTCCGTTATGTTCCGCACGTGCCGGACCCTGCCGGGGCCGAACTCCAGCTCCAGCAGTCTCCGCAGGACGTCATTGATGACGAAAGTGCGGAAATTTCCAATATGGGCGGGACCGTACACGGTCGGCCCGCAGCTGTAGAAACGAAAGACCCCGTCCGGCTGGGCGGGCTGGAGTTCGCGCACTTCGCGGGATAGGGAATCGTACAGGCGCAGGGCCATGAAGAGGGCCAGTTAAAGGCTCGCGAGCCCCGGCCGGAAGCGAAATTTGCAACTTTGAGCCTGTGGAGCGCAAAGTTTTGCGTGAAACAGCCCGGATTTGGGCTTAGGGTGGAGGATCGAAGCCCGCCCATGCCCGAAAATTTCAAACTTGCCCTGATCCATCGCCCCCGCCGGCTGCGCCGCACGGAGAGCCTGAGGCGCCTTGTCGCGGAGACGACCCTCGCCCCCTCCGATTTCGTCGCGCCGCTTTTTGTCGTGGAGGGGAAGGGAAGACCGGAATCGATCTCCTCGATGCCCGGCGTCTTCCGGCACTCGATTGCGGACCTGGTGAAGGAATGCCGGGCGCTTTACCGGCTGGGCGTGCCTGCGGTGGCGCTTTTCCCGCGGATTGCGGGCGGATTGAAGGACGAGGAGGGGACGGCCGCCTTGAGCGAGGACGGGCTCATCCTGCGGGCCGTGCGCGCGGTCAAGCGATCGGTGCCGGAAATCACCGTGATGACGGACATTGCGCTGGATCCCTACACGACCCACGGCCACGACGGCGTCCTGACGGCCGCGCGCGACGACGTCGACAACGACCGGACGGTCGGAATCCTGGTCCGGATGGCGGTGCTGCACGCGCGCGCGGGCGTCGACCTCGTGGCGCCGAGCGACATGATGGACGGCCGCATCCGCGCCATCCGTCTGGGGCTCGATGCGGCGGGCTTCGACGGAACGGGCATCATGGCCTATTCGGCCAAGTTCGCATCGGCTTATTACGGCCCCTTCCGCGACGCAGTGGGCAGCGCCAAGGCTGCCGGGACGCGCCTGCTCGGAAAATCCACGTATCAGCTCGATCCGGGCAATCGGCGCGAGGCGCTTGCGGAAATCGCCCTGGATGAAGCCGAGGGGGCCGATATCCTGATGGTCAAGCCCGCGGGGCCGTACCTCGACATCATCCGCGAGGTGCGCGGCGCCACGCGAAAGCCGGTCGCCGCCTACCAGGTTTCCGGCGAGTACGCGCAGCTCCACGCAGCCGCGCGGCTTGGCTGGCTCGACCTGGAGCGCACCCGCCGCGAATCGCTGCTCGCGATCAAGCGGGCCGGCGCCGACATGATCCTGACCTACTTCGCAAGGGAAATGGCCGCCGAGCTGGCCCGCTAGCCGGCCCCTGGGCGGCTACCGCTTCCCCTTCGAGCGCTTCCGCGGCTTATCCCCGGAAGACCCGTCCTCCTCGTCGTCATCCTTCTCGTCACCGTCCTTCTCCTCATCGTCCTCGTCCTTGTCCTTGTCCTCGTCGTCTTCGTCCTTCTCCTCGTCCTCGTCCCACTTGAGGGACTCGTCGTTCTTCAGTTTTTCCTCCTCCGCCTCGTCGAGTTCCGGAAGATCGTCGTCCTCGTCCTCCTCGACGGCGTCCTTTGCGGGATGCTCCTCGTCCGTGTCGTGGCCGGCGGGCATGTAATCGAGGATCGCGCTCAGTTCCTCGAACGTGTGGACGGCCTTGCCCTCGATGAAGTGCGCGTTCTGGTCCTCGCGGATCTCGTCCTCGACCTCATCCACGGAGAGCTTCGCCTCGAAATTGAACAGGTCGTTGAGCATCTTCACCCGGCAGCGGGTCAGGTGATCCAGCAGGTCCGCATAGGGGCCGTTCTCCTCGTCGAGAATGTCCGGCAGCGCGAACAGCTTTTCGTCGGACTCGAACAGCGACTCCTTGACTCGCTTCAGCCGCACCTTCCCGCTTCCGAGGTCGCGCTCGATGCGAAAGGAAATGAAGGCCGCTTCAAAGGTGTCCTGGTTGAAACCGTAATCGCGCAGCGAATCCACAAGCTCGATCAGGTGGGAGAGCTGGCGGGGATCGATGACGCTGAGGCCGTCAACGTCCCAGCGGACGGGATCGCTGGTTTCGGCCACCCACCAGTTGTGGTCTTCGCCGAGGCGCACGATGCACCATTCGAGGGTTGATGTCAGTTTCGCCATTTGGAGCAGGACAAATTTGAGGCGCAGAGTGCGAGGGGGTATCGAAAAAACAAGCTCAAAAAGTGTTCTGCGTAACATGCAAGAATAAAAGAACTTGTATCTCCGCAATGGGGATGCTTCATCTGCGCCGAATGGGCACCTACTACGAACGGTGGATCAGGCCCCTGCTTTTTTGCCTGGATCCCGAAAAGGCGCACGAGTTGGCCGTCGATTCCCTTGCGTTGCTTGGCGCGTTTCCCCCCCTTTGCCGGGCCCTTGAGATGCGCCATTTGCGCGCGGGGCCGGCCTTGCGGCCCATATGCGCATTTGGCGTGAATTTTCCGAACGCGGTCGGGCTGGCCGCGGGATTCGACAAGGACGCCCGGGCCTGGCCGGCGGCCGCGGCGCTGGGCTTCGGCCACGTCGAGATCGGCACGGTGACTGCGCGAGGACAGCCCGGCAATCCGAGGCCGCGGGTGTTCCGGTATCCCTCCGAGGAGGCGGTGATCAACCGGATGGGATTCAACAACGCGGGGGCCGCCGCCGTCGCGGCGCGCCTGGCGCGCCAGCCGCGCCCCGGCCGGCGCCGCATCCCGCTCGGGATCAATATCGGAAAATCAAGGGCCGTGAGCCTGGAACAGGCGCCCGAGGACTATCTTGCCAGCTTTGGCCTGCTCGCCGAGTTCGCCGATTACGTGGCGCTCAACGTCTCCAGCCCGAACACGCCCGGGCTGCGCGACCTCCAGGGAGAGACGCGCCTGCGCGAGCTTCTTGGCGCCATCACCGCCGCAAATCGAAGCCGCGCGACCCGGCCGGGGCTCGCCCGCGTGCCCGTGCTCCTCAAGATCGCGCCCGATCTCTCGTTTCGGGAGCTCGACGCCGTCCTGGGCGCGGTCGCGGATTTTGGCATCGACGGCGTTATCGCGACCAATACAACCCTGGCGCGGCCGGGATTTTTTGCGGGGATATCGGAAGCGGGCGGACTGAGCGGCTCCCCGCTGCGCGCCCGCTCGACGGAAATCATAAGCTATATCGCCCGTGCGACCGGAGGGCGCCTGCCGATCATCGGAACCGGGGGGATCTGCGATCCCAAAAGCGCAGGAGAGAAACTCGATGCGGGCGCGACACTCGTGCAGCTTTACACGGGGCTGGTCTACCGGGGCCCGTTTCTCGCCCGTGACGCGGCCCGCGCCCTCTCGGACCGACAACGAGGCTGGGCCTGAGGGATTGAATCACCTTTCCCGGCTGGAGTCAGCCTCATCTTTCCCTCAAATCACCCAGTCGGCCACCTGCTCCACGAGGTCCTCCCTCTTCTCGCGCGGCCGGATGATCAGATTGTCGCCCTTGAAGTACGCGATGCTGTGTTCGGGCATCGATTCGATCAGCCATACGTTGCCCCCGACGATCGAATGCGCGCCAATGCGCGTGTCGCCCCCGAGGATGGTGGCGTGGGCATAGATCGTCACGTGGTCGCCGACATCGGGATGCCGCTTCACGCCCTTGACCGGATGGCCCTGCGGATCCAGATCGAACGACTTGGCGCCGAGGGTCACGCCCTGGTAAAGCTTTACGTGGTCGCCGATGGTTGCGGTCTCGCCGATGACGACGCCGGTGCCATGGTCAATGAAGAAGTGCGTGCCGATGCGCGCGCCGGGATGAATGTCGCACCCAGTCCGCTCATGCGCGTATTCGGTGAGCATCCTCGGGAGCAGCGGAACGCCGAGCTCGTGGAGCACATGGGCGAGGCGCTGGAGGGAAATGGCGAGGACGCAAGGGTAGGCGACGATGATTTCCTCGACGCTGCGCGCGGCGGGATCGCCCTCATAGGCGGCAACCACGTCGGTTTGGATCAGCTTTCTGAGGGCCGGCAGGCGGCTGAGGGTCTCGGAGACGATCCGCCTCGACCGCTCCGCCGGTTCCCGTTCTTGGGCGAAGCGCAGGCTCTTTGCGATTTCGGAGGCGAGACGGCGCCCGACCTTCTCCAGCAGCCGGTCCACGTGCGCAGGCACGTCCTTCTTTCCCAGGCGCGTGTCCTCGAAATATCCCGGAAACAGCAGCTGCATGCAGTCGCCGGCGAGTTCCTTGACCGATTCCTGCGCGGGCAGGTTTGCGCCGTCCAGGTGGTTGATCCCCCCGTCCCGTTCATAGGAGGCAAGCAGGGCGGCCTTGATTTCGTCGTGCGTCATGGGCGTGGTCCGACGAAGGCTACGCGGACGCAACGCCGGGTCAAGGTCGGGCCGCCCGGGCCGGCGCACGCCCCCTCCTGGCGGTCCGATCACCTCTTGTCCAGCACCCTGCGAAGGCACCGGCCCAGATCGTCCAGCGTATAGGGTTTCGGCATGAGTTCGTACTGCCCGAGCGTTGCGAACTCGGCGCGGGCCTCCGCGCTGATGTGCCCGCTCAGGACGACGACCTTGAGCTGCGGGCGGCAGGCCTGGATGACCTTCATGACCGCCATGCCCGATGCCCCGGGCATGTTGAGGTCGAGGAGCACGGCGTCGATGGCGCACTGGGGGTTGGAAATGTGATCGATCGCCTCGAGCCCGTTGCAGGCGCTGATCGTGCGGTAGCCCTTGCGGACGAGCGCGGCCTCGAGGAGCTTTCGCAGCGAGTCCTCGTCGTCGACGATGAGGAGGGTCTCGGTGCCGCACGGAAATTCAGAGGAGACGGGCGCCTCGGGCGCGACCGCCGCAGTTTCGGAGAGTGGGAAATGGACCCGGAATGTGCTCCCCGCGCCGGGGGCGCTCTGCACGTCGATCGACCCGCGATGGCTCACCACGATCCCGTAGACGACCGCGAGGCCCAGGCCCGTTCCGCGGTTTCCCTCCTTCGTCGTGAAGAAGGGCTCGAAGATCCGGGCGCGCACCCCGGGCGTCATGCCGGTTCCGGTATCGCTGACCTGGAGACAGACGTAGGCGGGGGCCCGCGGGACCTCGGCATTCGGCAGCGCGCTCCCGGGGCACAGGCTCGTCTTCACGGAGATCGTTCCGCCATCGGGCATGGCGTCCCGGGCGTTTACACAGAGATTGAGGACGATTTGCTGGATCTGATTCTGGTCCGCCAGGAGCGGAGGAAGCCCGTCCTGCAGCGCGAGGCCGAAATTCACATTTCTCGGGAAGGTCTCCGCGAGCAGCGTCACAAGGTCGCGGACGAGCTGGTTCAGGTCCAGGGGGGCGAAATGAACGTCGGCCTTGCGGCTGAAGGTCAGGATCTGGCGCACGAGGCCGCTTGCGCGCTGCACGGCCCGCTTGATCTCGCGCAGGCTTTTCTGGACCAGTGCCGCGTCGTCCGTGTGCAGCAGGCTGATCTCGGCGTACCCGTTCATCACCGCCAGGATGTTGTTGAAGTCGTGGGCTATCCCGCCGGCGAGCGTGCCAAGGCTCTCCATCTTGTGGGCCTGGCGGAGTTCCTCCTGGAGACGCCGGCGCTCGGTGATGTCCTCGCGCATGCAAAGAAGGTTGGTCGTCTGTCCGGCCGCGTTTCGAAGGCAGCAGACCTGGACGGATTCCCACATCAGGGTGCCGTCCGGCCTTCGATGGGACAGTTCGCCCCGCCATTCCTTGCCCGACTTCACCGTTTCCCAGAACTGGCGGTAGGATTCCTCGGTCTCGTGGCCCTCGCGGAGAACGGGCAGGTCCCGATCAAGGATGTCCTCGAGCGTGTGCCCGGACACCTGGACATACTTGGGATTGACGTATTGGACGTGGCCCTGCGCGTCCGTGATCACCATGGACACGGGGGACTGGTCCACCGCGCGGGAAAGCTGCAGGTAGAGCTTCTCGGCGAGCCTTGGAAATGCATCCACTCCCCGGCGAATCGGATCGTCGGCGAACGGCGCGCTGGAGGCCTTGGGAGATACAAGTGAGTTCAGCATGGGGAGGAGCGGTGGGCCGGCGTCCCCGCTTGCAGAAACTGCGCGCGGAGCCGCGTCAAAAGTTCAATCGGCCCTGCGCATCGCAGATTAAGCGGTTTTTCCGGGAAAACTAGGGAGGAGGCCCCAGGCTGCCGATCAAGGGTAGCGGAAAGTCAGCGCCGCCTTCCGGCCGGCCGCCATTTTCCGCTCGAACGCGGCCACCCGGCAATAATTGCAAACACACCCTAAAGTCCGCACCCAACGGGACGATATAATCGCCATCCATTAACGGCGGTCCCCGTATAGAGCAATCAGAGGGCAACCGTTTCCGAACCAGAAGCCCATGATCGATTCCACGCCCTCATCCGGCAAGGCATTTGATGCCAACGGCTTGCCACACAAGATCGCAGGATCGACGCCGAAATCTCCCGCCAGCCGCGGCGTCCGGTTTCTTTCAGACGCCGCCGGGCAATTCCAAGATGCACTGGCCAGCCAACCGGAAATCCGCCCGGAAATGGTGGAAAAGGGTCGGGTCCTGGCGGAAGATCCCGACTATCCGTCCGCTGCGGTCATCAAGCATGTGGCCGGCCTGATCTTCAATTCGCCTGACTTGTCCGAGGATCGCGGCTGAAGTCGCCGGCGGGCATTGGCGCCCGGCGCCTGGCCGGAGTCTGTCGCATCGATTCCCGGACGAAGCCCGGAGCGGGCCGGCTTGATCTCGCGTTCTGCAGTGCGACTGAACGCCGCCGTTCCTGCTCCTCGCGAAGAATCTCCTTCGCAGGGCCGGTACCGTGTCAGCCTGTTGCCGCAAGCCCCTCGTGAGAGGCCGCCGCATCCGATGAGTTGGATCGGCCGTCGAGCCATAGCAAGGCCACTCTCTGCGCCTCGGCCTTCCAATCCATGCCGAGTTTCGGGAAGATCGCGTGGATCACCTCCGAATGTGAGCCGGACCAGCTAAGGAAGACCTTCAGGCAAATCGCTCCGTCGGGTAGATTGAAGACCTGCAAGTGCATCGAACCCAACGTCTGGCGCGCGGTCGTATCCGTTTTCGCATTTATCACGAGCCGCGCGAGACCGGAATAATAGTCGATGGATCGCGCGGTTTCCCAAGCTTCGCCCTGGGTGCCGGTGCTGCCGCCTTGCAGCGTGCATTCGACATCGTTCAGGAATGAAAGCAGGAGCATGGACATGAGTGGATGCGGCGGGCCGCATGGGTACTATCGACGCTACGGGAGGGCGCTTTAGAAAAATGCCATCCTTTGAACACCTGCCAATCCGGGCTGTCCGCCCCTCAATTTGATTGAACTTGGTGCAGCGGGTTGCCACCTTGCTTACCCTCCGCTCCAACCGATATGTCGTTTGACAAGGTTCTAATCATCGAGGACGAGCCAATCGTCCGGAACATGCTCAACGAGATATTCTTGCGGAAAAAATGTTCCGTGCAGGCCGCCAAGACGCTGAGCGAGGCGGAAGCCGCTGTCGCCCGCGAATCGTACGACCTGGTCCTCCTCGACATCCGGCTTCCAGACGGCGACGGGACCAAATTTCTGGAACACCTTGCGGTCCTGCCCGAGCGGCCGCTCGTCGTCGTCATCACCGGGTACGGCTCCATCGAGTCGGCGGTGGCTTGCATGCGCGCCGGCGCCTTCGACTACGTCATGAAGCCGTTCTCGCCGGGCCAGATCGACGTCATCCTGAAAAAGGCGCAGGCATACCGCCAATTGCTGCAGGTGAACCGGCTCCTGAGCGACCCGAGCGACGACGGAGACGCCATGGTTGGAAACAGCCACGCGATGGTGAGGCTTCGCCAGCTGATCGATCGCGTCGCGCCGACCGATGCGACCGTGTTCATCAGCGGCGAGAGCGGCACGGGAAAGGAAATGATCGCCCGCGAGATCTATCGGCGAAGCCCCCGCCGGCAGCAACCGTTCATAAAGGTCAACTGTGCGTCGATTCAGGAGAACCTGATCGAGAGCGAGTTTTTCGGCCATGAGCGCGGCGCCTTCACGGGCGCCACGGAACGGCGGGAGGGCCGCTTCGAACTCGCGCACAACGGGACGCTCCTGCTGGACGAGGTGAGCGAGATCTCGGCCCCGCTCCAGGCAAAACTCCTCCGCGTGCTGCAGGAGCGCGAATTTGAGCGGGTGGGGGGCAACCGCACGATCAAGGTCAATGTGAGGATCCTCGCGACTTCGAACCGGGATCTGCTGCGCCATGTGGAGCAGGGCCTTTTTCGCCAGGACCTCTATTACCGGCTGAATGTGTTCCCGGCTGTTGTGCCGCCGCTCCGGGAAAGGCCGGAGGATATCCAGCTCCTGGCCGACCACTTTCTGCGCCAGTTTGCCCGCAAGCATGGTGTGGGCGTTGCGGGCTACGCCGAGTCGGCCCTCCGGGCGATGATGGAGTACCGCTGGCCGGGCAATGTCCGGGAACTTCAGAACGCGGTCGAGCGGGCGGTGATCATGGCTGAAAACGGTCGGTCCATCACTGCCGCCGCCCTCGGTTTGCCCGCCGCACAGGGCCAGGTGGAACTTCCCTTTGGCTCCGATCTCCTGGTCCGGGAAGGTCCGTTGGCAGATGTGGGCGACGCTTCGGCGCCGGCGGGATCGGTCGCGCCCGTGGTCCCGATAACCTCTGGGGACGGCAACGTGCTTTGCATAGCCGAACTGGAAAAACAGGCGATCCGCGCCGCCCTTCTGAGGACCGCGGGCAATCGGACCCAGGCTGCAATCCTGCTCGGAATCAGCATCCGGACACTCCGCAACAAGCTTCAGGAGTACCGGGAGGCGGGAGCACCGGTCGAAGCCTCCACGAGCGAAGACTGACAGGTTCTGGGAGGTCCTCAAAGGCGGGTGGGATGGGAGACGGGCCTTGGTGATCTTGCAGCAATCGTCCTGGAGGGGCCAGCGGGGCCCGGCAAATTCTGCCGGATGATGCGCAGTGGGGGTGCAATATTCGGAAAAAGCGCGCGGCATGCGAACTTTAGAAGTTTAATTCATTATATATAAAAGACTTAGAATCTTGCCACGAATCCTGGCATCTCCGTTGCTCTTAAGAGGGCAAGATGGCAGATCACGATCAGGGCAAACGGACCGGGCAATCGAGAGGCAACCTCTTCGCCGACGCAATGGAGCGCGGCCGAACGGGCAGAGCCCCGGAATTGCCGGCGCTGGCCGCGCTGCTGGCAGCCTCGGGCATTCTGGTCATGGATGAACGGGCGGTTGTCGGGCGCATGACGGATTGGTCGGTCGGAGTCTTGACGAACTTCACAACTGCCGGGGCAAGTCTGGGTTCGTTCCTCTCCCACCTTGGCAGCCTGATCCATACTTCGGCGCCGGTCGTCCTTGCGCTTCTGCTCGGCTGCGCCGGGGTCATCTTGCTGGTCGGCGACCTTGGACGGGTCTTCAAACGGGCCGCCCGGCCAGGGCTCACGCCCGACTTCCTTCAGGAGCAGATGCTCGAGGCTGTCCGCGCGGCGGATGTGGTGGTCATGGTTCCGGCCAATCTCGCGGTTGCACTCCGGTATGAGCGCGGCAGGGACAGGGCCCCCGTCGTCCTGGCCAAGGGCGAAAGCCTCTTCGCGATGCGCATAAAGGCGGTCGCGGCCGAACACGAGGTGCCGATGATCGAGAACGGGCTCGTTGCGCGCGCTCTGGTCTCGAACGGACGGATCGGAGAGCCCATCGCGCCTGCCCTGTACCAGGACGTGGCCGAAATCCTCGCGGTCGCCTACGGCACCCGCCGCCACAGTTCCCACCGTCTGGGCGCGCGCTGCCTCGAGACAGCCGCCTGATCCATGCCGGCAATCGCAAACAACATCAGCCAAGCGGCTCCGGCGCGCGGCAATCACCGCCGCCAGGCCCGATTCTCAACTCCAGCACCAGGTCCACGATTCAAACTTGAAGTCATGAAATCCGACGTCTCCACGCTTGCCACGGATGCCCCGCCCTCAACCGCCTGGCGCGCCTGCCAGGGTGTCCCGGCCGGCGCCACCGATGAGAATGAGTTGATCGAACGCTACCTCCCGCTGGTTCGCAGCGTGGTGGACCGGATCAAGCTGACTCTGCCATCCCACATCGAGGCGGCCGACCTTCACAGCGTAGGGATCACAGGCCTGATCGCGGCGGTCCGCCGGTTTGACCCGGAGCAGGGAAGCACCTTTGCAAGCTATGCCGCAACGCGCATCCGCGGCGCAATCCTCGACGAGTTGCGGAGAATGGACTGGTGTCCGCGGCGCGCGCGCGCGCGCGCCCGCAAGCTCAAGGAGGCGATCAACGGACTTGAACAGCGCCTGGGTCGCGCGGCGTTGGAGAAGGAGATTTGCGAGGAACTGGACCTTGGGCCCCGCGAATACGCCAAGTGGCTCGAGGATTCGCGGCCGGTCACCTTCATTGCGATCGACCAGGCGGCCGACGGCGAGGACTCGGGCGGAGCCTCGCTCCATGAATTGCTGGCCGATCAGTCGGACGAGACGGGCCGCGAGAAAATGGAGAAAAAGGAGCTGCTCCAGCTCATGACGCAGAGAATCGCCGGATTGCCCGACATACCGAGGAAGATTCTCGCCATGTACTACTTTGAGAACATGCGTCTGGCCGAAATTGCGCAGGTTTTCGATCTGACGGAATCGCGCATCTGCCAGATTCACTCCCAAACGATCCTGGGCCTGCGGGCCTTCATCAGTCGCGCGCAGAATCGCTGACGCCGCGCCGTCCACTCCCCGGCGTTCTCCTTCTCGCCACCGCGGTATCGGCCGGGTTCCTTCCTCCCTGCCATCCGTTCCCCCTACGATGCGTCCGGATGGAGCGCGCGGTGGACCGCCTGGGTCAGTTCGGTGATGGTAAACGGCTTCGCGAGCAGGGAGATCCGCCCGATCTGTTCCAGGGCGCCGGCGGACACCTTTGAGAAGTAACCCGACATGATGATGATCGGCAGGCTCGGCGCGAACTTGCGCACCTCGGTGGACAGCTCCAATCCCGTCATTCCAGGCATTGTCTGATCGCTCAGCAGCAGGGCGCAGCCCCCGTGTTCCTGCCGGAGCGCCTTCAGGCATTCGTCCGATGAATGGAAGACCGTTGGCTGATAACCGAACCTTTCCAGGCTGAGGCGGGCGGCATTGGCCACGAGTTGCTCGTCATCGACGATGCAGATGACTTCACCGGCGCCCCTCACGGGCGCCGCGGGAGCCATTTCCTTCCTGTCGCCTTCACCCTTGGCCGCGGGCAGGTAGATGTGAAACGTCGTTCCGGCCCCGAGAGTGCTGTCCACCTCGATCATTCCTCCATGCGATCGCACGATGCCATGGACGATGGCGAGGCCGAGCCCGGTGCCCTTGCCCACTTCCTTCGTCGTGAAGAAGGGATCGAAAATGCGCGCCTGCGTCTCGGCGTCCATGCCGTGGCCGGTGTCAGACAGGCTCAGGTGCAGGTATGTTCCCGCCTGGAGGTTGCCGTGAACGGCGGCCTGCGTCGCGTTCAGATCCGACCGCTCCGCCGTGATTCTCATGAGGCCGGGGCCTGCTCGCATGGCGTGGGCGGCGTTGCTTCCGAGGTTGAGAAGAACCTGGTTCAGCTGCGTGGGGTCTGCCAGGACGCGGCCGCAATCCTGCGCCACATTCATTTCGATCTGGATGGTCGCGGGAACCGTTGCCCGCAGGAACCGCCGGGCCTCTTCGACCACGAACGCGACATCCACGGACACCCGTTCGGTGCCCGTGGTCTGCCGGCTGAAGACCAGGATTTGCTCGACAAGCTGGCAGGCGCGGAGACACGCGGACCGCGACGCATTCAGGCACGAGCGCGCGGGATCGTCCTCGGCCATTCCGTCCATCGCCAGATCGATGTAACCCATGATTCCGGTCAGAAGATTGTTGAAATCGTGGGCGATTCCTCCGGCCAGGGTTCCCAGAGTCTCCATCTTCTGAACCTGGAAGAGCTGCGACTCCAGTTTTCGCTGGGCCTCCTCGGCCTCGCGGCGGGCTGTGATGTCCTGCAAAGCCCCGAATACCCGCACCGCGCGGCCGTCCTTGAACTCGGCGTGGCCGAACACATGAACCGTGCGACGGCGGCCGGGAGCGGTCGTGAACGGGCATTCCATGTCGAACGAATGACCGTTCTGGATGGCCTGCTCGACGGCCCGAAGAAACCGGTCCTGGTCGGGCCCCACGAAAAACTCCGCCATCTTGTGAAGGGTCGGCGCGTATCCAAGCTCGACCTCGGCAATCCGGAACAGCTCGGGTTCCCAGCGCATCTCAAGGTCGGAGGCCTGCAGTTCCCAGGCCCCGATCTGCGCGAGCCGGCTCACCTGTATGGAGATCGCCTCGCTGTGGCGGAGGCGCTCCTCCAGTTTCTTGCGCGCGGTGATGTCCTCGTTGAGCCCGATGAGACGTTGCGGCGCGCCGGCGCCGTCCCGCATCAGGGATCCATGGGCTTCCATGTAACGGATGTCGCCGTTTGGCCGGATGATCCTGAACTCGATGTTGAAATTCCTGGCCGTCCCGTCCAGCACCTGCTGGCGGTGCGCCTTGAGCGCCTCCAGATCCTCGGGGTGGATCAGCCTGTACCATTCCTCGACCGTCCCGTGGAAGGCCGATCGGCTTACGCCGTAGATTTCGTACATCCGATCGTCCCATTCAAGCTGCCCGGAATCCGTCCGGACCTCCCAAATGCCGTTGCCCGACGAGCGCAGGGCGAGCTGGAGCCGTTCGTTGGCCGTCTTCAATCTCACGTCGGCCTCGCGCTGGGCCGTCAAATCGCTGACGATGACGATGAAATTGACGACCTCCTGCGCCGCGTTGCGCACGGGCTGAAAGGCTATCGTGAGCCAGCGAACGCTTCCATCCGGCCGCGAGGCATGGGTTTCAAGCGTGGCCGTCTCGCCTCCCTTGACGATCTTCCGTCCCTCAAGCGGCTCGAACCCGTTCCATGCCCGGCCGAGCAGCTCATCGACCGGCTGCTGGACGGAGTCCAAGTCGGACAAGCCGCTGAGGCCCTCCCAGGATTGGTTTGCCCAGAGGACAAGGCCTTTGCCATCCGTGATGATGACCCCGTTGGGCATGTGCTGCGCGCACAGGGCCAGAAGCGCGTTTACCTTTGTGGCGACCCGGAGACTCGCGTTGGCGCTTTCGAGTTCCTCTGTCCGTTGCGCGATTTCCCGCTGGAGCGCAGCGGTCCGGATCTCGAAATCCGCGAGAACGCGCTTCCGCCCCGCCTCGGCCTCCTCCAGGCTATGGCCGTTCTGATCCGCCTTTCGGAAGGCGAAGGTCACGGCGGACAGCCCCGCGGCCAGGGCCGCCAGGGTGACGCAGGCGATTCCGGCAGCCGGGCTGAGGAAGCCATGGCGGACCCCTTCCGCGCAAATCACGCCGGCTGCGGGAACCGCCAAAAGAACCGTCAGGGCCATCAGCCTGGCGCGCCTTCTTGGAGCGCCTTGGAGCGGGGAGGTTGGCGGAGGCATGTCGTTCCCGATCAGCTTGGAGGCGAAGGACCCCCGGCAGCAACCTTTACGTTCCCTGCCGCAACGGGGCGTTGGAGCCTGCAGGCCCCGGCAACCCATGCCGCGGTTCACTCTCCCGGATCGGACCGCAGAACAGGGGCCGCCTTGGGGCAAGGCGCGGCATCGTCACCGGGCAACCGGTTCCGCCGTCCTCAGCGTCCGCCGGTTGGGCGGCAGTTGCCAAAGGGCTGCGGTCGGAACGGCAGGGGGTCGAGCGCCACGCGCGGATCCGCCAATTCCGGCGGCCGGAAAACCGGCCTTCCCCAAATGATTTCCTCCGCGATCCGACGCTCCCTCTTCCCGGCTTTTGCCGGGCGATCGACATCGGGTCTGGAAGAACGAGGGGGCATGATGGGTCCTATGGCCTATATCGGCAAGACCGGGGGCATCTTTAGCGGACATCCGGCTTGCCTGGGGGTTTGGCGATGCGCAAAATCGACAAAAGCTCGTCCTAATCCCGTGGGGAGATTGCCATCTCCTCCGACGTCGTTTCCGGGAATCTCCGCCATCGATCGCCCAACTCCATGAATCTGCAGACCCTTCTCGACGCAACCCGGCAGGAGTCGGAGGCCCGCAAGGCCAAGGATTCCATCAAGTCATTGAAGGCGAGAATCAGGGACTTGCCGCCCGCGCGCGGCTTCATCCGGCAGATCGCCTCGCGCCCGTTCAGCCTGATCGCCGAGATCAAGCTGAAGTCGCCGAGCATGGGACACATGAGCATCATGGAGTCGCAGGACGTCGCCCGGGTCCACAAGCTGTATGACCGGCACGCGGTCGTGTCGGCGATATCGGTGCTCACCCAGAACGCCCATTTTGGCGGTTCTCCGTCAGCCCTCAGGCAGGTGCACCGCGAGACCCGAAAGCCCGTCCTCAGGAAGGATTTCATCATGGATGAGTACGAGGTCCATTATTCCCGGGCGATCGAGGCCGACGCCATGCTTCTCATGGCGAGCGTGGTCACGGACAAGGCGCGGTTTCAGGCGCTCCATGATCTGGCCGTGGAATTGGGAATGGACGTCCTTTGCGAGGTTCACGACGAACGGGAGATGGAACTCCTGCCGCCGGGCGTGAAACTCTGCGGCATCAACTCGCGGAACTTTCAGAGCGGGGCACGCTTCAGCTTTTCGAAGATAACCCGTCTCCTGGGCCGGGATATCACAACCGACCTGGGGGTTTTCGAACTGGCTGCTCGGCTCCCCGAGGGATGCGTCAAGGTTGCTGAAAGCGGCATCAACGCGGGGAACATCGGCGAGGTGCTGAAGCGCCATGCATTCAATGCCGCGCTCGTCGGCACATCGCTGCTGAAGGGCGGCGAGAAGCACACGATCGAGGAGCTCGACCGGTTTGCCGCCGCCATTGCCTCAGCGGGCAGGCAATCCCCTTAGTTTCCGAGACCGAACGTCTCGGATCGCAGGTTGGGCGGCGGAAGGCCTTCCGGCTGGATGCGCGGACTCTGGGCGGGCGGCGCCTCCGCCTTCTTTTCGCCTCCCGGCAGATTTCGGGCAACGATCGCGTATAGCTGGGCCAGTTCGAACGGCTTCGACATGACCTCCAAGGCCCCGGCGGCGATGGCATGGGAGACAGTCTCGCGGGTCGGGCATGAGGTCATCACGACCACAGGAATATGGCTGAGCGCAGGGTTCGCCTTGAGAGCCTGGCAAACCGCTATGCCGTTCATCTGCGGCATGTTTACGTCGAGGAGGATCAGGTCGACCTGCTTCTCCGCGGCAACGCGAAGCCCGGCCGGGCCGTCCTCCGCCAGCATCACGGAATACCCTGCGTCCTGGAGGCAGAACTCCAGCGTCAACTGTACGGACAGGTCGTCGTCGACTATTAGGACACAAGCCATGGTGCTGATCAGGTTTTGGCTAATCTGCGCTGCCCATGCGCTGGAAGCCACGGCAAAAATATAAGTAAAATTACGCAACCATTTTTCGCGATGACAACGCATGGTTTGTCTTGCGCGCAGGAAGTGCCTTATGCTCATCGGACAATGCATATCCCCGACGGATTTCTCGACGGGAGAACGATGGCCGCGACTGCCGTGCTGTCGGCGGGAGGGCTGTCGCTGGCTGTGCGGCAGCTGCGCCGGCAGCTCCCGCGCCGGCGGGTTCCGCTGATGGGGCTTGCGGCGGCGTTTGTCTTCGCCGCGCAGATGCTCAATTTTCCGATCGCCGGCGGCACCTCAGGGCACCTGCTGGGCTCCGTCCTGATCGCGGTCCTGCTTGGGCCGGCTGCCGCGGTGCTGGTCCTGGCGGCGGTCCTGATTGTGCAGTGCCTGGTGTTTGCGGACGGCGGTCTCCTGGCGCTGGGCGCGAATATCTTCAACATGGGCATCGTGGGAGGGGTCGGCGGTTATGCCATTTACCGCTGCGTGCAGCGGCTCGCCGGGGGACAGCGCGGCGTCATCATGGGGGCGGCTTTTGCGGCCTGGTGTTCGGCGGCAATCGCGGCGGTCCTGGTCGCGGGCGAACTTGCGATATCGGGTACTGCGCAATGGGCGATTGTGTTTCCCGCCATGGTCAATGTGCATCTGCTGATCGGCCTGGGCGAGGCGGCGATTACCGTTCTCGTCATTGTCGCGATCCAGCGCACGCGGCCCGACCTTATCGATCCGTCGGCGCCCGCGTCGGGCGCCCTGAGCCACCGGCAAATCATGGGTTACGGCCTGCTGATTACCCTCGGGATGGCATTGTTCGTCTCGCCGTTTGCCTGTCATTGGCCGGACGGCCTGGAGAGGGTAGCCGGCGCGATCGGCTTCGCGCACCGTGCGGCGGGCTCGCCGGCGCCGATGGCGGACTACAAGGTGCCCTGGATTAAATCGGCCCCCCTGGGGACGTCCCTTGCAGGCGCCGCCGGAACCGCCCTCGTGTTCATCCTCGCTTTCGTCGTCGCCCGGGTGGTAACACCCGGGACGACAACCGATCCCCGATGATGGAGCGCCTTTCCACGACATTGCAGTTTCGCATCCCGGCCGACGGAAGGATCCATGACGTTTAGTCTGGATCCCCACAGCCGGGCCGACAGCCCGGTTCACCGGCTTCCCGCCGCAGCCAAGCTGATTGCAGCCCTGGCCATTCTCGTGGCGACGGTTAGCACGCCGTGGGCGTTTGGCCCCGTGGCTGTCGTATTGCTGGCAGCGGCCGCCCTGAGCCGGATACCTCCTCTTTTCCTTCTGAAGCGGCTCGTGCTCCTGGAGCCCCTCGCCCTCGGCGTGGCGATCCTGGCGCTCTTCCAGCCTCACGGTGGGCGGATCTTCGCCCTGATCGTCGTCAAGGCGACCCTGTGCCTGCTGACGGTGATCCTGCTGTCCAATACGACTCCTTTTGCGGAGCTGCTGCGCGTCTTCAGGCGGGCGCGGGTTCCGGCGCTGCTGGTGACCACGCTGGCCCTGATGTACCGCTATCTTTTCGTCCTGATCGAGGAGTCCGAACGAATGCGGCGGGCCCGGGCGTGCCGGACATTTGCCGGCGGCGGCGGCGGCGCCTGGAAATCAATGGCCGCGGTCGTCGGACGGCTCTTCGTGCGCTCCACCGAGCGCGCGGAGAGAATCCATGCCGCGATGTGCGCCCGGGGATGGAGATGAGCGCTCCGGCCGCAATCCAAGTGCGCGACCTGCGCTTCCGCTACCCCGACGGGGCGGAAGCCCTGCGCGGGATCAGCTTCAGCGTCGACGAAGGCGAGTGCGTCGGCTTGATCGGGCCCAACGGCGCGGGGAAATCTACCCTTCTCCTGCATTTGAACGGCATCCTGCCGGATCGGCCGCCGGCCGAGCCGGCGGTGTTCATTTTCGGGATGCCGGTAACGGAGGACAACCTGGCCGACATCCGGCGCCAGGTCGGGTTGCTTTTTCAGGACGCCGATGACCAGCTCTTTTGCCCGACGGTCTACGAGGATGTCGCCTTCGGCCCGCAGCAGTTTGGGGACATTGCGGCCGTGCCCGGGCGGGTGGCTGCGGCCCTGAAACAGGTGGGGCTGGCCGGATTCGAGAAGCGCGCGCCGCACCACCTGAGCGGGGGCGAAAAGCGGCGCGTATGCCTGGCCGGCATCCTGGCATGCGCCCCCCGGGTCTTGGTGCTGGACGAGCCGACGAGCGACCTCGATCCGCGCGGCAAGCGCGAGTTGAAGGCCCTGCTTCGCAACATCGCCACGCCAAAGATCATTGCCACGCACGATCTGGAGCTTGTCGTCGAGCTGTGCTCGCGGGCGATCCTGCTCGACGGCGGGAGGGTGGTGGCCGACGGCCCGTCCGTCGATCTCCTCGACGACGAAGAGCTGATGCTGGCTCACGGTCTGGAGCGCCCGCATATCCTGATGCACCATCATCCGCACTGAAGCGGGTCCAGTGCGCTCCCTTGAATGGACGGTCGGGCGCAGGCGCTGCCGGCTGGTCGCTTGCGCGATTCGGCGGCCACGTGAACCATTCGTTTTTCTGGCGGATCATCGCTCCATCGGCGCCGATGGGCGGGCAGGCCGGCAACCTCTCGGCCGCGATCGAGAAAACCTTCGGTTCGTCCGCCGCTTTCAAGACCCAGTTTGCCGCCGCAGCCATGAAGCTGTTTGGCAGCGGTTGGGCCTGGCTGAGCGTGAAGGACGGCGGTCTGGCCATACAGACGACTCCCAATCAGGATTCTCCCCTGAGCGGTGGCGCAACGCCGGTCATTGGGCTGGATGTGTGGGAGCATGCCTATTACCTAAAGCATCAGAACGTGCGGGCGGATTATGTGGCCGCGTTTTGGAACGTGTTGAATTGGCAGCAGGCGGCAGCCAACTACGCCGCCGCGACGGCAGCCTGAACAGGCGCGCATCTCCCCGGGAAGCCCCCTGCAAATCGGCGCCAAGGAATCGCCCAAACTAAGGTTTTAGGCGGCGCAGAAACCAGCCCGCGCCCAGCGCAACATCGCCAGGGCGTGATGCGCCCGAATTGCCGAATAGCAGCCAATCCAGGTCTGCAGGCAAGGGCTGGTTCGCATTGAAGCGCGCAAGGACGGGAACCAGGTGCCGTCCCAGGCGTGGCCCGAACAGCGGATATTCATATCCGTCAATCGCAACGCCCACTCGCGCCCCCGCGGGAACCCGATCGGCAAAGGCGCGCTGGGCGGGATAGCTTGGATGATACCCGGTCATCTGCTGGATCCTGTCCTCCTGCCAGAATGCAGGCCTCCCGTCCTTCGGAAAAAAGAAGCAATTGTTCCGGAAAATGGCGGCCGGGGCGATTTCAGCCGCCGCGATCAATACGAACAGCATTGCCCATCGCCGGCCGGAACGTCCCCAGCCTCCAATCCAAACCGCGGCTGCCGGCAGAACGATCGCCGCGCCGGAAAGGAAGAGGCGTCCGCGGGTGAAATCATAGGGACCGGCGACACACTGCAACAGGCAGAACGCGAGGAAGCCGGCGCCCAGCCACCGGATTTCTCGCCGGAAACATGCCGCGATCGTCCCGGCAAGGCAAAGCAGCCCAAACGGGCCGAAGTATGAGAGGTTCTCGTCCGGCCGGTGCAGTCGATCGGCAAAGAAACCCCATCTCGTGTCGTCCGTTCGCGCCAAATCGATTCCACGTTTTGCCAGTATTCTTATGGTGCCGGCCTGGGCCCTCGCCAGCATGGGTGCAAAGATTGGATCCGCAGGCAGCTGCTCCAGGGAAAAGGCGTCGAGGGAAAAGCGCAGGAAATTTCTGCCGGAGGACTCGGCCAGGAATCTTAGTGAACGGTCATGATACACCGAGATCTCGTAGGTGCTCCGGCCCAGCGGATTGCCGTAGAGACGCAGATTGTCCAGGCAGCCCGCCGGGAGGACAAAGGGCAGGGATGCGAGGAGCACGACTCCCGCCTGTTTCCAGCGCCAGGCCCGCGGCCCCGCCGCGATCGCCATTGCCGGAAGAGCCACCAGGGCGCTGGCCTTTGTTCCAATCGCCAATCCAAGGGCAACGCCGGTCAGGACCAGGAAAGCCGCCTCCCGGGATCGTAGGTACCGCCGAAGAAAATAGAAACTGCAGGCCAGTTCCGCAGCGATCAGAAGGTCATTTTGCGCCGTCGTCGCCTGGAGCCAGGCAATGCTCAACAGCATTTCGGCCATGCCCGCAAAGGCTGCCGCGCTCGCGCGGGCCCCAAAATTCCGCGACAGACGGTAGACGGCCGCGCCGGCGGCGAACCAGGCGATGAACTGGGGCAGCCCCTGCAGAATGTCGGATTTTCCGCCCACGGCGAACAGGCCGATTTCCAGGATCGAGGAATTCTTGCCCAACTCCTCCTGGGCAAAGAAATTGGCTCCATAGGGGGCGAGGGTGCCATTCTGCAGATAATATCCCACACGGGTGAGATGATAGAGCATGGCGTCAAAGCTGTTTGGCGCGGATCCCACGAGGATGATGAGGTTCGCAGCCGCGACCCAGGACAGGAGGAGCAGGGTCAGCAGCAGGAAGCCGCGGCCTCGAATGAGGCGGTACCAGCGCCCCCTTCGCTCCGGGCTGCCCGGGGCCGCGGACGGCCGGCCCGCGATCGCGCAGCCAACCGACATCCACACGAGCCACGCCCACGGTCTGGCCAGCAGATGAAGGGAGGAAAGGCAGTATCCGCCCACGGTCACCCAGCCGGCCGCGACGACAAAACCGATGATGAAGGCCTCGGCAAAATCCGCGCTCCCCAGACGGACGCCGGCCCTCCAGCCGAGATAAACGCAGCCTGCCAGGAAGGCGAAGGTTCCCGCAACATAGAGCGCGTCCATCCGCGATCATCATGCGATCCGCGGCAAAACGCGTCAAGTGCGCCAGGCGGATTCGCGCAAGAACGGGTTCTCAACCGCGCCCCTCAAGACTCTGCGCTGACCCCAACTTTTTCAACCTGGCCCCTTCAGCGACTCCAAAAGCCGATGCGCAACCAGCCGCGGTCGTCAAAG
>OCTA010000187.1_pt1 | contig 58336 bp, 54 predicted proteins | sample 1538991 | NCBI WGS metagenome assembly OCTA01 (sample SAMEA3539302, study PRJEB22396) | soil metagenome | biome: tundra; feature: field; material: soil | place: USA | collected 2010-05 | depth 0.15 m
GCCAGCAGTCCCCGAGCCACCGCTGCCCGCAGTTCCCGAGCTGCCGCCGATTCCCGCAACTCCCGAGCTGCCTCCGCTTCCGGCAGTTCCGGATCCGCCGTTGCCACTGCTGCCGCCGTGGCCTGCGACACCCGACATGCCGCCAACGCCGCCCGAGCCGACCATTCCACCGTCGGTGATCGGGACGCACGGCACCATCGGCTGGATGATCAGATCAATCGGCCCGGTCGTCCCGCCAGCGCTCACGTTGGCCATGGCGGTGCCGGTTCCGACGATGCAATTGCCCTCGTCGACCTCCGCCTTGAACATGATCACGCCGCTCATGTCGGACGGCAGGTAGACGCCGGCCTGAAAGGCCTTCTGGCCAAGCGCGACGTTGTCGAAGGCGGTTTTCTGATCGTCGTTCGCGGTGATGATCAGCGCGGCGGCGGAAAACGTGGTGCTCCCACTAACCGTCACGTCCATGAGCACCAGCGATCGCCGACCGCACGACAGGATCGGGACCACCAGGATCGCCGCACCCAATAAGATCTTTTGCCAGCTCTTCAGTTGCATGTGAAACCCCCGGGACACGACGGATCGTGTTTGGCGGCCGCCGCGATGACTATCCCGCCGACGACCACCACGCCGACCGCCGTCCAAAACCACCACCTAGTGTAAAACGGATGCGACTCTGTTTGGGAGGGGGCAGCACCGTTTTCGCCGATCGGGGCGAGGTCGGCAGAGGTGGACGAAGTAGGGGGAGGTGCGTTCAGCGCCAGCGACGACGTCATCGTCGGGGTCGCCGCCGGGCTGGGGAAGGCGGGCGGCGGCGATGACGCGGCCGGCGGCGGCGAGGGCGGAGCCGGTGGCGCGGGGAGCGACCCCGAAGACGGCGGCGACACCGGTGGTGGCGGCTCGACCGCCGACCCGTGGGTCGAGGCATCTTCCAGATCTTTGATGTGCTTTTCGGCCACCGCGCGGTTGGGGGCGTTCGGTGCGTCCCTCAAGAAGCGGCGATAGAATTTGATCGCTTCGGCGTTCTGGCCCATCAACCGGTGACACTGGGCGATGTTGTAGAGAAAGCTCGGATCGGCCTTGGCCAGGTAGGCCTGCTCGTACTCGCCGATCGCGTTCCCGTACTTTTCAAGCTTGTAGTAGGCGTCGCCCTGGGACGAATGCTCGCGCGCCGACTCCGTGCGGGGATCGGCGGCGCCCGCCGAACGGCCGGCCGACAGCAACGCCGCCAAGAGCACGACGCTCGCCCCGGTTAGCCTTCGCACCAGCCGAATCTAAAGACCGCCCGGGCCGGAAGTCAACGTTTGCCCCCGACGCAGCGTGCGAATCCGCGGGGGCGCGCGCCCACCCAATCCGTGGGGCCGCGCCGCCCAATCCGCGGGGCGCGCGGGCGCCCGGATCCGCACCGCCCGCAGGTCCAACCCGTCCCGCCTTTCGCCCCCGCGTCGCATCTGGGATAGTTCGCCGCCATGCCGTCACTCGATCTCGATTCCTACCCCTTGAGCCGTCTGGCCGACGAGGTGGGAACGCCCTTCTATCTCTACGACGGCGCCGAGCTCGGCCGGCGCCTCGGCGATCTCACGACCCTCACCGCGGGCGGCGCGCTGCAGGCGCGCTACGCGATGAAGGCGAACTCCAGCGGCAAGGTGCTGGCGCGCGTGCGCGAAGCCGGCCTCTGGATCGACGCCGTGAGCGGCAACGAGGTCCTGCGAGCCCGCCGGGCCGGTTTCGCGATGGGTGCCCGCCCGCCGGTGGTCCTGCTCACCGCGGACGTGCTGCGCGACAACGCGCTCACCGTGATCCTCGAGCACGGCGTGTTGCCGAACATCGGCTCGCCCGGCATGATCGACGAGCTGCACGGGGCCGGCTACGCCGGACCGATCGCGGTGCGGGTGAATCCCGGCTTCGGGCACGGCCACGTCCAGTCGTGCGACACGGGCGGCCCGTCCTCGAAGCATGGCGTCTGGCACGAATCGCTGGATCGCCTGCATGCACGCGCGACGGCGGCCAAGCTGCCGATCACGGAGCTGCACGCGCACATCGGGACCGGTCCGCAGATCCGGGAGTTCGACGAGAATCTGCGGCATCTGGTGGCTCTGCTCGCCACGCGCCTGCCCGAGTTCCGGGAGGTCGAGGCGGTGAACCTGGGCGGCGGCGTGCCACACGCCTACCGCCCCGGCGCCGAGCGGTACGACCTGGCCGGTTTCAGGCGTCTGCTGCTGGAGGCGGCCGCGACGCTGGCCCAGGCGGCCGGGCGACCGATCCGCGTCGAGATCGAGCCCGGACGCTACGCGGTCGCGGCCGCGGGCCTCTTGGTCTGCCGCGTGAAGGACATCAAGGAGACCGAGGCCAATGCCAAGGGCTCCGGCCATCGCTTCATCATGGTGGACGCCGGTTTCAACGATCTGGTGCGGCCCGCGATGTACGGCGCCTACCACCACATCTCGGTCGTGGGCCGCGGCTCGGCGCGCCCGCCCGAACCGTTCGTGGTGGCGGGACCGCTATGCGAGAGCGGCGACGTCTTCACCCGAGACGACAAAGAGCTGCTCGACCCGCGCGAGCTCCCCCGTCCGGACCCGGGCGATCTCCTGGTGCTCCACGACGCCGGCGCGTACGGCGCGGCGATGAGCTCGAACTACGTGTCCCTGGGCCGCGCGCCGCAGATCTTCTGGGAGGACGGCCACGCCACCCTGATCGCGCGCCGAGAAACCATCGACGACGTCATGCGCGCCGAGTGCGACGAAAGGCTTTAGCCGCTGGGCGGCTGAGCGAAGTCGCTGACGGCGCCAAGCGCGTAGCGAATTGCGGGGTCGATGGTTTCGATGGGTAGGCCGCGCCAGAAGACGTGCCAGCCGGGAAAGCGGGCCAGGCCGTCGCACTGCTTGGCGTACCAGGCGGTGATCACGTTCTCGGGGCGGGAGCGCCAGAAGAAGGCCGGGTAGTCGCGCGTCACCAGCGACCAGATCTCGCCGCCGATTCCCTCGCCCTGGGCCTGGCGCTCGACCGCGAATTTGGTGAGATACGGCGCGACCGGCGTCTGCTCGATGACGGCGGCGCCGCGGTAGCTCTCCTCGACGAAGGTTCGCAAGACCGGACGCGCAAAGAAATCCTCGCTGAGGGTGCGGCCGAAGGCCGAGGCGAACAGCGCCCGCAGCCGCGCTCGATCGACGCCGTCCCAGCCCCCGCGGGTCTCGATGCGCGAGCCCTTGCGGATCAGGGTCCCGGCGCCGTTGACCGTGAACAGCTCGCGCAACAGCGCCAGCGGGTTGACGACGGCGACGCTCAGCCGCTGCGGAACGCGCTCGAGGAGCTGCTTGACCTGCCGGAGCAGCAAGGCCTGGCCGCGCGACAGGACGCCCGGCGCCAGCAGCCGATCGGTGTCGGTCGCCAGGCTGACCACCGAAGGCGGCGTGCCGCCACCGCCGACCACCAGCCCGGCGCGCCGGCTCAAGAACACCACCTTGCGCGTCTCGAGCGCGGCGGCCAGCGTCGCGAGAAGGCGGAAGCGGGCGTCGATGGTCTGCGCCGCGCAGGCCTCGAGGGAGACCAGCGGTATCGCGCCCCGCCCGACCACGGCCTGAATCGCCCCGGTGGTCTCGGGACCGAGGGCGGCGTCCGCCCGAATGACCTCGCAGGGCACGCCATCCTCGACCAGCCACGCGGCGACCCGCGCCGCTTGGGTGTCGGCGTCCTTCGGTTCGAGCAGGCCCAGCAACACGACCGGCAGCAGGCCCAGGTCGGCCAGGATCCGGAGATCGAAGTGCACCGGGTCGAGGGCGCTCTTCACGATCTGCGCGTTGAGCGCCAGGATCGCGAAGCTCTCCTTGCGCTGCGCGCGGAAGAGGCGGAGATAAAGGTCGATGTCGGCCTTGGCGCCGACGCTCTCCAGGAAGCGCTGGACGATCTCCGGTTCCATCAGCGAAGCACTGCCGCGAAAACCGTGTGGGCGGCTTCGAGGTCGGCGATCGTGACGAACTCGTCGGCGGCGTGGGCCTGCGCGACGTCGCCCGGACCGAAGACGACCGCGTCGATTCCGCGCTCCGCGAAACGCGCCGCCTCCGTCCAGAATCCCAAGTCGACGGGCGCCTCCAGGCGGGCGCCAAAGAGGGGCGCGAAGGCCGGAATGTCGCGGGTGGCGAAGGGTGGGCTCGAGGTGACCACTTGCCAGTCGATCTGGTGCGGCGCGGCGGCGGCCCGGACCCGCCGCTCGGCCTCGGCGAAGAGCTCGTCGACGCCGGCGCCGAGCGCCCCCGGCGCCGGACGCAGCGAGAACGACAGCGTCGCGCGGGTCGGCACGACATTGAAGGCGATCCCGCCATCGAGCGCCGCGACGTTGAGATGGATGCCCTCGAACCCGGCAGGCCCCTTCCCCTTGTGGGCGGCGCCCATCTCGTCGAGGGAGACCGCGGCGCGCGCGAGCACGGCCACCGGGTTCACCAGCTGGTCGACCAGCGACGAGTGTCCGCCCGGCCCCTCCAGAGTCGCCGTCGCCGCCCCGATGCCGCGATGCCGGATCCCGACCCGACAGCCGGTCGGTTCGCAGACGAGGGCCCGCTCGAGGCCGCGCGCCGCTTCGCTGTCGAGAAACGCACGAATGCAGCTACCGCCGCGCTCCTCGTCTCCCGAGAAGAGGATGCCGACCGAACGTTTCACCGGCCCGACCGCCAGCGCTTCGAGCACCCCGGCGATCGCCCCCTTGATGTCGGAAGTGCCGAGGCCGTGCAGGCGATCGCCCCGGCGAACCAGCAGGTGCGGCGGCGAGGTGTAGCCGCTGTTCGCGGGCACGGTGTCCAGGTGCGCGTTGATGACCAGCCGCGGGTCTTCTCTTCCGAAGCGGGCGTAGACGTAGGCGTGGTCGCCGACCTCGACCTCTTCGACGGTGCGGGCCCCCAGCGCCGCCAGCTCGACGGCCAAGCGATGGACCAGTGGCCGTTCTTCACCTTCGGGGTTCCGGGTATCGAAAGAAACCAGCTCCGCCAGTCGATCCACGAGCGCCATCGCCGCGGTTATACAATGTCCCGCCTCCGTGTTGACCTCCGCCGCAGTTCTTGCGCTCGTTCTGGCCGAATCGGCCGCTGTGGCGCCGCCGGTCGTCCAGCTCATGCCGCCGCGCCCGCATCTCATCGCCACCCGCACCGCGACGCCCCCCAAGATCGACGGCCGCCTCGACGACGTGGCCTGGCGTGCGGCCGTCCCCACCGACGCCTTCACCCAGCACTACCCCGACGAAGGGGCGGCCCCCAGCGAGCAAACCGAGGTCCGGGTCCTCTACGACGACCACAACCTCTACGTGGGCGTCGATTGCAGCCAGCTCCATTCGCCCGTCATCAAGCGGCTGCAACGGCGCGACGGCTTCCTGCCCTCGGACGGCGTCTGGATCGACATCGACAGCCGGCGCGACGGCGTGAGCGCCTATCACTTCTCGATCAACGCCGCCGGCGCGCTGCTGGACGGCATCCACTACAACGACACCGCCTTCACCGCCGACTGGGACGCCATCTGGGAGGCCAAGGTCGCCGACACCGACCACGGCTACAGCGTCGAGTTCCGCATCCCGCTCTCCAGCCTCCGCTTCACCTTGCCGGTCAAGGACTGGGGATTTCAGGTCAGCCGCGCCGTCGACGCGCGCCAGGAGACCGACGACTGGGCGTTCTACCCGCGCCGCGCCGCCAACTTCGTCCCCTACTTCGGCCGACTCGACAACCTGACCGACCTGCCGGCGCCGCGCCGGCTCGAGCTGCGCCCGTTCGTGGTCGGGCGCCTGGAGAACCGCGCCGCCGACGCCGACACCGGCGCGCTCGAGCACGGCGTGCTGGGCGGCGCCTCGGCCGGCCTCGACGCCAAGGCGCACCTGACCAACCAGTTGACGCTCGACCTGACCTTGAATCCCGACTTCGGCCAGGTCGACGCCGACACCGTCATCTTGAACCTCTCGACGTTCGAGACCTTCTTCCCCGAAAAACGTCCCTTCTTCCTGGAGGGGCTGGAGGTCTTCGCGACGCTCCGCCCGATCCTCTACACCCGGCGCATCGGCGGGCAGCCGGTGGTGCCGACGCTCGCCGCCGGCGAATCGTTGGTGGCGGAGCCCGATCCCTCCCGGATCTACAGCGCCGCCAAGCTGTCCGGAACGATCGGGACGCGCACCACGGTGGGTGTCATCTCGGCGCTGACCGGGCAGAACGACGTCGAGGTGCAGTCGGCGAACGGGAGCCGGCTGCAGCGGGTCGTCGATCCGTTGACCCTGTTCAACGTCCTGCGCGTCAAGCAGCCGGTCGCGAACAACGCGGACATCGGGCTCCTCGTGACGGCGACCAACCGTTTCGAGACCGCGATCGCTCCGGGAGATCGCTGCCCGGTAACCCAGCTGCCGCCCGGCCCCGACGGCCGCTGCACCAACGACGCGTACGTCGCCAGCCTGGACGGGCGTTGGCGATCGGCGTCGGGTGACTACGCCGCCGCCTGGCAGGGGATCGGCAGCGCCCTGGCCCGCGGCCCGGCGCGCGGCGAGCCGGACGGCATCCCGATCGAGCCCGGGCACCTGGATGGCGGGGCGGCCCTCTACGTCGGCAAGGAGGGCGGGGCGCACTGGCTCTGGAGCGAATGGCAGTACCTCTCGGGCCGGCAGCTCGAGTTCAACGACCTCGGCTACCTCGAACGCAAGGACGACTATCAGAGCTACTTCAATCTCAGCTACCGCACCCTCCAACCGTGGCGCGGAACCCAGGAGACGAGAACCAGCGTTCAGCTGAACCTGCGAGAGACGCTCGATGGCATCAACCTGTGGAACGAGATGATCGTCAACACCTGGATCTCGCTGCGGAGCTTCTGGTCGATCTATTTCGAGGTACACGGCCGGGGGCCCTACTACGACGACCGCGAGATGGGCGACGGGTCGGCGCTGCAGCGCTCGGCCAACCTCGGCGCCTACGCGTCGGTGTCGACCGACCCGCGCCGCCGCGTCACCGGGTCAATCGCGAGCGATTTCGATCGCCGCCACGGCGGCTATCACCTCGATTGCTCGACGACGATCACGCTGCGCCTGCTGCCCCAGCTCGAGCTCAGCCTGATCCCGACCGCCAGCTACGACACGGGCGCCCCGCGCTATGTCGGGATCGATCCGACGCCGGTCGTCATCGGCTCACCGCCCGACTACCGCTTCGGCGCCCAGACGGCCGCCAGCCTGGGGGCGACGGTGCGTGCGTCGTACACCTTCACGCCCGAGCTGTCGTTGCAGTTCTACACGCAGCTCTTCCTGGCCAGCGTGCACTACGGACCGTTCTTCGTCTTCCCCAAGGCCGCCTTCCGGGAAAAGGTCGACCTGTCGGAGCTGATTCCGGCCGGCGCGCCCCCGAGCAACCCCGACAGCGAGCAGGCCACGCTCAACGTCAACCTGGTGCTGCGCTGGGAATACCACCTCGGTTCGACGCTGTTTCTCGTCTACACGCGCGCACAGACGCCCGCCCTCACGGTTTCGCCCACGGGTGCCGCCAGCTTCGATCTCGCCCCCGTCTGGCAAGGTCATGCCGCCGACGATGTCGTCATGCTCAAGCTCGCCTACTGGTTCGGCTGAGCGCGGGAGGGGCGGGCCCCTCCCGCGGGCCCACCCCCGACGAGAGCCGGGGCCGGATCTGCTCGACGGGTGTTTTCTCCGGTGGGCAAAGCCCACCTCCGATTCAGGATGAGATCAGGGCACGACGTATTGACGTATTTGCGGGGTGTCACAGCGTAAACGCCTCACGGAAGGGCGCGGGGATGACGCCGGCTGTTGCGCGGGCGCGGCGCGAGCGGGGTTGCGAGTTGCCCGGGGGTTGGCATCGCGGGTGCAATCACCTGGGATGTGGTCGAACGAGGCCACACCAACCCGGAGGATGACCCCATGATTCGCAATACACTGTTCGGACTCTCCCTGCTCGCTCTCACGACCGGCTCGGCTTTCGCGACGCCCGTCAAACACACCGGCAGCAAGCCGCGCGTCGTCGCGGAAGCGAAGACGGCACCGGCGGGCGACAGCGCCGCGGCGACCGACAAGCCGGCCAAGAAGGCCAAGAAGAGCACCAAGAAGGCCAAAGGCGATGACGCCGCCAAGACCGAGGGTGGCAAAGAGATGAAGGCCGCCCCGGAGGCCAAGTAATCGCTTCAGCCCATCACGGACCCGGGGCCGCCGCCGCAAGGTGACGGCCTCGGGCCGTTTTGCGCCAGAGCTTCCAGGCGAGGACCGCCAGCGCCAGTCCCCAGGCGATCCAGATCAGGCTGCCCCAGTAGGTGAAGGTGAGGTGTCGCGCGCTTCGCGGCGTCAGCGCCGATGGGAGGCCATGGCGCCGGTAGAGCGCCAGCACATCCATCAGGATGGCGACCGTCCCGTGGACCAGGAAGCCGGCGTAGATGCTGCGCGTGCGCATCGCCAGCGAACCGAGGACCACACCCGCGACGACGGCGGCGCACGCTTCCAGGTAGGGCTTGCCGTAGTGGATCATGCAGTAGGGCACCACCATCGACCAGATCGCGCCCGCGCCGAACGTCCGCATCGCGCGCAGCCAGAAGCCGCGGAAGAAGATCTCGAGCGCGAAGAACTGACCGATGTAGATCAGCTCCCACACGGCGAAGTCGACCCAAGACCGTCCGGCCAGCTTGTACATCGGGTAGTAGTCGGCGAAGTCGGGCTGGCGACTGACGATCAGGAGCACCGGTACCATCACGGCCACGCAGAGTGCGTAGATCCAGGCGTGCGCCAGGAAACCGCGCGTTCGCAGGCCGAAGTCCGCCAGCCGATCGCGCCGAAAGAACAGCGGCCAGACCGCCAGGGGCGCAAGATAGCCCCCGATGCGCGTGACGCCCCACCAGATCCGCACGTAGAGCTCGTCGTAGAGATCGGGGTTCACCAGGCCACCGGGATGTGCGTGGGCGCGGCGGACCAGCAGCGGACGCAGCACGCGATCGTAGAAATCGGGACGGCCGTAGTACTCCTGGATCGTCAAGACCAGCGCCACCAGCGTCAGCGCGACGAAGGGGCGGGTGTCGATCTGGTCGCGCGCGGCCAGATCGCGCCGCAGAGTGAGGGCTTCGGCGTCGAGCTGGCGCCAGGTGTCCCGGAAGAACAGCCACACCAGCGGCGCGATCATCGCCAGCAGCGGAAGCGGGATCGCCCACTTGACCGCGGGGTACTGGAGCCATTGCATGTGGAGGAAGCCGGAAACAATCATATATTGCGCGCGTGAGCCCAGACAATGAAGACGGCGACGCGGCCTCCGGCGGGGTCGCCCCGGCGGAGAAGGTCTCGAAGCTCGGGAAGTTCATCCAGACCTACCACGGCTTCCTGTCGAGCTTCGTCATCGGCGTGGCGGGCCTGGTGGCCACGTCGATCTGGCAGTACCGCCAGTCTCAGATCGCGGCCCAGCAGGCGCACTCGGAGCAGACCATCGCGGAGACCAAGGCGGAGAACGACTGGCGCATCGCCCGCGCCGAGATCCTGTCCAAGAACCTGAACGTGCTGTCGGCGCAGGGGCCCGGCAGCGCCGACCAGCGTTTCGGCGTGCTGCTGTCGCTCACGCGCGGCGCGATCATCGATCCCGAGCTGGCGGTTTCTTACGCCATGGAGCTGGGCAAGGACAACCCGACCTACATGCGCACGGTGCTGGAAGCGACCGGGCAAAAGAACTACGACCAGCTGGCGCAAGGGTTCAAGCTGACCTGTGTCGAGCGATACGGCGTCGAGAAGGCGACCGAGCTCTGCAAGGACGACGCGCTGGCCGACCGATCGGACGCCATCGCCCAGGTGATCCTCGACGAGATGGAAGCCGCCGAGGCGGTCCGCGCGGCCCCCGGCAACGGCCCCCTGTCGCTCTTGCACGAAGAGCGGGAGGTGCAGGCGTTCCCGGGCAAGATGGCCTGGCTGTTCGAACCCTACCTGCAGGATCTCTATGAACGCCGGCAGTGGCAGGAGATCCAGCGCTTCGAGAATTACTCGGCGGGCGCGCGCCTGGTCGGTGCGCTGGTCCTCTCGACGGCGCGCACCGGCGAGATGGTGAGCACCACCGAGGCCGCCGACCTCGATCGCTTTCACGCCGACCACCGCAAGTGGCTGGCGTCGTATCTGCTGAGCGCGACCTGTGCCGCCGAGTGCCGCGGCAAGCTGGTCGACGTTATGCTCAGCTCGTACGGCGAAGCGCAGGGCGACTACGACGAGCCGTTCCGCCGGCTCTTGCTGCAGTCGCGCGTCGAGGCGGCCCCCGCCTATGCGCACCTGCACCCGCGGCTGCTCTGGTGCCAGGTCGACGCCGATGATCTGGCGATGTTCCGCGATCGCGTGCTGGTCCCCGCGCTCACGACGGCGCTGGCCGACGCCAAGACCGATCCGACGTTGGTCGAGGATCTGGTCGGCCTGCTCGCGCTGGTGCCGGAGCCCGCCGCGACCGCTGCCGCGGCACTGGACGCCTGGAAGAAGGCGCTCGCCGCGCTCGGGCGGCCGGGCGAGCATCTGCAGCGCACGTTCAATTCACGGCGGGCCGCCTCGGCGCACGAACGTTCCAATCCGCCCCCCATGATCAAGAAGGTGAACTTCTGCAACGCGGCCGCGATGGCGGCGGCCCCGGCGCCCGCGCAGCCATGAGCGAGACCCGCGGCCGCACGCTGCTGGACATGAATGGCTACCAGTGGACGGTGCTGTTCGCCGCCTGGCTGGGCTGGGGCTTCGACTGCTTCGACGGGCTGCTCTTCAACTACGTGGCGCCCAACTGCGTGCCGACGCTGCTGGGGCTGTCGATCGGGTCGGCGGCCGCCAAGGCCGCGACGCTGCGCTGGGGCGGCATCTTGACCTCGATGCTGCTGCTCGGCTGGGCCACCGGCGGCATCCTGTTCGGTCAGATCGCCGATCGAATCGGCCGCACGCGCACGTTGACGCTGACCATGTTGCTGTACGCGCTCGGCACCGCCTGCTGCGCGATGGCGCCCAACATCTGGGCGCTCATCGCCTTCCGGCTGATCGCCAGCCTCGGAATCGGCGGCGAGTGGGCGGCCGGCGCCGCCATGGTCGCCGAGGTGGTCCCCGAACGCCGCCGCGTCGAGGCCGGCGCGCTGCTCTACACCTCGGCGCCGGCCGGGCTGTTCCTGGCCACGTTCGCGAACTTCCAGATCGCGGGCGTGGTCTTCAAGGGGACCCCCGAGACTTCCTGGCGCTACGTCTTTCTCTGCGGCCTCATCCCCGCTGCGGTGGCGTTCGTGGTCCGCATCTTCGTGCGCGAGCCCGAGCGCTGGAAGGCGATCGCGACTTCGGGTACCAGCCGGCCACGCCTCCGCGAGCTCTTCACCACCGAGAACCGCGCGCTCACCCTGAGCGGCTTTTCCATGGCGCTCGTCGCGCTCATCACCTGGTGGAGCATCAACGCCTTCATCCCGATCGTCTCGACCGGCCTCGCGCAGACGACCGCCAAGGCGCAGGGCTTCGCCAAGCCGGCCACGCTGGCGCTGGTCGAGCACTGGAAGGCGCTGGCGACCAACGTCTTCAACCTGGGCGGCCTCATCGGCACGCTGCTCACCATCCCCGCCGCCAAGCTGATGGGCCGACGCAAGATGTTCGGCCTTTACTACTTCCTGTCGGGGATCGCCGTCCTGGCGACCTTCGGTCTCGATCTGACGCCGCTGTCGCGGCTCTACATGTATTTCTTCATCGGTGTGACGGTGTTCGGCGTCTTCGGCAGCTTCACCTACTACCTGCCCGAGCTCTTCCCGACCCGCCTGCGCGGTACGGGCGCCGGCTTTTGCTACAACATCGGCCGGGTGATCGCGGCCGCCGGTCCCTTTCTGGTCGGAACGGTCGCCGCCCGGGGCGTCAACTCGCTCCAGACCGCGCTGCACGCGCTGTTCTGGGTCGGCGTCGTTCCGCTGGCCGGGGTGGCCCTGGCTCTCTCCCCGCTGGTCGTAGAGACCAAGGGCCGCGTGCTGGCCTAGTCGGCTCGACGCGCCCCGGCAGCGTCTTACCTGGACCCGACGGACCTGAGGTAGACTACGTTCCGGCGATCGGAGGCAGTCAGATGATGGCCCAGTGGTCCCGCTCCGCGTTCTGGATTGGTATCGGTGCGCTCGCGTTCTCTCTGGGCTGCGCCAGCAGCGACCCCTCCGGATCCCCGGGGACCGGAGGCAGCGGCGCGACGGGCGGTAACGGCGCCACGGGCGGGACCGGCGCGGCGGCGGGGACCACGGGCGCGGCGGCCGGAACCAGCGGAGCCTCCGCCGGGACCAACGGCGCGACCGCCGGAACGACTGGCGCAGCAGCGGGAACCAGCGGCGCGAACGGCGGAACGACCGGCGCAGCAGCGGGAACCAGCGGCGCGAACGGCGGCACCGCCGGAACCAACGGAACGGGCGGTTCGGTGACCGGCGGAAGGGGGGGAGGCGGAACCGCCGGCCACGCTGGAGCCGGTGGTGGCAGCGGAACCGCCGGCCACGCCGGAGCCGGCGGCAACGCGACCGGCGGCAGCGGCGGAGCCGCAGGAAGCGGGGCCGGCGGTGCGGGTGGAACCGTTCCGTTCAAGGGCGTCGCCAACTCACCCTGCGCGGATCGCACCGCCTTGAACATTTCCTGGTACTACAACTGGGAGCAGACCGAGAATGAGGCCTGCAGCAACGGCAAGGGCGGCGTCTTCGTCCCGATGATCTGGGGCCACACCGGGAGCGAGCAGAGCGCGTCCGGCATCACCAGCTCGATCTCGTCGTTCGTGAGCAAGGGCTACCCCTACGTGCTCGGCTTCAACGAGCCCGACAACAGCACGCAGTCCAACATCGCCGTCGCCACCGCGGTCTCGCTCTGGCCATCCTTCCTCAACCCGGCGATCAAGACGGTCAGCCCGGCCGCACAGGCCAACACCACCGGTCAGGCCTGGTTCACCACCTTCATCGGCGACGTGAACGCCAACAGCACCGGCCTGCGCACCGATGTCATCGGCCTGCATTGGTACGGATGGAACGCCGGCTCGTGCGACGCCGCCGCCTCGCAGCTCAACGGCTACCTCAACTGGGCGGAGGGCTTCGCCGGCAATCGCCCGATCTGGCTCACCGAATGGGGCTGCCTCAACCTCAGCGCGCCCGACGTCCAGACGGTGGTGAACTTCTACAAGGGCGCCCTAGCCGTCTTCGCAAAACATCCCCGGGTCCAGCGTTACGCCTGGTACCCCTGGTCGACCAACCTGGCGCTCACCAACTCCGACGGCTCGCTGACCGCCCTCGGAACCGCCTACGCCGCCGCCCCCTCATACAAGTAGCGGCGGCGCAGCCGGCGGGGGTACTAGCCCTTCTTGACCATGTAGGTCAGCAGATCGACGCAGCGGTGGCTGTAGCCCCACTCGTTGTCGTACCAGCTGACCAGCTTGAAGAAGTTCGAGTTGAGCTCGATGCAGCTGCCGGCGTCGTAGATGCTGGAGCGCTCGTCGTGGATGAAGTCGGTCGAGACCACCTCGTCCTCGGTGTAGCCGAGGATGTCCTTGAGGTAGGTCTCGCTGGCGCGCTTCATCGCGGCGTTGATCTCCTTGAGGCTGGTCGCCTTCTCGGTCTTGAAGGTCAGGTCGATCACCGACCCGGTGGGCGTCGGCACGCGGAAGGCCATGCCGGAGAGCTTCCCCTTGACCGCCGGCAACACCAGCGCCACCGCCTTAGCCGCACCCGTCGTCGACGGGATGATGTTGAGCGCCGCGCTGCGGCCGCCCTTCCAGTCCTTGCGCGACGGACCGTCGACGGTCTTCTGCGTCGCCGTGTAGCTGTGCACCGTCGTCATGAGGCCCTCGGTGAGCCCGAAGCCCTCCTTGAGCAGGACGTGAACGACCGGCGCCAGGCAGTTGGTCGTACAGCTCGCGTTCGAGACGATGTGGTGCTTGGCCGGGTCGTAGTTCTCGTGGTTGACGCCCATGACCACGGTGATGTCCTCGCCCTTGGCGGGCGCCGAGATGATCACCTTCTTGGCGCCGGCGGCGAGGTGCCCCTTGGCCTTCTCCGCCTCCGTGAAGAGGCCCGTCGACTCGATCACGTAGTCGATGTTCAGCTGCTTCCAGGGCAGGTCGGCTGGCGACTTGGCGCTGACGACATGGATCTCCTTGCCGTCGACCACCAGCACGTCGTCGGCTTCCTTGTCGGAACCGGAACGTTTCGAGCTGACGCTCCCCTCGAACTTCCGCTGGGTGGAGTCGTACTTCAGGAGGTAGGCCAGGTTGTCGGCCGGGACGATGTCGCCGACGGCGATCACCTCCACCTCCTTGCCGAAAAGCCCCTGCTCATGAAGGGCGCGGAACACCAGACGACCGATCCGACCGAAACCATTGATGGCGACGCGAATGCTCATTGCGATCTCCCTGCGGCTTTGCGAGACGAGAGTGGAAGGAAGAAACATATATGACCCGCGCCCGGCGGCCAAGCAATCCGTGGCTCCGGTCACCGACGCGCCCGGCGGCCAAGCAATCCGTGGCTCCGGTCACCGACGCGCCCGGCGGCCAAGCAATCCGTGGCTCCGGTCACCGACGCGCCCGGCGGGCAGCGCTACCATCGCAATCGGTGAGACGGGCAATTCGGCTTTTCGCGCTGGCGGCCCTGGGTGGGCAGCTGGCCGCTATCGCCGACGCGCTGTTCGTGGAGCACGTCACCTGCGCCGAGCACGGCGACCGGATCCACGTCACGTCGCACGGGCCCGCCCCCGTCGCCCAGACCTGGGCCGGGGTCGGCGCCGCGATCGCCGGCACCGCAGACGAGCACGACCAATGTCTCCTCGACGAGGACGGCGACCAGGCCCCCGCCACCGCGCCGACGGCGCTTTGCCTGCCCGCCCTGGCCCAGGCGTCCCCGCCCCACTTCGAGCCAGGGGCGCCCGCCGTCCGGCGGGCGCCCCTCTACCGCCTCGCGCCCAAGAACTCCCCGCCAGAGAAGTCGCGTCCGTTGGTCTGAATCTTTCCGCGACTTTTTCTTCTGCAAGGAGCTCGTCATGAATCGATCTGCGAATCGTCTGGTACTGCTTTGTCTGGTGTCCTCAACCGCCGCGCTCGCCTCGGGCTGCGCCACCGTCGTCGAGGGCAACGAACGCGCGCTTTTCTATTCGGCCGGCCATGGCCTCAGCAAGGATCCGGTGCCGAGCGGCTGGTACTGGCACCTGCCCTGGAACGACTACATCACCTACGACCTGCGCTGGACCTCGCACACGGAAGAGATCCACATCCATTCCAAGGACGGCTTGCACATGAACATCGACGTGGCGGTGGTGGTGCGGCCCGATCCGAGCGAGATCTACGCGCTCGACACCGAGGTGGGCCCGAAATTCTACGAAGCGGTGGTCAAGGCCGCGGTGTTCGCGGCGGCGCGCGACGCCTCGGGGCAGTTCGACCACATGCAGATCGCCACCCAGACCCATTCCTTGGAGCGCGCGATCCACGACGCGCTGATGGAGCATCTCAAGGGCAAGCACATCGAGCTGTCGGAGGTCGCCATCCAGCACTTCGATCTGCCGCCCGAGGTCGAGATCGCCGTCAACCGCAAGGCCAGCGAAGGGCAGCTGGTGAGCGCCAAGGAGGTCGAGCTGACGCTGGCGCAGCGCGAGGCGAAGATCACCGTCGAGAAGAAGCGGGGCGTGCTCGAGGCCGAGGGGGTCGAGCGTTCGCTGCGCGCCGAGCAACAGCTCGCCGAGAACACCGCCCAGATCAAGATCGAGGAAGAGAAGCGAAAATCCGAGCTGTCCAAGGCGCAGACCGAAGCCGAAGCGATCAAGATCCGGGCCGACGCCGACGCGCACGCCATCCGGGTGCGCGCGGACGCCGACCGGGTGCGCATCCAGGCCGCTTCGCAGAACCTCTCGCCCAACTACGTGCGCATCCAGGCGCTGGAGGCGCTGTCGCACGTGATGGGGACGGGCGCTGGCAAGATGATGGTGTTGCCCGTCGGCAAGGATGGCCTGCCGGCCTATTTCGGGGCCTTCCTGAACCCATTCAGTAACTTCATGGGCGCGGTGTCCGGCTCGAACGACGGCACGGCCAAAATGTGAGATCGACGTGAGGTCGGCGTGAGGTCGCGCGCCCGGTGCGATCTAACGCTTGGGGCAGCCTCGCGGTCGCGGCCGGGCTCGACCTAGCGCCTCAGCAACATCACGGTGGCGCCCGCGCCGCCGTCGCGCGGGCGCGCCGAGGCAAACGCCAGCACGCCCGCGCGCGCGGCGGCCGGGCTCGACAGCCATTGCCAGATCGCGGGCCGCAACACCGACGCGCCCGCCTCCGAGTTGTGGCCGCGCCCGTGAATGACCAGCGCCGCCCTGGCGCCGCGTCCGCGCGCCGCCGCGACGAATCGCGCCATCCCGCGCACCGCTTCGTCGCGGAGGCGGCCGTGCAGATCCAGCCGCGCCTGCACGGGGGGCTCGCCGTTGCGCAAGGCATGCAAGATCTTCACGCTCACGTCGGGCGCGCGGCCCGTGATCATGTCGCCGCTCTCCTCGACGACGAAGGAGGGCGTTTCCACCACTCTCAGAGCTTGCGGAACGTGTCGATCACCTGGTGGATGACCTTGCCGTTCGGATCGTGGCGCGCCCGATCGATGACGCCGATCATGGTCAGCTTCGAGTGAAACGCGACGCCGGTGTGTCCGCCTTCGCGCCCCCACTGCTCGAGCAGGCCCGCCTGCCCTTTGCCGAGCGCGTCCGGATCGCGGTATTCGCAGACCAGCGTGTCGATGGTCTGCACGCGCCCCTGCTCGCAGTAAGACGCGCCGTACGGGACCGGCTGCAGGGGTGCAAAGCCCTCCGGCGCGAGGCCCGCACCCCGCCAGGCATTCTCGACCGCATCGGTGTGGGGCGTGCCGTCGACGTGCTGTGCCGGTGCTGCCGCCAGTGGCGCGCCGGCCGCGGCAGGCGCGCCGGGCGGTGCCGCCGCGGGAGCTCCCGATGAGGGCGCGCCGCTCTGGTGGCAACCACCCGGGATCAGCAACCCGCCGACCAGCAACCCGCCGGCCAGCAACCCGCCGACCAACCGGCTGGCAAGCTCCCACCGATCACGCTTCGTGTTCATGATCATCGTCCTGGACCTCAACGGTGAAAGCCGTTCCCGTGGGACGCCGGGCGCGGGCCACCGCCACCGCCGCCGTTATGCCAGCCGTTTCCCGCAGGGGCCGGGCCACCTCCGCGTGAGGGACCGCCGTGCCCACCGTTGTTGGCGGGCGCAGCCGGCGCGCCCCGGAAGCCGCCGCCCCGCTCGGGGGGTGGCCCGCCATGCCAGCCGCCGCCCCGCTCGGGCGGACCGCCGTGCGGACCCGGCCCATGTCCGTGCTCCCGCTGCTCGAAATTGCGGTGTTCCTCGCGATGCATCTCGCGCTCGCGGTGCATCTCCTGTCCGCGATGCATCTCCTCCTCGCGGCGCTCGTGCATCGCCATGTCGCGCCGTTCCATGCCGGGAGGTCCCTCGCGCCAACCCGGGCCCCCCCGAACCGGACCGGGGCCGGGCCCACCACGCCAACCGCCACCGACGAAGATCTCGCCGCGGAACGCGGGCGGCGCGACGCGCACGTCGATCTCCGGCCGCGCGAAAATGAGCGGCGCATAGACGTCGTTGATCACCACGAATCGCGGCTGATCACTGTAGTAGACGGGGTCGTACGCGCCGACGTACCAGTAGGCGCCCCCGCGCATCTCGAACTGGGCCTGCGGCGGCGGCGCGTACCAGTGGGAGTGGGGCCCGCGAATGTAACAGTAGGCCGGTCCGCCGAGCTGCACGCTGGCGTCGGCGATCGGATGCGGCCCGTAGAACGAGTACTTCGGGCCGTCGTAGTCGAACGGCGTCGGATCCCCGACGAAGTAGTACTGCCCGTCGACCTGCCGGTATAGGCGCGGATCCGAGGGCGGATAGTCGTGAAAATGGGGGACATCGATGTCGCAGAATCCGTGCCCGACCCGCTTGGGGAGCGGATGCCGGGACATGTACTGGACGACCTCCGCCTGGGCCGCGCCCGCGGCGCCGACGAAAGTGAGCAAAAAGACAGAAACGACCAAGGCTCGACGCATCATGTCTCCTTTTGGGGCCGGTGATCATACGCGATCCGGTCGTCGGGGATACGCCCAGACATCTCGAACGAAGATGAAAAAATCCGAGGGGGCCGAGCACAAACCAAACAGGCTGTATTGGCCGATACGGGTCGCGAACGGTCTTGATTCCAAAGGCCCAATCGCGCACGGTGAAAGGCGGTTCTCACGTGGAGGGGGAGATGGTGCAAAAGAAGGTCCTGCTGGTGGAAGACGATCTCGAGATTCGGGACGTTCTTCAGGATCTTCTCGAGGCCGAAGGCTACGACGTCATCCCCGCCAGCCACGGACGACAGGCGCTCGACTATCTGGAAAGCGCGCCCGTCGATGCGCTCCCCGATCTGGTGGTGCTCGACCTGATGATTCCCCTGGTCAACGGGACGCAGGTGCTCGCCGCGATGAAGCGCGATCCCAAGCTCGCGCCGATTCCGGTCGTCGTGCTCAGCGCCGCCACCCGCGAGCGCCCGGCAGGCGCCGCCGCGTTTCTCCCCAAGCCGATCCCCCTGCAGACGCTGTTCGAAACCATCCGCGGCTTCGTCGACGCCGGCCTGCCCCAGCTGACCTAGCGGCGATCTGAGCGGCGACTAGCGATCGAGGCGGGTCGGGCTGTCGCCCTCGTAGCCGGCGGGGTTCGGGACGGGCGCTGGCGGCTTCTCCCCGGCCGCGACCAGCTCCGGGAGCGCCGTCGCCGGCTGCAAGCTGGCCGACTGGACGTCTTCCTTCTCGATGATCGGCAGATCCTTGGCGGCGATCTCACAGCTCTGTCGAATCGTGCGGGCACGCCCGATCTCGCCCAGGCGGTAATAGGCCACCACCCGCCAGAAGCAGGCCTCCGCGTCGGCACGCGAGTCGAACCCGCGCAGATGGAAGAGCACCGTCTGCCAGCGATCGGACTGACCCGGCTCCCGCGCGGCCTTCTCCGCGTCGTCGAGCTGATCGCGTCGATTCTGGGACAGCGCCTTGCGCGCGGCCGCGGCGTGGCTGGGGAAGGGGGTGATCTCGACGTTGTCGTTGATGGTATGGGCCTGTTCGCGCCCCGCCTTCAATCGCGCCGCCCGTGACCCCTTGCCACGGGTCGCCAGGGGCTTGGCGTTGTTCGCGGGCCCCTTTGCCTTGGGGGTGGCCTTCTTGCGCCTGGTCTTGCCCGCGGTTTTCGTACCGGTTTTCCCGGTCTTGCCCGCGGTCTCGGTGGGGGCGCTCTCCGCCGCGCCGGCGGCCCCGGTCGTTCCCTCCGCCGCACGCGACCCGGTCGGGGCCAGCCCGAGAGCAACCACCAAGACCATTGAAAGCCACCGTCTTACGTAGCGCGTTCGGCCCATGCGGGGAGCCTATCCGTTCGTTGCATTTGCCGCAAAAGCGCATTTCGTACCGCGGCGCGTGGTTCGAGGTGATTGCCGAAAGTCCGGCGCGATCTCTTTTCTCGTTCCCCCTTGGGGTCCGAGCTCGCCCGGGGGTAGGATAATTGGCCCCTCGGAAGCTCCATGGTTCATCCGTCGCCAAACGCCCATCTCCGCTTGGTCACGCCGCCCGTCGGCCAGCCCGACGACGCGGCGGACGTGGATCTGGCGCGGGCGCTCATCGCCGGGGCGCCCCGCGCGCCCGAGCTGGCATGGGATCGGTACGCGCCGCTGGTCCACGGAATCGTCAGCCGCGCCCTCGGCCCCGACGCCGAGGTGGAGGACGTGACCCAGGAGATCTTCTACCGCTTGTTCTCGCGCATCCGGACCCTGCGCAAGCCCGAGGCGCTCCGAAGCTTCGTCGTCTCGTTCGCGGTCCGGATCGTCAAGTGGGAGCTGCGCCGGCGGCGCGCGCGGCGCTGGCTGACCCTCTCCGAGACCGGCGAGGTTCCCGACAACCAGCTGCTGTTCATGAGCGTCGAGAACCGCTACGCCCTCCAGCGCCTCTACGGTCTGCTCAATAAGCTGAGCACGCGCGAGCGCCTGGTGCTGGTGCTGCGGCACGTGGAGGGGATGACGCTGGAGGAGATCTCCGAAGCAATGGAGATCTCGCTGGCCACGGTCAAACGGGCCCTGCGTCGGGCGTCGACACGCCTGTCGGAGCTGGTCGACGCCGACGTCAAGTTGCCGCGGGCGCTCGACAAGAGCGCGCGGAGGCGGGGGACGTGAGAGACGTGCGGAACGACGGCAGCGGTGTCGGTCGGGACTCCGGCCAGCTCGGCGACGGCGACGGCGAGCTCGGCAAACTTGGATCGAATGCCACGGCGCTGGTCGAGCTGGCGCGCAAGAGCCTCGGCCAGATGACGCCCTCGGAGCAGTCGCGGGGTCTAGATACCCTGCGCGCGCGCCTGGCGTTCGGCCGCTGGCGGACCGGCCGACCGCTCGCGTACGTGCTTCTGGGCGCCGCCGCCGCGACGGCTGTGGTCGCCGTCGTATCGCGGGCGCGGATCCGCGAGGAAGCCGGACCACCCCTGGCCTTCGGGGTCGAGGGGGGCGCGCTGGGACCGGGCGGCGTGATCGAAGCGCGCGGAGACGCGGAGCCGGCCGTGCGCTTCGTCGACGGCACCGTCATCACGCTGGCGCGCGGGACCAAGGGACGGGTCGACGCCGTCGATGGACGCGGCGCGCACCTGTCGATCTCGGACGGAACCGCGGCGGTCAACGTCGTTCCGAAACCACACGCGCGCTGGCGGATCGATGCCGGCCCGTTCGTTATCAACGTTCACGGAACGGTGTTCACGGCGGCCTGGAACGCCGCGAGCGGCCGGCTGGACGTGCGGCTCGAGCGCGGCCTGGTATCCGTGGAGGGCCCCATGGCCGGCGGACCGATCGCGATCCACGCCGGCCAGCGGCTCACGGTGGTGCCCCGGCAGTCCCGCGTGGTCCTGCGCGGGCTCGACGATCGGGACGACGACGCCGTGGCCGTCGAAACACCGCCAGCGCCCACCGAGCGACCGGCGCCGACGCCCGCGCCGGCCCCCGTCGCGCCGGCACGGTCGGGCGTCCGGCCGACCCGCAGCGGCCGGATATCGACAGCGGCATCGTCGCCTGCGACCTGGAGCGCCGCGCTGGCCGCCGGTGAATTCGCCGCTATCGTCGACGACGCCGAGCGCGACCTGCCCCGCGCGCTCGCCTCGTCGAGCTCGAACGATCTCGCCGCGCTCTCGGACGCGGCCCGCTACCGGCGCCGCGACGATCTGGCGCGGCAAGCCCTCACCGCGCAGCGGCGGCGGTTCCCGGATTCGCCCCGCGCGGCCGATGCCGCGTTCTTCCTGGGCCGCCTCGACGAAAACGACGGGGGTGGCCTGGTTCACGCGTTGCGCTGGTACGACCGCTACCTCGACGAGGCCCCGAACGGCTCGTACGCCGCCGAGGCGCTGGGCCGCAAGATGGTCGCCCTTCGCGAGCTCTACGGCGGGGCGGCGGCCCGCGGCGTGGCCGACGAGTACGTTCGCCGCTTTCCGCGCGGCAGCTACGCCGGAGCCGCGAGCGCGCTGCGCGGCGAGCGGTGACTTCGCGCATCGGCCGCGGCCTGGCTTCGGCGGCCGCCGTGTGGGTCGCCTTGATCTTCGCCACCGATCTCGCGCGGGCCACCGCGCTGCCCAAGGTGATCTTGGTTCGCCCCCCGGCCGCACCGCCCTCGGTGACGGAAGCCTTGGTCCGCCTGCGCGGAGAGCTCATCGCAGCGGGGTTCGACGCCGAGGTGATCGAGCTTTCGCTGGGGGCCGACGTGCGGGCATCGCTCGAGCGCGCGTCGCCCGCCTCGACCGCCACGGCGACCGCGCTGGTGGCCGTCATCGCCAGCGCCGATCCCGGTAGCGCCGAGCTGTGGGTCATCGATCGGGTCACCGGCAAGACCGTGGTCAGGCGGGTGAACGCCGGGGCTGCCGACGCCTCCCGCATGGCCGAGGTGCTGTCGGTGCGGGCGGTCGAGCTGCTGCGCGCCAGCTTCCTCGAGCTGGCCATCGCGACCCGTCCGAGCGCCGAGGCCCCCGCGCCCACCGCACCCGCCGTCGAGCGCTGGGCCATCCAGACGCTGGAAGAGCCCGATTGGACCTGGGCCGTCGAGGCGGGCGGCGGAACCGCCGACGCGATCGGAGGGGTGTGGAACGCGATCCTCTCGGTCGCCCGGCTGGAGCACGCGTTCGGAAGACGGTTGTGCGCGCGGGTCACCTTCGAGGGCATCGGGACCGACGCGCGGGTCGACACGCCGAACGGATACGCCGATGTATCGCAGACTGTCCTGCTGGCCGAAGCCTTGGTTCGATTCCGACGCGGCCGTCGAATCGAACCGCTGATCACATTGGGCGCCGGCACGCTCCGGCTCGCGGCCGACGGGCACGAGGCGGCGCCTTACCAGGGGGAGAGCGGCGTGCGCTGGGCGGCCGCGGGGGACGTCGGCGTCGGCGTGCGGCTTCCGCTGCTCCGCCGGCGTTTCGAGATCGGGATCGAGGCGCACGCGCTGCTGGCCCAGCCCTATCCCACGGTCCGGTTCTTCGATACCGAGGTGACGCACGCCGGCCGGCCCTCCCTCATCGGCAGCGTTACACTGCTGGGGGGGATCTGAGATGACGGCGCCGGCGCAGCGAATCTGGTGGGCCACCGCCGCCCTCGCGACCGGTCTGGCCTTCGGCTGCACGGCCGGGCCGATCGACGTCGCCACCCTGTCGTCGGGCGGGTTGACCTCTGGGCTGGTCGGACACTGGACGTTCGACGAGGACGCTGGATTTACGGCCAACGACAGCTCCGGCAACGGACGCACCGGAACGATCGCCGGCCCCGGCTGGAGCTGGATTCCTGGACGATTCGGCTCGGCGTTGCACTTCGCCGGCACGGATCAGGTCACCGTTCCCGGGCTGCCGCAGGCGACCGAGAGCTACAGCGTGGCGGCCTGGACCTACTTCGCGTCGAACGAGGTGGTTGGACCCACCTCGATCGCCAACGTCCTCAACACCGAGATCCCGGGCGGCGGCTGGGCGCTGTACGCGACGCTCTATCCCTCCGGCTATACCGGCTACGCGTTCCGCTACTGGGTGGGCCCACCGCAGGAGTACGAGATGAGCCCGCCGACCCCCTGCAACTGCCTGGTCCTCGACGCCTGGGTGCATCTGGCGGCGGTCCTCGACGCGACGTCGTCCTCGTTGAGCCTCTACGTCAACGGCGTCCTCGAACGTACGGTACCAACCACCGTCGGAATTTCGTCCGGGGCAGGCACCCTCGACATCGCGCGCGCGCAGGCCCCGGGATTTCTGCTGACCGGCGCCATCGATGACGTCGCGATCTACGATCGGGCGCTGGTTTCCGAGGAGGTCGCGCAGCTGGTCCAGGCGCCGGCACCCGACCCCCAGTGAGCTCCCCGAGCCGCCGCGACGGGTCGGCCTCCCCGGCTACCCGCCGGACAGAGCCGCGAATCCCGAGAAAAACTGGCGGAGCTTTTCTTTGCGCGCGTCCGGCAGGTAGTCGAAGTTGGTACCGCGATCGACCACCTCCCAGAAATCTTTGGAGGTGATGGCCAGCATCTCGTCGCGAATCGAGCGCAGCCGTTCCGCCGATTCGTTGGCCATGTCGTCGAAGATGGCCAGCGCGCGTGCGGCTTCGCCGCTGCCGAGGTAGTACGAAGCCAGCTTGGCCTGCGCCTTGCGGACCCCTCGCAGCGCCCGTTCCTCGGCCTGATTTTCGGGCTCCTTGTCGATCTCGAGAAAGAGGGCCAACAGCCGGTCGTGGCAAGCGGCGCGGCGTGCGCTCGCCAGCTCGCACAGCGCGCAGAGATCGTAGGCCACGGTCTCGGTGACGAAACCCATTCCGCTGCCGTGGGCCAGCCGCGCGTAGTATTTGAAGTGGCCAGCGATCTCGACCACCGTGGCCTGCGTCCATCCGTCGGCTTCCGCCGGCGCCGCCAGCAGCGCTTCCGCCAGCTGCCGATATTGGTTGAGCACGTTGTACGCCGTCCGCACGTCGCGGGCGTTGAGCGCCGCGCGCAGGTAGGTGTTCATGAACTTCACGGTCAGCGAAAAGACCTCGCGGTTGGAGGAAGCCAGCGCGGCCTCCCCGACGTAGCGGGTGTCAATGGCCACCACGTGCGCCATCTCGGGCATGCTGGTCAGCGCGGCGCCGAACACCTCGCGGATCTGGCGCAGCCCCTTCCATTCCAGCCAGGTGTGGTTGCGCCCCAGATCTTCGAGCGAGTCCGACGCCAGCGCGACGAAGTCCGGATCGGCCCGCAGCGGGGCGCCGATCAAGAACCACTCCGGCTCGAGCGCTGCCTTGCGATCCTGATAGTCGACCAGCAGCCGACGCAGCGCCGCCGACGCGTCGGAGGCGATCACCTTGTCCTTCTGCCCGAGCGCGTTCACGGCGATGTCGGCCAGATGCGCCAGGCCGCTCACCGCCTGGGCCTGGCGTTCCGTGAAGGTGCCGGCCGTCTTCTTGGCGTCGCGGGCCGTGGCGCGTTCCAGCGTCTGCACCCCGATGCGCGCGATGACCTTCTCGGGATCGAGGAAGTCGAACACGTAGGCGAAGTAGGGCACCAAGATCAGCAGGCTCCCCGACGACATGAGCACGGTTGCCGTGATCGTTGCCTGGGGCACGTAGTCGCCGCGGACAACGAAGCTCACCCAGACCGACTCGACGCAGGCGATGACGAAAAAGCCCATCACGCCCAGGTTGATCTTGTCGCGGAAGAACAGGTCGGCGACGCGGGAGGTATAGCGGGTCGCCGCGAGCTGGACGACGATCGAGACCACGGTGATGGCGATCCCGAGGACCGCCGCGATGACCTGCGACAAGCTGCCCAGCGCGTTCTGCATGGTGAACGCGTCGAAGTCGAAGATCTGCCGGAAGGGGCCTTCCTTGTGGTGGGCCGAGGCCGCGTCGATCAGGAAATAGTCGAGCAGCCAGAACGCCGCGAACACGCAGACGGCCAGCGCGGTCAGGGCCGCGAGCGTGAGGAGCGACCGGCGGCGCTGGCGCTGGCGCGGGGCGTGGGGCGGCATGGGCCGGCATGTTACCCTAGAGCCCATGTCGGTAGGACCCCGCTCGGCCGTCGAGGGCGCCCTGCTGCTCACCATCGACGTCGGAAACACGAACATCTCGTTCGGCCTCTACGAGCGCGATCGCGAGCGCGGTCGGCCCCGGGCTCTGCACGCGGACTGGCGCCTCGAGACCCGGTCAGGGCGCACGTCCGACGAATACGCGGCGCTGCTGGGCGAGCTGTTCCGCCAGGCGGGCCTCAGCTTCGCCCAGGTGAAGGCGGCCGTCATCTCGTCGGTGGTCCCGCCGGTGCTGGCACCCCTCGACCGGTTCTGTCGCCAGATCCTCGGACTCGAACCCCTGATCGTCGGCCCCGGCACCAAGACCGGCGTGCCGATCCTCTACGAGAACCCGCGCGAGGTCGGCGCCGATCGCGTCGTCAACGCGGTGGCCGCCTTCGAGCGCTGGCCGCAGGGGGCTATCGTGGTCGACTTCGGCACCGCGACGACCTTCGACGTGATCACCCCGCGCGGCGAGTACGCGGGGGGCGTCATCGCGCCGGGGTTGGCCATCTCCGCCGACGGGCTCTACCAGGCGACCGCCAAGCTGCCGCGGGTCGAGATCGCCCGACCGCCCTCGGTCATCGGCCGCAACACGGTCGCCAGCATGCAGGCCGGCCTGGTGTTCGGCTACGCGGGGCTGGTCGACGCCATCGTCGAGCGCATCCGCGGCGAGATCGACTTTTCACCGCACGTGGTCGGCACGGGCGGACTGGCGCCGCTCATCGCCCGGGAGACCCGAACCATCGAAGAATGCGACGACAGGTTGACTCTGCAGGGTTTGGCGATCATCTACGATCGAAATAGATGACGGCGGTGGTGCAACGCGGATCGCTTCTCGGGCTCCCGGGACGGATCGGCCAGCTCTGTACGGCGCCGCGCGCGGCGATGGCGCGCATCGAGGCGCAGGGCGGCGGCCTCCGCGACGCCCTGTGGCTGGTGTTGTTCGGGGTGATCGCGTTTCGTCTCCCGGAGCTCATCCGCACGCTGCTGGCGATCGGCGGTCCGACCTCGGGTGCGGCCATGCGGCTGCTCGGTCTCTTCTCGGACGAAGCCCGCGAAGCGGCCTGGGTGGTGCTTCCGGCGGCGGTGATCGTGACGGCGCTGGCCGGCGCGAGGCGGGACGCGACCCGCGATCTCGATCTGGGCGCCGCGTGCTACGCCCCCTATTTCGCGCTGCGCGGGCTCGGACAGGCGCTGACGGGCTTGGCCGGTGCGCGGATTCTGTCCGACAACGTCCTCGAGGCGATCGCCGGTGCCGGCGCGGCGCTGGTGCTCATCGCCGCGGTTCGCACCGCGCGCAGCCGGCCGCCCGCGGGCGCGCCGGCCTCGGACGGGTCTCTGCCTTCGCCGGAGGCGGCGCCGGAGCCGGATACCCGCGCGCGCTTCGTGGGCGCCGGGGTCGTCGCGCTCGGCCTCATCGCCCTGGCGTCCGCGGCGGTTTGGTCGGCCCGGCACCTCGACGCGCTCCGCCCGATGCAGCGGGGCGAAGCCGCCCCCGAATTCGCGCTGCCCCGCATCGATGGCACGCCGGGAACTGTCGCGATGGGCGCGCTCCGCGGACAGGTGGTGGTGCTCGACTTCTGGGCAACCTGGTGCCCGCCCTGCATCGCAATGTTGCCCGTGCTCGATGCCACGCAGCAGACCTGGGCGCCGCGTGGGGTGGCGTTCCTCGGCATCAATTCGGACGGTGGTGGGGCGACGCTCGCCGAGATCCAGGCCTTCTTGGCCGCTCACCCGATCCGCTACCCGGTCGTCGCGGACGGGGGGTTGGTGGGCGGCCTCTACAAGGTCGAAGCGCTTCCGACCCTGGTCCTCGTGGGCCGCGATGGCCGCATCCGCAAAAGCTTCGTCGGATACACGAGTGAGCACGACCTCGACCGCGCGCTGCGCGAAGCCGCCGCCGAAGCTGCGCCCTAGACTTCCGGGCGGCCGGCTTTTTCTTCGGTGAAGTAGGCGCTGCGGTGGCGCGCGTTCGGCAGGTGGCTGTCCCAGCAGGCGGCCGAGCAGAACACCAGCTTCACCCGGCCGGCGTTGCAGGTGCTGACGGAGCACTTGATGAGCTTGCCGCCCACGGCGATCGGCTTGCGACACATCGAACAGACGAAGGTAGGGGCCGGCGACATGTGACGCTAACGTACCGGAAGCTGCGGCGGCGTTGCTATAAAATTAACCCCGCGTGCGTCTCCCTGGCTATGTGATGGCGGAGCTGATCGTCGCCGGCGCCCTGACCGCCGGTGGCGGCGCCGGGGCCGTGTATGGCGTCCGCCACGTGCGCGCGACCTTGGCCGCCCATTCGATCGCGGCGGCGGTCGCCACCTCGGGACCCCTGCCGGCGCGCGCCGATCTCTCGAACCTGCCCGACCTGCGCGTCGCGCTCGAATCGGCGGGGACCTTTCTGGGAATGTCCGACGAGCTCCTGCTGGAGCGGGTGCGGACTCAACCGATCGTTCGGTTCAAGTTCAATCACGGCGGCTCCTCGATCTCGTTCCGGGTCGAGTTCGCAGATGGCTCGCGCGCCGCCTGGAAACCCACGCAGACCAACACCCAGACGATTCCGCGCAAGGAGATCGCCGCCTATCGGCTGAACCGCCTGCTGGGCCTCAACGCCGTGCCTCCGGCCGCGCCGCGCGCCGTGTCGCGGGACGAGCTCCTCGGCCACCTCCACCCGGAGAGTCTAGAAGCCCTGCCGCGAATCAAGGCAGAAACCATCTTCGGCCCGGACGGGCAGACCCTGGGCACGGCGTCGTACTGGATCCCGATCATCAAGGACTCCGGCTTCGACAAACCCGAGGGGCAGAAGCAGGTGCAGGCCTGGCTGTCACAAGGCGAACCCATCCCCCCGGAGCAGACATCGATGGCGCGGCAGGTCTCCGACCTGATCGTCTTCGACTTCCTGACCTCCAATCCGGATCGTTACTCGGGCGGGAACATGAAGATGTCGCCCGACGGCACGCAGCTCTTCTACATGGACAACACCATGTCGTTCTTCGTCGATCCCGAAGGACCGGCCAAGAACCGCGAGGTGCTGTTCAGGACCCAGCGCTTCTCACGCACCCTCTACGAAGCACTCGATCGGGTCACCGCGCCGACGCTGGAGCGGGCGCTGGCGCAGGAGGCCGGTGCGCCCTACGAGATCCTCACGCCCGCCGAGATCGCCGGGGTGGTGGGACGCCGGGTGGTCATCCATCAGTACATCGACGCGCTCATCGCGCAGTACGGCGCCCGCAACGTGTTGATTTTCCCCTAAAACTTGCCTGATTCACCGGGGTTTCGGCGCGGCGGCCCGATGGGGCCGCGGGCGCATGCTAGTCTGGCGCGTTTTCCGGAGCAGAAGCGCCAGTCCATGAACGTGCATTTCGTATCCCTCGGTTGTCCCAAGAACCGCGTCGACACCGAGGTGATGCTTGGCCACACGGAAGAGGCGGGCCACCGGTTGGTCACCGCCCCCGAGACGGCCGAGGTCATCGTCGTCAACACCTGCGGCTTCATCGGCGAGGCCAAGCAAGAATCCATCGACGCGATCCTGGAGATGGCCCGCCACAAACAGGCCGGCACCTGCAAGCGCCTGGTCGTCGCGGGGTGCCTGTCGCAGCGTTACCCCAAGGAGCTGGCCGCCGAGATGCCCGAGGTCGATCAGTTCCTCGGCACGGACGAGGTGGGCGCGATCGCCAAGGCGATCTCCGGCACCATCGAGCGCCTCAGCGTGGTCGACACGCCCGCCTATCTCTACGACGACGCGGCGCCGCGCCGGCGGTCGCAGGCCCCACACAGCGCCTACGTCAAGATCGCCGAGGGCTGCGATCGCCCCTGCGCCTTCTGCATCATTCCGAAGCTGCGCGGACCGCAGCGCAGCCGCGCACCCGAGTCGGTCGTCCGCGAGGCACGCGATCTGGCGGCGGGCGGCACGCGGGAGATCTGCCTGGTCGCGCAGGATCTCACCACCTACGGCACCGATCTACCGGGTGCGGATTCGGCAAGCGCTCCCCGGCTGGCGACGCTGCTGCGCCAGCTCGCCGCGGTGGATCAGCTCGGCTGGATTCGCCTGCACTACGCCTACCCCACCGCCTGCACCGACGAGCTGCTCGACGTGATCGGTGGCGAGCCGCGGGTCGCCAAGTATCTCGACGTCCCGATCCAGCATGTCGACAGCGGCGTCCTCAAGGCGATGCGCCGCGGGTACGGCGAGCGCCAGGTGCGCGACCTGGTGGCGCGCTTTCGACAGCGCGTCCCGAACGGCACCTTCCGGACCACCTTCATCGCGGGCCACCCCGGCGAGACCGAGGCGGCCTTCCAGAGCCTGTGCGACTTCGTGCGCGAGGCCGACCTCGATCATGTCGGCATCTTCAACTTTTCGCGCGAAGAGGGCACCGTCTCCGGCATGCTCCCCAAGCGGGTGCCGCAGAAGGAGATCGACGCCCGCCGACGGGAGCTGCTGCGAATTCAGCGCGAGGTCTCGAAGAAGAAGCTGCGCGCCATGCGCGATCGGACCTTGCGCGTTCTGGTCGAGGGTCAGTCCGACGAGTCCGAATATCTGTTGATGGGCCGCCACGAGGGCCAGGCGCCCGAGATCGACGGGCAGGTCTATCTCTCGCTGTCACCCGAGGCGGTGGCACCGGCCGCGGGAACCTTCGTCGACGCGCGGGTCACGCATTCGGCCGAGTACGATCTGGCCGCCGAAATCGTCAACTAGGCAACGGGGATCGACGGCGCATGGACGCGGCGGCGCGCGAGCGCTATCGGAAACGCCTCGCCGAGCTCAAGGCCGAGATGTTGAGCGAGGGCGACATCGAGATCGAGCCCGGTCGGCAGGATGCGACCGCCATCGCCGTCGACGACGACGCCCAGCCGCTGGTCGAAATGTCCCAGGCCATCGCGTCGAGCCGCAACCGCAACCGCGCCCAGGTTCTCGCCCGGGTGGTCGCCGCCCTGGCTCGCCTGTCCGATTCCGACGACGCCTTCGGCCTCTGCGTCGAGTGCGAAGAGCCGATCGCCGCCAAGCGCCTCGACCTGATGCCCTACGTCGAGCTGTGCGTCGAGTGCCAGCAGACCAAGGACGGCCCCAAGTCCCCCACCGGCCGCCGCCACCTGCGCGACTTCAAATAGCCGACCAAAAAAAAACGGGAGAGGCCTCAGGGACCTCTCCCGATTTCCATCCTGCTAGCTAAGCCCTAAAAATCGTCGTCGCCGCCGCCCATACCGCCCATGCCACCCATGCCGCCGCCACCGCCGTGGCCGCCGCCACCGCCGCCGCCCGCCTTCTTCTTGGGCCGCTCGGCGATGAGTGCCTCGGTCGTCAGCATGAGCGAGGCGACCGACGCCGCGTTCTGCAGCGCCGCGCGCACGACCTTGGTCGGGTCGATGACGCCGGCCTTGACCAGGTCCTCGTAGACCTCGGTCGCCGCGTTGAAGCCGAACGATCCCTTGCCGTTCTTGACCTTGTCGATGACGATCGATCCGTCGACGCCCGCGTTGACCGCGATCTGACGAAGCGGTTCCTCGACGGCGCGGCGGATGATGTTGACGCCGTACTGGCGGTCGTCGCTGAACTTGAGGCCGTCGAGCGAAGACAGCGCGCGGATGAGCGCGACGCCTCCCCCCGGGACGATCCCCTCTTCGACCGCGGCGCGGGTCGCGTGGAGCGCGTCCTCGACGCGGGCTTTCTTCTCTTTCATCTCCGACTCGGTGGCCGCGCCGACCTTGACGACGGCCACGCCGCCGACCAGCTTGGCGAGGCGCTCCTGGAGCTTCTCGCGGTCGTACTCGGAGGTGGTGTCCTCGATCTGGACGCGGATCTGCTTGACCCGACCCTCGATGTCGGCCTTCTTGCCGGCCCCCTCGACGATGGTGGTGTTGTCCTTGTCGACGGTGATCCGCTTGGCGCGGCCGAGATCCTTGAGCGTGATGCTCTCGAGCTTGAGGCCCAGATCCTCGGTGATGGCCTGACCGCCCGTGAGGACGGCGATGTCCTTGAGCATCTCCTTGCGGCGATCGCCGAAGCCCGGCGCCTTGACCGCGCAGACGTTCAGGGTGCCGCGCAGCTTGTTGACGACCAGAGTCGCCAGAGCCTCACCGTCGATGTCCTCGGCGATGATGACCAGCGGACGGCCGCCCTTGGCCACCTGCTCGAGCAGCGGCAGGAGGTCCTTCATGTTGGAGAGCTTCTTCTCGTGGACGAGAATGAAGGCGTCCTCGAGGACCGCTTCCATGCGCTCCGCGTCGGTCACGAAGTAAGGCGACAGGTAGCCGCGGTCGAACTGCATGCCCTCGACCACGTCCAGGGTCGTCTCCATCGACTTGGCTTCTTCGACGGTGATGACGCCTTCCTTGCCGACCTTCTCCATCGCCTCGGCCAAGATGTCGCCGATGACGGTCTCGCCGTTGGCGCTGATGGTGCCGACCTGGGCGATCTCGGTCTTGCCCTTGGTGGGCTTGGCCTGCTCCTTGAGGTTCTGCACGATCTTGGCGACCGCCGCGTCGATGCCGCGCTTGATGTCCATCGGGTTGTGCCCGGCGGCCACCAGCTTGGAGCCCTCGGTGTAGATCGCCTGCGCGAGGACGGTCGCCGTGGTGGTGCCGTCGCCGGCGATGTCGGAGGTCTTGGAAGCGACCTCCTTGACCATCTGGGCGCCCATGTTGGCGAGCTTGTCTTCCAGCTCGATCTCCTTGGCGACGGTGACGCCGTCCTTGGTCACCGTCGGTGAGCCCCAGGACTTCTCGATGATGACGTTACGGCCGCGTGGCCCGAGCGTCACCTTGACCGTGTTGGCGAGAATGTTGAGCCCGGTCGCGATGCTGTGACGGGCGCTCTGCGAAAAAACGATCTCTTTGGCTGCCATGACTTCTGTCTCCAGTTCTGTTTCAGTGCGTGTGGTTTAGAAACTTCGTAACTCAAGCCCCCGCGCTCAAATCGCTGCGGGTCCCCGAGTCGATCGCGTCGGGTACCGGCGGGCGTTGCCCGACGGGACCCATCGCGGGAGGGCCAGGGAACCCTCCCAGGGTTCCCTAGTCGATAATTGCCAAGATGTCGTCCTCGCGGAGGATCAGGTGATCCGTTCCGTCGATCTTGATCTCGTTGCCCGAGTACTTCGAGAACAGGATCTTCTCGCCGGCCTTCACCTCCAGCTTGCGAAGCGATCCGTCCTCCTGGATCTTGCCGTTGCCGACGGCCACGATGATGGCCTCCATCGGCTTCTCTTTGGCCGTGTCGGGAATGAAAAGCCCACCGGCGGTCTTGCTCTGCTCCTCGATGCGCTTGACGAGGATGCGGTCATATAGCGGTCTGATCTTCATTTCGTTTCTCCTTGATCGAGTCGTTTGGTCCGTCGGAGCTGGCCAGATCAGGCAGCCTCGGACTTCTTGGTTTCGGTGCTCGACTTGTTGGTCGAGCTGGAGGCCGTCGCGGCTTCCTTACTGGTGGAGTCCTTGGAGGACCCCTGATCCTTCGCGCCGTTCGGCTTGGGACCGGCGTAGAGATCCGAATACCAGCCGCCCCCCTTGAGCTTGAAGGAGGTGTGGCTGATCAGCTTCTCGACCTTCTTCGCCTTGCACTTGGGGCAGGTCTTGATGGGCTTGTCGGCCATCTTCTGCCACTCCTCGAACTGATGTCCGCAGGCGGCACAGGCGTACTCGTAGATCGGCATGCGCCGGAAGACTTAAACACCGCCCGGCCGGTGTCAAGCAGGCGGCCATCGAGAGTGCCAACAGATACTGAAATATATGAATAATAACATATGTTTATGCGTTCAATATATCCGCAGATAGGACGCCGATAGTACCCTGCTGCGCTTGGCCTTCCGCGCGGGTCCCCCAGGTGTCAAAGGTCCAAACGGAAAAGGGCCCCCGCTCGGAGAACGCCTAGGACGGGTGCCACCGACCGGCCCGGCTCTCTTCTTTCTGGCCAGCTCCTTTTTCCTGACGCTCCTCCTTCAGCGGAGCTACGCCATCAATTCGGACGAGGGTTACACGCTGAACGCTGCCTGGCAGGTCTGGAACGGGATGCGGATGTACGACGATTTCAGGCAATTCGTGGCGCCCGGCTCCGCCTATTCGGTCTATCTGCTCTGGAGCGTCCTCGGCAGCCCCAGCTATCTGGCCGCCCGGCTTCTCTCGCTGGTCTTTTCGTTCAGCTCGACCACCGCCGTCTATCTGGTGCTGAGGCGGGTGGGCGTTCGAGGCATCAACCTGGCGTTTTCGGTCTTCGCCTGGCTGGTCGCCTGCCCGGTCTATGCGCTCTTGAACCACAACTCCTTCAGCAGCTTCGCGGCAACCTGGTTTCTCCTGCTGTTCCTGCGTATCGCCGTCCCCCGGACCGATCGCGGGCCCAAGCTGGTCGACCACGCGCTGGTGGGTGCGGCGGCCGGGGTGGTCTTTCTCTTTCTGCAAACCAAGGGGCTGTTCCTGGCGCTAGGCGCAGCGGCCTTCGCCTTTTCGGCCGGGGCCAAGAGGCGCGAATTTCGCCCGGGGTTGGCGCTGGTGGGCGGATTCATCGTCGTCGTGGCGCCGCTATTCGTGATCTGGAGTCCCGCGCTCCTCGTCCGGCAGTGGTTCGTGATCCCCTTGACCGGCAACTATCTCGGCCACACCGGAGCTTCGGTCGCGATAGCCATCCCCAGTGTCCTTCTGACCTGCGGCATGGGATGGGTGGCGCTGCGTCGCGCCGATCGGGTGCTGGGAGCACTCGCCGTTACACAGGCCGCGCTCCTCGCCTGCATGAGCCACAACATGGAGATCCACCACCTGGCGATCAACTCCTTTCCGGCCATCATCTTCGCTTCGCTGGTGATTCACGAGCGGCTCGCGCGGAACGGGGGACCGGCCAGATTGTCCGCCGAAGCCGCGATGGCGATTGTCCTGGCCGCGTTCGTGGTGGCGCTCGTCGCGACGCCCGTTGGCCGCGATTTCTTCACCTTCAGCCCGCTCTACGTCGACATCCTGAAGCGCCGTCCGAGGCCGACGCTGTTTTCGAACCGGCGCGTCGCAGAAGCCCACGCGATCTACGCCGGGCCCTTTCTCCCGGGACTCTATTTCGAGCTCAAGAAGAAGAATCCCTATTTCGTCTCGGAAACGATCGTGTGCAACGACGACTGCCAGCGCCGGCTCCTCGATCAGCTGTCGGCGGTCAAGCCGGAGCTGGCGTTCTTCCACTACGAGATGATCCGGGACCTCGGCTATGATCAGAACAGTCCCGTGGACCTTTATTTTCGGCAGCGGTACGTCGGTTGCCACGGCCAAAATTACGGCGGTCTGATCGTCCGCGCTTCCGACCCGAGCTGGTGCCCCTAGCGGGCCGTACCGCGACGGGCGAAATGGACATTCTCCTGGTTCGGCGGCATCGTCCGAAGGCGTGCCCGAAGAGCGACTGGCAGTGAGAGGACGACCGGGAATCGTCCTCCGAGCCGGAGCGTCCGGACTATTTCTGACCCTGGCCTTCTCGCTCACGCTGCTGCTGACGCGGAGCTACGTCGTTCAATCGGACGAAGGCTACACGCTGAACGCCGCCTGGCAGATGTGGAACGGGATGAAGATGTACGACGACTTCAGGCTGTTCGTCGCACCAGGCTCCGCGTATTCCGTCTATGCGCTCTGGCACATCATCGGCACCCCGAGCTACCTGGCGGCGCGTTTCTTGTCCTTGATCTTCTCGTTCTCGGCGACCACGGCCCTGTATCTGACGCTCAAGGGGCTCGGCATCCGGGGCGGCAACCTCGCGCTCTCCGTCCTCGCCTGGCTAACGGCGAGCTCGCTCTGCGTCCCCTTGAATCACAACTCGTTCAGCAGTTTTGCGGCGGCCTGGTTCCTGCTGCTGTTCTTGCGGATCGCCCGCCCCTCGGACGGGGCGGGCCGTCCCCGACACGCGATTGCCGACCATGCGCTGGTGGGCTTGGCGGCCGGGACGGTGTTCTTGTTTCTTCAGACCAAGGGACTGTTCTTGGCGATCGGGGCGGCGGCCTTCGCCTTCTCGGGCGGATGGAGGACGCGCACCTATCGGCCCACCTTGGCGCTGGCGGGCGGGTTCGTCGTGGTCCTGCTGCCGCTTTTCTTGATCTGGAGTCCCGCGGTCCTGGTTCGCCAGTGGTTCGTCATCCCGCTGACCGGCAACTATCTCGGCCACACGGGGGCTTCGGGCGCCATCGCGTTCGTCGCCATCGCGCTGGCCGGCGGCATGGGATGGATCGCCTTCCGCCGGCGAGATCGAATCCTGCAGGCGCTGGCCGTCACGCAAGCCGCGCTGATCGCCTGCATGACCCACAACCTGGAGCTCAACCACCTGGCGATAAACTGCCTTCCCGCCATCATTTTCGCTTCGGTGCTGGCTCACGCCCGCCTCGATCGGGCCGACCACGCGGCCAGGCTGTCGTCCGAGCTGACGCTGGCGATCGTCTTGGCCATGTTCGGCGCGACGATCGTCTGGTTGCCGGCTGGAGCTGCCTTTGCGGCGTCCAGCTCGTTCTACGTGGACATCCTGGGGCGCCGGTCGAGGCCGGAGTTCTTCTCGAGGCAGCGCATCGCCGACGCGCACGCGATCTACGCGGGACCTTTCCTTCCGGGCCTGTACTTCGAGCTCAAGAAGAAGAACCCCTATTTCGTTTCGGAGACCGTGGTCTGCAACGATGGGTGTCAACGACAGCTCATCGCCCAGCTGTCGGAGACGAAACCCGAGCTCGTCTTCTTGTACTACCAGATGATTCGGCACCTCAGTTACGACCAGAACAATCCCGTGGACGTCTACCTGCGGGACCGCTACGCGCTCTGCCCGGGCGACGACTACGGAGGCATGATCGTGCGTGCCTCCGATCCCAGCTGGTGCCCCTAGCGTCGGGTCGCCCAGAACCGGATTGGCCGGATTGGACCTGGCGTCGCCGCCTAGAGGGCGTTCAGGAAGATCACCAGATCGGTGATCTGGTCGTCCTTGAGCCCGATATCGAAGCGGGCGTTGTAAAATCGGACCAGCGTCCGAAGATCCTTCGCCGAGCCATTGTGAAAGTAGGGCGCCCGGCCGGCGAGGCCTCGAAGATTGGGACCCTTGGTCTTGCCGAGATCGGTCCAATTGCCGGTGATGAGGGCCCGGCCCGGATCGGTCAGATTCACGTCGGCGGTCCCGTTGGTGAGGGTGTAGACCGGCAGCCTGGCGACGTCGAGCACGTTGTTCGGCGAGCCATCGTTGTTCACCGGCTGGGCGAGCGTCACGCCGATGTTGATCGCCAAGGGAGATGAGTGGTTCCCCATGTTCGGTGAGTTGTGGCAAACCGCGCATCCCCCGCGGACGTCCTGGCCGGCCAGCGGGTCGGCCGGGTTGTAGAGCGGGTTGGTGGGGGAGCTGTTCAGGCCTGGGACATCGTGAATCACGAAGGTGGTCTGGTTGAAGATCGCCTCGCCGCGGCCGATCGCTTTTTCGACCGGATTGAGCGACGAATACGTGGGGCTGGTGGGCTCCCAGGCCTGGTAGACGGTGAAGTCGGCGTTGCTGAAGCCCGGCTGGAGCGGGTCGTTGACGCCCACCGAGAAGCCGGGCGCGAGGACGTCGGCGATGTACTTGGCGCCGCCGTTCGCGCCCCGCACGTCGAGCGGCTGAAACGCGAGCGCCGACTGGGCCGTGTAGAGATTGGTCTCGAACGCGACGATATCGGCCTGCGCGGGCGTGCCGGCGATCGCCGACCCCTGGGCGTGCCCCGTGGTCGCGGAGTTTGCCTGGTCGTTCAGATCGAAGAGCCAGGGCGCCTCGCCCTGGAAGCCGGCCGCGTTGGTGATCTTCTGCAAGGTCTCGCGACCGTCCCACATGATCGTCGAATCGAAGACCAGGTTCGTCGAAGGCAGCGGACGGCGGAACATGAAGAGCTGTCCCCCCGCGCCGGACGACCCCGGCGCGATGGCGCAGCGCTGGGGGTTGGTGGCCGAAACGAGCGAGAAATTCGCGGTGCTGGGGATGCCGATGCCGATGCGAATGAGACCAAAATTGACCAGCTGCGAGGACAGCGCCTTTTGCGGCCGCTGCGACGCGCTGGTCGGGGGGCAGTCGGATCCATCGTTGGGCGTGAAGAGCGGATCGTGGGGCGGCAATCCCCGCGCGTGGCCCGGCGTGATGGTCCACCCCTCTTCGACCACGTGGCAGGTGTTGCAGGTGCGCCCGTTGGTCCCCAGGTTGGCAAAGAAGCCATTGGTGGCGCCCGGGCTGAAGGCGTTGGTCGAATCGCTCTCGATCACCCCGACCGGGTCGAGCCGTTCTTGGATCGGATGGGCGGCGTTGAGATCTTCGGTCACCGACGTGACATCGCCGGAATCCGGACCGCCCACACATCCGCCAGCGAGCCCGAGCACTGGGGCGGCCAAAAAAATGAGGTGGCGGGCCCGACGTACATTCGAATCCGTCGAGATCGGGCGGGCCCGATCGATCGCATGCCTTTTGGCTCTCATGGCTGCTCCTCCATCGACAAGGTCCGCCCAAGCCGACCGTAGGCGTGGGATCGCGCGACGCAGATCTCGCTCCGCCCTGCATAAGGAGTACGCCCGGGCGGATCGAACGTAACCAGAAAACGACGAATGCCCGAAAAGGTTCCCGGAGAAAGTTCTCGGAGTTTTGAGAGCCCGCGGGCCCGCACGCGCAACCTCCACCACTTACCTAGACGGATTCGCCGGTGGCGACGCCCGAGAGACGTCGCCCGCTCACTCTCGGAAGAGCACCTGGTACGGGCCCACCTCGCGCAGAGGCCGGAAATTCTGGCGCAGGTAGTCGTCGAGGATCGTCGACCCGACCGTGGAGCTTTCGTTGAACGGTTCGGTTTGCCCGTGGAGGTTGGAGAGGATGACCAGCCGCGTGTGCTTCGACTCGAGGTCGCCCACCATCTCCCGCTGCACCGGCCCGCGGGTCACGATTCCCGGATCGAATTGCAGGTAGCGGGTCGCGCTCGGGTGATCGAGGACGAAGTAGAGATCGACCTCGTTGACCACGAGCGTCGCGTGGGTGCGATTCCCCGCGAAGATCGGCTCCCCCGGGCGCAACCTGGCGGCGACCAGCTCGCGGAGTTGACGTCGGGGCTCGGGAATAAAGTCGGGGATGCCGCGCGTGAACGGCGACCCGTCGAGCTGACCTTCGGCGACCGGCTCGAAGAGCGGGCCGACGGGGGGATACGGCCCCCACATCGCGCGGGCGCAGAACAGGAGCACGAGCGCGCCGGCGAGCGCGCCGCGCCACCGGGCCGACGGGCGTGGATCGGGGACGCGGGGCCCGACGGCGTAGGGAAGAGCGCCCAGGAGAACCATCCCGGGGGTCACGGCATAAAAGGCGTGAACCCAATCGGCGCGGCCGAGCGCCTGGGGCACGACCGCGAGAGACAGCACGAGGAGTAGCACCGCCGTTGGACTGTCGACCGAACGGCGGCGCACGGCCGCCGCAATGGCCAGGACGCCCAGCAGTGGCCCGGCGAAAATGATGGCGAACGTCGTCGACAGGGGGTCGGCCAGGGGCGGCAACGGCCAGCGCCGCGCCGGCATGCTGTAGCGCACCTGGTCCGCGTACAGGTCGTGGTACAGCAAGCTCCACTTCACCGCGATCAGCGTGGGGAGCCAGAAGATCAAGAGCGGCAGGACGGCACCGGCGGCCAGCCAGCCGAGCAAGCGAATCGCTTGCCCGCGGATCGGGCGAAGGCGGCGAAACCAGGTGACCGCAGGCAGAAGCAGCCCGCAGCCCAGATAGAGCAGCAGATCGTGGCGAAAGCTGAGGGTCAGCCCCATCATCGCGCCGGTCAGCAGCCACGGTCCGCGGGCCGCGGTCGCCTGGGCCCGCGCGAGCGCGAGCACCGTCGCCAGGGCGCAGAGGAGGCCACAGAGCCAGGCGAAGGGCGCGGCCTCCAGCAGTGCCAACCAGAGCATGACCAGGCCGCTCGGCAGAACGGCGAAACGGCGGCGGACCAGGCGACCCCCGGCGACGCCGCACAGCACCGCGATCCCCAGCCTCAGCAGCTGCGAAAAAATGCGCCCCACGAGAACCTGCGTCCCGAACAGGCGCCACAATCCGTCGAGGAGGAAATAGATGCCTGGTGGATATTGCGTATAGAAGTCGCGAAACGGCCACCCACCCCAAACCAGCGTGCGCGTGTGGCTGAGGAGGATGCCCTCGTCGTAGTAGTTGAGCGGGCTCTGCGTCGCCTGCACCATCCGGTAGACGCCGATCATCAGGCAGACCGTCCCCACGACGTCGAACGCCAGGTGATCCCAACGTCGCCACCGGGCGTTCATTCCTGATTCCTCATCCCGGGCTGCGTCGGGCCACGACATCCATCTCACCCATCGGAAAACGCACCGAGGCCTTCTTGAGGACCCCGAGGCCAGCGAGGCTGCCCAGGATGCGACCGAGAGAGCCGGGGTACTGTCCCAATCGCCGCGCGACGTTGCCAAGCGAAAAGCTGACCCACTTGACGCGCGTGCGGTCGAGGTCGAAACCCGTATCGGTCAGCAGACGGGAGACGGTACCAGGTGAGAAGTACCAGAGGTGCTCTCGGAGCAAGAGCACCCACCGCGGGCCGAACACCCGGGCCGTGAGGCTGGCCGCGTTCGGGAGGCTCATGAACAGGAGCCCCGCCGGGGACAGCCACTCGCACACGCGAAGCAAGGCGTCGCGGGGGGCGTGGACGTGCTCCAGTACGTCCCACAGCGTGATGACGTCGAAAGACCCCGAAGCGAAGCGCGCCGTCTCCAGCACCCCCACCTGAAACGAGGCCTCCGGACAGCGGCGGCGTGCCCGTTCTATCGCAAAGCGCGACGCATCGAGACCCGAAACATCGAAGCCGGCACCCGCCGCCGCAGCCACGAAGAAGCCGGTGGCGCAGCCGACGTCGAGCAGCCGCCCGCGCTGGCCCGACTGCGCGAGGACCAGCGAAAGGTGCTCTTCGGCGGCGCGGGCGCGATTGGCATCCTCCTCTTCGTAGACGCCGTCCGAGAGCTCCGTGTACACCTGGGACAGCGTCGCCTCGTCGTCGCGCGGGTTCGCCATCACCAGGCCGCAGGCCTGGCAGCGAACGATGTCCGGGTATGCGGCGCTCTGCCGCGAAGACGAAAAGTACGAGCCGGGGGGCCGGGTCGGATCGAGGGTGCCCGGGTACAGGAGCTGGAAGTCTCGACCGCCGCAGACCGCGCAGGGCACCAGGATCAAACTCACGCCGGATCTCGATCGAGGAGGATCATCGCCGCGGCCTTTCGCCCCTGCTCAATCGCGGCGCTGATCGTGCGGTCCTCCGGATAGAACTGGGTGGAGTCCGTGACGTAGAACCCGCGAATCGGCGTGCGGTGGCTCGGCATCAGGTCGGCAAAGTTCGTCGTGAAAATCGGCTGCGCGTAGGGAGACCGGAAGACGTGCCATTCCTTGACCCAGTCGCGACGGAACGCCGGGTTGATGAGCCGCAACATCCCCGTGTATTCGTCGAACAGGTCCTGATCCTTGGCGCTGTATCGCGGTTCGGTGGTGGGCAGATAAAACGGGACGTAGAGCAGGTGGAGACCCCGATCGCGGAGATTCCTGTTGAGGGCAGTCTGCTCGATGATTCCGTTGAACGAGATGCGCGGATCGTTGATGTTCGTCCAAAAATTCTGGCTGAATCGATGCCGCAGGCTGAGCAACATGCACACCACGCCGATGTACTCGATCCGGCGGATGCTCCTGAAGTATCCTTCTTCCCGGCCGGGAATCAGTCGATCGAGCGCCGGTAGGGCGACCGTCGAGATGACCGCCTCGCACGGGATGATACGCCCGCCCGCGCGGACCTCCGTCACCGCGCCGTCCCGGACGATCAGCGGCTCCACCCGGGCGTCGGTCAGCAGCTCGGCGTTGGGCTGGGCTTTCAACCAGGCCACCAGTGGATCCACCAGGGTCGCCGTGCCGTGGTCTAGGCAACCGAAGCTCTCGCGTTCAAACAGCGAGCGCCGGGAGGTGGCCACACGCCAGATCCGATGCCAGATCCAGGCGGCCGAGACCTTGTCGTGATAGTCGCCAAACTTCACCTTGAGAAGGGGATGCCAGATCACCTCGTAGGCTTCCTCGCCGATGCACTCGATGAGCCAGGGCTTCCCCGGCATCTGGTCCAACCTCCGCCACTGCGAGCGATAGCGAGAGCGCATGATGTGTAGCCCGAAGCGCAGACGTTGAACCCACGGGACCGCGCTGAACCTCAGAAGATCGACCGGCGTTCCAAACGGGTAGTGCTTGTTGTTGACGAAGAACGCGGTTCGCATCGAGCCCCAGTGAAGCCTGGACCCGAGCCCGAGCTGGCCGACCAGCCTCATCAGGTGGGCATCGGAACGGCAGATGAAATGATAGAAACGCTCGACAGCGGCGCCTTCCACCTGGAACGAGCTGGCCAGCCCTCCAAAATCCGACGCGGCCTCGAGCAGCGTCACCTGGCACCCGGCGCGCACCAGATCGTAGCTCGCTGCAAGGCCGGACAGTCCGGCTCCTATCACCACGACGCGCGGTCGCTGCATCGCTGCCCACTACCTTACCCCCAAAGCCCCTCCGAATGGACAATCGCGCGATGTTACTTCGCGACGACGCGCCGCAGGCGGGACACCAGCTCGTCGATCCGCTCGCCATGCAGCTTGGCGGCGGCGCGGCCCACGCAGACCCGCGCGCTCACTTCCAGGATCGTCTCGACCTCGCGCAGGTTGTGCTGGCGAAGCGTCTCACCGGACGAGACCAGATCGACGATGCGATCGGCGAGACCGACCAGCGGGGCGATCTCGATCGATCCGTAGAGCTTGATGATCTCGGCGACGGTGCCGCGCGCCTGCAGGTGGCGTCGCGTGATCTCGGGGAACTTGGTGGCATAGCGCAGGTGAACCTGCGCGCGCTCGTCGACCGGGCTGTCTTCGGGCTCGGCGACCACCATCCGGCAGCGACCGATGCCGAGATCGAGCGGCTCGTAGAGATCCCGGTCCTGCTCTTCGAGCACGTCGCGGCCCGAGATGCCGAAGTCGGCGGCGCCGTGCTCGACATAGGAAGGGACGTCCACGTCGCGCACGATGAGGATCCGCAGGTCGTGCTCCGGAATCGGAATGATGAGCCGACGCCCCGCGCGCGCACGATCGGCCGCGCCCAGATCGATTCCCGCCCGCGCGAACAGCGGCAGCGCCTCGTCGAGGATGCGGCCCCGGGGCAGGGCCAGGGTGAGGGTCCGGGATCCGGTCGTGTCGGTCTTCTTCTTCACAGCGACCCCCGCGCGCGACGAACGTCGGCGCCCAGCGCGCGCAGCTTCTTGTCGAGCCGGTCATAACCGCGATCGAGATGGTAGATGCGCAAGATGTCGGTCTTCCCTTCGGCGATGAGCCCCGCCAGCACCAGACAGGCCGACGCGCGCAGGTCGGTGGCCATCACCGTCGCTCCGGTCAGCTTGGTCGGACCGCGCACCACCGCCGTCCGTCCATCGACGACGATGTCGGCGCCCATGCGCTGCAGCTCGGGCACGTGCATGTAGCGGTTCTCGAAGATCGTCTCGGCCAGCACCGACTGCCCGCGCGCGCGCGTCATGAGCACCATGAACTGCGCCTGCATGTCGGTGGGGAAACCCGGGAAGGGCTGGGTGGAGATGTCGGCCGGCTTGAACTCGCTCTTGCCGCGCACGCGGATGCCGTCGCCTTCGGCGGTGACCTCGGCGCCGGTGGCGCGCAGCTTGGCGATGACGGCCTCCAGGTGTTCGGGCAGGCAGTCGCGCACCAGCACGTCGCCGCGCGTGATCGCCGCCGCGACCAGCAACGTCCCCGCCTCGATGCGATCGGGGATGATGGCGTGCTCGACCGCCTGCAGCTCGTCGACGCCCTCGATGGTGACCAGCGAGCTCCCCGCGCCGCGGACCTTGGCGCCCATCTTGTTGAGCACGCGGCCCAGCTCCTCGACCTCCGGCTCACGGGCCGCATTCTCCAGCGTCGTGCGCCCGCGCGCCAGCGCCGCCGCCATCATCAAATTCTCGGTGCCCGTCACGGTCACCATGTCGAACACGATCGTCGCGCCCCGCAGCCTGCGCGCGCGCGCGTTGACGTACCCGTGCTCGAGCTCGATCCGCGCCCCCATCGCCGCCAGGCCCTTGAGGTGCTGGTCGATCGGGCGGGCGCCGATCGCGCAGCCGCCGGGCAACGACACGCGGGCGTGGCCGTGGCGCGCCACCAGCGGCCCCAGCACCAGCACCGAGGCGCGCATGGTCTTGACCAGATCGTAGGGCGCCTCGAATTCGTTCACGCCCGAGGTGTCGACGTGGGCGACCCCCTTGGCTACTTCTGAGAACTCGGCGCCCAGGCGACCGAGCAGCTTTCCCATCGTGCCCACGTCGCCCAGCGCCGGGACATTTCGGTAGATCGACTTGCCGCTGGCCAGCAGCGACGAGGCGAGGATCGGCAGCGCGGCGTTCTTCGAACCCGAGACGCGCACCTCGCCCGCGAGGCGCGCGCCGCCGCGGATGACGATCTTCTGCAAGCGAGCTCGAAGCGGGGGCGGTTAGGCCGCGCCGCTCGCCTCGGCACCGGCGGCCGGCGCTGCCGTGCCCGCGTGCTCGGCGCAGAGGCCGCCCTTGGCGCGCGGCTTCAAACAAGCTTCCTTGCTGCAGATCTTGTAGCGGTGATCGGCGCCGACCTTGCCCCGCCGCCAACCCATGAAGTGTTTTCGGCAGTAGCCCTTGGCGCGCACCGGCTGCTGGCACTTGTCGGCGCGGCAGGTCGGTCCCGTGGGCGCCTCCGCTGCCGCTTTCGCGGACTTGGCAGGCTTCGCGGATTTGGCGGCCGGCTTGGCCTTCTTCTTGGTGGTCTCGGTGTCAGCCATGGCAGCGGGAGACAATAGGCGGTCGCAACGGAGAGTCAAGCGGACGCGGCGATCGACCGGGGACGTGCCCCGCCCGGACCAGGCCGTGGTCCGGCCGCCGCCGGCCGTGGTAAAGAAAAAACCGCCATGAAGATCGAGCTAGCCAATCGAATCCGGGAGCTTCCGCCTTACCTCTTTGCGCGCATCGACGCCCTCAAGAACGAGGAGCGCAAGAAAGGGAAGGACCTAATCGACCTGGGGATCGGAGACCCGGATCTCCCCACGCCGCCCCACATCGTGGCGGCGCTGGCCGAGGCGGCGCGCGACCCGGGGACCCACCGCTACCCGTCGTACGTGGGAATGGAAGACTTCCGCAAGGCAGCGGCCGGCTTCATGAAGACCCGCTTCGGCCTCTCGTTCGATCCGCAGAAGGAGGTCATCTGCGTGATCGGATCGAAGGAGGCGATCGCGCACTTTCCCTTCGCCTTCGTCAACCCGGGCGACGTCGTGCTCTGCCCCGATCCGGGCTACCCGGTCTACGCAACGTTGACCCGCTTCGCGGGGGGCGAGCCCTATTTCCTACCGCTGCGGCGCGAAAGCGGATTTCTCCCCGATCTGGACGCCATTCCCGCCGATGTGGCCAGGCGGGCGAAGATCCTCTGGATCAACTACCCGAACAACCCGACCGCGGCGCTGGCCGTGCCCGGCTTTTACGAGAAGGTGGTGGCATTCGCCCAGAAGAACGACGTCATCGTCGCCAGCGATCTGGCCTACAGCGAGATGTACTACGAGGCGCCGCCGCCGTCGTTTCTCGAGACGCCCGGCGCGCGCGAGGTGGGGATCGAGTTTCACTCGCTGTCGAAGACCTACAACATGACCGGCTGGCGGGTCGGCTGGGCCTGCGGCAATGCGACGCTGGTCGGCGGCCTCGGCCAGGTGAAGACCAACGTCGACTCCGGCGCCTTCGACGCCGTCCAGCGCGCGGCGATCGCCGCCCTCACCGGGGACCAGGCGCCGGTCGCGCGCCAGCGCGAGATCTACCGCGAGCGGCGGGACGTCCTGTGCGGGGGCCTGGCCAAGGCCGGTTTCGACGTGCTCACGCCCAAGGCCAGCTTCTACACGCTGGTCGCCAACCCCAAGGGGCTGACGTCGATCGAGTTTGCGTCGCGCCTGCTGACCGAGGCGGGCGTCGTCGCAACGCCGGCCACCGGCTTTGGCGCCGCGGGCGAGGGATTCGTCCGCCTGACCGTCTGCGCCGACAAGGCCCGCCTGGCCGAGGCGGTCGATCGGATGGCTAAGCTCAAGCTCTGAGGCCGGATGCGAGGGCGGGTCTGAGCGACGCCTGGTCTGAACGACGGCCCGTCTGAGTTAAGATCGGCGGATGCCGGAGCGTAAGCCGATCGCGATCTCGCTGGGCGATCCCGCCGGCATCGGCCCGGAGATCGTCGCACGCGCGCTGGCCGACCGGCCGAACGTGAGCCTCCTGGTGTTCGGCGACGAAGGGGTGCTCGCGCGCGCGGCGAAGGCAGCGGGGGTCCCCACGCCGGCGACCGGACGTATCCGGGCCGTGACCTCCCTGCGATCCGACGAGGTCACCCCCGGGCAACCGAACGACGCCTCCGGCCGCGCGCAGCTCGCTTATCTGACGGCGGCCACCGACGCCGCGCTGGCGGGTGACGTATCGGCGCTGGTCACCGCGCCGATCTCGAAGGCGTGGATCGGCCGCGCCGGGTTCGAGTTCCCCGGCCACACCGAATACCTCGCGTCCCGCGCCGGCGTACGCGAGTTCGCGATGATGCTGGCCGGCCCGACCCTGCGCGTGACCGTCGCGACGACGCACATCCCGCTGCGCGACGTGCCGCGCCTGCTGACGGCCGACGGGATCGCCTCGACGATCTGGTTGACCGCCGAGGCGCTCGCGCGGCGCTTCGGGATCGCCGCCCCGCGTATCGCCGTCGCCGGGCTCAACCCACACGCGGGCGAAGCCGGTCGCTTCGGCGACGAAGAAGAGCGGGTGGTGAAGCCGGCGATCGAAAAGGCCCGCGCCCGGATCGGGGCCTCCGGGTTCCCGGCGACCATCTCAGGCCCACTGGTCCCCGACTCCGTCTTCCGCCAGGCGGCGCACGGTGAGTTCGACGCCGTCGTCGCCCTCTACCACGACCAGGGCCTCATCCCCCTCAAGCTCCTGCACTTCGACGACGGCGTGAACCTGACGCTCGGGTTGCCCTTTGTCCGCACCTCCCCGGACCACGGCACCGCCTACGACATCGCGGGGTCGGGACGGGCGAGGGCGCAGAGTTTTCTGGCGGCATTCGATCTGGCCACCTGCATTTGAGGATCCCGAATCGGTCGATCCGCTTACCAGACAGTCTCGACGATCTTCAGGTTACGCAGGAGCCCGTCCTTGGTCACCAGGCGCGACCGGTGCTCGAGAGTGGTCGCGACGATGAAACGATCGGCGGGATCGGGATGCATGGGTAGGCTGTCGGCGCGTAGGGCCGCGTTCGCGTCCAGCGGCAGCGCCTCCACGCGGGGGATCGCCAGGAGGCGCTCGGCCCAGTCGCTCACGGGCAACTCGAGCTGCACCTTCCCTTTGCGAACCAGGATGGCGGTCTCCCAAAACACGATGGTTGGAATCCCGATCCGCTCGACATCTGCCAGCGCCCGCGCCGCCGCCCGTCCCAGACGGTTCGGCTCTAGGGTCCACCAAAGGACGGCATGCGTGTCGAGCACCACCATCATGTCAGCGCTTACCTCCGTCGAGCGCGGACCAGCGCGCGTCCTCGGATGACGGACGGAGGAGCTCCGCCTCGGAAACCGCGGTTCGGCCCTTCCCCCGAAGACCGGCGAGGATCTCCGTCTCCCGCTCCCTGTCCGAGCTGACCGGCACCAGCCTGGCCACCGGCCGTCCCCGCTTGGTGATGATCACCTCGGTCTTGGTCTCGGCGACCTCGTCGAGCACCGCCAGGCAGACCTGCTTGAAGGCCCCCGCTCCCATCTGTTTCTTGGTCATGGATACAGTCTATGGACATTTAGATCCGCCCGCAAGACCAGGCCGGACGGCATGGCTATTGGCCGCCGCCATGCCATTGAAAGAGAGCGATCACCGTTAGCCAGCCGACTTCGCTGCTTCGAGTAGTTTCACGTCCACCAGATCCTGATCGCGACCTGAGGCCTTTTTGGCCGCGATCAGATCATCTCGTCCGATGACCGACACCGAAACGTCCTGCCATTCGAAGGTGGTTCGGCGTGCGAACGCATCCGCGAAGGTGGCTCCGGGGATCGCCTTGACGAGGTCGACCCGGGTCGGCGGTCGTCCCATCCAAACGACATCCAGCGGATCGGCGCGACGCAGCTCGTCGACCAGACCAGTCGGCGCGCCGAAGCGCGCGAGGGCCGTTTCGAGACGACGAAGGTTTTCGTCCGAATCGTCGATCCAGAGGTCCAGGTCCTTGGTGAATCGAGGCCGCCCGTGAAACCCGACGGCGTATCCGCCGACCAGCAGGTATCGAACGTCAGCGGCGGCGAACGCCCCAATCAGATCCCGAAAGTCGGGGTAGATTTCCACTTTCCCCTCCTGCGAGCAGGGACGCTCGGGCCATCTCGAGGATGGCGTCGAAGCGCTCGGAACCCCCGACGCTCGACCAGTACGCGAGGTCGAACGCGATCGCGTCCTCCCCCGATCTCTGAATACCGCTCTGCCAGGAAGCCGCCCGCCTAGCCGCGCGCTTCTCCTCGCCCAAGCGTCGTTCCAGGTCGCTCACTATCTGTCGATTATATCAGCCCCAAGTCGGAGTTCGCGGGCCGACCGCCTCCCGGCCCCCCGGAGCAGGTCTCCTCCGTCTCGCCGGCCATGATAGAGTCTAAGTGCTGGAAATCCGGCTTGGTGGCGTGAGTGGTCCTCTAGGGTGGCGCCTCCGGAACCGGCCCGCGGCAATGAAAAAGATCGTCATCAAGGGGGCGCGCGAGCACAACCTCAAGAACATCGACGTCGAGATCCCGCGCGACAAGCTGGTCGTCATCACGGGACTGTCGGGCTCGGGCAAATCGTCGCTGGCGTTCGACACGATCTACGCCGAGGGGCAGCGTCGCTACGTGGAATCGCTGTCGGCCTACGCGCGCCAGTTTCTCGATCAGATGCACAAGCCCGACGTCGATTCGATCGAGGGGCTGTCGCCCGCGATCTCGATCGAGCAGAAGACCGGGTCGCGCAATCCCCGTTCCACGGTCGGGACAGCGACCGAGATCTACGACTACCTGCGCCTGCTCTGGGCGCGCATCGGGACCGTTCATTGCTGGAGCTGCGGCGAGCCGATCGCCTCGCAGACGATCCAGCAGATGGTCGACCGCGTGCTCGAGCTCCCCGAGGGGGAACGGTTTTCGGTGCTGGCGCCGGTGGTGCGGGGGAAGAAAGGCGAGTTCACGGAGCTGCTAGCTAAGCTCCGCCACGACGGCTTCGTGCGCGCCAACATCGACGGCGAGCTGCACGAGCTGGCCGAGCCACCCGCGCTGGCCAAGGCCAAGGTCCACACCATCGACGTGTTCGTCGATCGACTGGTCAAGAAGGACGGGATCCGGCAGCGCCTCACCGATTCGATCGAGCTGGCCGCCAAGCTGGCCGAAGGGGTGGTCAAGGTCTCCCCGCTCGAGGGGGACGACCTGCTGTTCTCCGAGAAATTCGCCTGTACCGCCTGCGGCATCAGCTACCCGGAGATCACGCCGCGCCTGTTCTCGTTCAACAATCCGGCCGGCGCCTGCCCCGCCTGCGACGGCATCGGGGCCAAGATGTTCTTCAATCCGGACCTCATCATTCCCGACGAGGACCTGTCGATCAAAGAGGGGGCGATCGAGCCCTGGGAGCGGCGCAACAACGTCTTCTTCCGCCAGATCCTCGACGCGGTCGCGACGCGCTTCGAGATCGACCAGTACACCCCCTGGAACAAGCTTCCGGAGAGCGCGCGGGCGCTGTTGCTCAACGGCTCGGGGGGCGAGGAGGTCGAGTTCGCGTTCGAGAAGAACGGCCGCAAGAACAGCTTCAAGCGCGAGTTCGAGGGGGTGCTGGCCAATCTGCGTCGCCGGTTCGACGAGTACGAGCGGCGGCGCCGCGAGCAGGGTCGCACCAGCGAAGAGGACTTCGAGGCGATCTACGACGAGTTCCATCGGTACATGTCGCAGACTGTCTGCGAAGACTGCGGTGGCGCCCGTCTGCGCAAGGAGGCGCGCTTCGTCAAGGTCGGCGGCAAGAGCATCACGGAGATGACCGCGCTGACCATCCGCGAGGCCCACGACTTTCTGCGCGGGCTGTCGCTGTCCGCGCGCCAGAAGGAGGTGGCCGGACGCATCCTGCGCGAGTCGGGCGACCGGCTCTCGTTTCTCAACAACGTCGGCGTCGACTACCTGTCGCTCGATCGCACGGCCGCTACGCTGTCCGGCGGCGAATCGCAGCGCATCCGCCTGGCCACCCAGATCGGCAGCTCGCTGGTGGGCGTGCTCTACATTCTCGACGAGCCGTCGATTGGCCTGCACCAGCGGGACAACGCGCGCCTCCTCGAAGCGCTGACCCGGCTGCGCGATCTCGGCAACAGCGTGCTGGTGGTCGAGCACGACGAAGAGACCATCCGCGCCGCCGACCACGTCATCGACATGGGCCCGCGCGCCGGGGTCCACGGCGGCCGGATCGTCGCCGCCGGCGCCCCCGAGGACATCGAGGGCAACACCCACTCGATCACGGGCGCCTATCTGTCGGGGCGCAAGCGGATCGAGGTCCCGCGCCAGCGCCGCCAGTCGGGCAACCGCAACTTCACGCTCAAGCACGCCACCGGCCACAACCTGCGGGACCTGACGGTGTCGTTTCCGATCGGCGTCCTCACCTGCGTGACCGGCGTGTCGGGCTCCGGCAAGTCGACGCTCATCATCGACACGCTCCTGCGCGCGCTGGCCCAGCGCCTGAACCGCGCGCGCACGCCGCCCGAGCCGCACGGCAGCCTGGAAGGGCTCCAGCACGTCGACAAGGTGATCGACATCGATCAGGCGCCCATTGGACGCACGCCGCGTTCCAACCCGTCGACCTACACCGGGGTCTTCACGCACATCCGCGATCTCTTCGCCAACCTCCCCGAGTCGAAGGCGCGCGGCTACAAGCCCGGCCGCTATTCGTTCAACGTCAAAGGGGGACGCTGCGAGGCCTGCCAGGGGGACGGCATCATCCGGATCGAGATGCACTTCCTGCCGGACGTCTACATCTCCTGCGAAGCCTGCGGCGGGCGGCGGTACAACCGCGAGACGCTGGAGGTGCGCTATCGGCAGGCGTCGATCGCCGACGTCCTCGACATGACGGTCACGCAGGCCGCCGAGTTCCTGGAGAACATTCCCAAGATTCGCCAAAAGCTGGAGACGCTGCGCGAGGTCGGCCTTGGCTACATCAAGCTGGGTCAGTCGGCGACGACGCTGTCGGGCGGCGAGGCGCAGCGGATCAAGCTGTCGAAAGAGCTGGCCAAGAAATCGGCCGGGCGGACGGTCTACATCCTCGACGAGCCGACCACCGGCCTGCACTTCGCCGACATCGCGCAGCTGCTGTCGGTGCTCAACCGCCTGGTCGACGCCGGCAACACCGTGATCGTCATCGAGCACAACCTGGACGTCATCAAGACCGCCGACTGGGTGATCGACCTCGGCCCCGAGGGAGGCCCGGGCGGTGGCCACATCGTGGCGCAGGGAACCCCCGACGACGTCGCCCGCGTCGCCGCCAGCTACACCGGCCAGTACCTGCGCAAGGTGCTGTGAGCGGCGGGGATCAGTTGTCCTCGAGAAGGCCGAACACGAGCGTGTCGTGAAGCCCGGTCGAGGTCCGCGTGAAGCGGCGCAGACGTCCTTCGAGAACAAAACCATTCCTCTCGAGAACGCGGATGGAGGGTTGATTGAAGTACAACGTATGCGCACTCAGTCGCTCGAGACCGAGCACGCCGAACGCGTAGGGGACAAACGCGCGCACCGCCTCGTTGGCGCGCCCGCGGCCGCGGGCCGCCGGGGCGAGCCAATAGCCGAGCTCTCCGTTGTGCGCCGAGCCAACCTCTAGGTCATCGACGCCGACCGAGCCGACCATCCTGCCGGCCGGATCCCGGATGGCGAAACAGATCTCGGGGCCGCGTCGGGCGACCTCCATCCGGTGGCGGACCCACTTTTCGGCGGACTCTTCGGTGTACGGCTGCGGAATCGCGGGGATGAACGCCGCGATCTCTCCGTCGGCTAGCAGTTGAACGTGCGCGTCTCGATCGCCCTCCCCAACGCCACTGAGGTGGTGGCCACCCGGCAGCTCGATCCGCACACCGGCTAGGCTATCACGCGGTCAACGCGCCGCCGGCGCCTGCAGCGGGTGCCGCCAGCGGAGATCGGGGATGCGCGCGAAGTCGGCGTCGCAAGTCACCCATTCGCAGCCGTGCTCGATCGCGACGGCCGCATGTTGGAGATCGGCGATTCGCCCGCCCACGGCCCCCGTCGCCCGGTAAAGGTCGCGAAAAATATCGAAGTGCCGTGCCCCCGGCCTGACCAGTCTGCACCCAGGTGTCCGACAAATCTCGTCCACAAACGCCAAAGCAACGTCGGAAGGGGTTGGAACTCGAAATGCTCGTGCGTTGGTGGTGATCCGCAGAAACCCGACCAGGACCAGCTCAGACATCGCGAAGGGCTCGCGCCCGTCGACCAAGCGCTTTAGCCACGATGCGTACGCCGCATGGTCCTCCGCGTCCTTTCTGTGCGCGTAGATGAGGACGTTAACGTCGGGGAGCAGCATCGTCCGAATCCGCGGCGCGACTGGCGAGACCACCAACGCGCTCGATCTCGTCAGCCTCCAAGATCTCCTTCAGTCGACCGAACGAAAAGCCCGGACGCAACCCACCCTTCCCGAAGGTCACCAAGCGAAACGGCGCCCGTTCGACTTCGGGCTCTCGTCGCAGCAGGGTAGCGCGCACAGATCGCTCGACGAACTGACCGAGGGTCAGATTCTCGCGATCCGCCTGTCGCTTCGCCTGTTCGAGGAGAGCGTCCGGCAAGTTGACGGTGGTCCTCACGCATCAGAGCATATCATGTAGTCATCACTGCATCAATTGAATCAAAGGGAATGATCGGCAACCTCCGCATGGACAGGTCGCCTCTGCGGATTCACACTTCCCGCATGACGCCCACCCCTCGAACGATGGTTCCCCTGCTGGCGATGTTGGCGACAACGACCGTCGCGACGGTCGCCCGTGCCGATGACGGCCCGCTCGCGATCGGCGCCCCCGCGCCCGATGTCACCGGCAAGGATGCGGCCGGCACGCCGGTCAAGCTCTCGGCGCAGAAGGGAAAGTTCGCGGTGGTCTACTTCTATCCGAAGGACGAGACGCTCGGCTGCACCAAGGAGGCCTGCGCCTTCCGCGACGCCTTCGACAAGTTCGTCAACGCGGGCATCACCATCTTCGCGGTGTCGCGCGATCCGGACAGCAGCCACGTCGCCTTCCGCGAGCACTACAAGCTCCAGTTCCCCATGGTGGCCGACCCGGTGGGCACCGTGCAGCGCGCCTACCACGTGCCGCCCGTGAAACCCGGCGCCGAGATCACCGCGCGGGTGACTTTCCTGGTCGGCCCCGACGGCAAGATCGCGCGCGTCTGGCCCAAGGTCGATCCGGTGGTCAGCGCCCGCGATGTCCTCGACGCCGTCGCCGAGCTCCAGGCCAAGCACAAGAACTAGCTTCAGAGCGGTCGAACGGGCCCGGGACGGGGGGCCGACGGCGCGGGCGGCGCCGACAGCACCGCCCAGTCGCCATCGCGGAAGCTCGTGGTCCAGCCGGCGTTCCCCAGAGTCTCGACCATCGTCGCATCCTCCGGAAGGAACGCGCACCGAATCCCCCAGCGGTCGAAGAGCGGCCGATAGGGCTGTTGCCCGTACTCGACCGCGATGGCCTCCGCCTGAAATGCCAACGGATACGGATCGTGGCGGCTGTCGATGAACACCTTCGTCTCCGGCGCGAACCAGATCAGGTAGCCCCCGTCGTCGTAGCGGTTGTAAAGGGGTCCCGGGCAGGCGCGCACGGCCGCTATCGCAGCTGCGCCCATCGGACGCCAGTTGAGTCGCTTGGGCATCGTGACCCAGGCCAGCGCCACGATCGCCGCGGCGGCGACGCCCGCGCCGCCGAGCAGGACAAGGTTCAAGATCGGGTGGTCGGGGCTGGGCGCGGAGGGCGCCGGACGCCCCGGCAGCCGGAAGCGGAAGTCGGCGCCGAGTAGCCGGCTGGCGGTCGGCGCAGCCAGCATCAGGAAGGGAGCGATGTTGCGCAGCGAGCGAAACGCCAGCGGAAGAAGCGCCAGCGTCGCCGCGATCAGAACCCAGTCGAGCCAGGTATCGGCGGGACCTTCGACCAACGTCCGCCGGCGTTTGAAACAGAGGACCGCGAATGCGACGGCGACGATCCAGAACAGGCCGCCCAACCAGCCGTTCGGCAGCGTCGGCTGCCACTCGGCGATCCACGCGATCTGAGGGTCCGACGTCCCCTCCAGGACGAAACGGTAGAGAGAGAAACCCAGCGGTGTCGCGCAGGCGGCCAGCCCTGCCAGCGGCGCGACGACGGCGAGGCCGATCAGGCGGCGGCGGTCCTCGGCCCCGCGACGACGCCTCCAGCGCAGCACCGCCGCCACCAGCGCCGCACCCAGGACGATTTCACCGAAGAGGACGCCAGCGTGCAGGTTGGCCCAGAGGACAAACAGAAATGGAATCACGCGAAAGCGCTGGCGGCCGAGCAACCGGACCAAAACAACCAGCGCGAGGAGCGTCGCGATCTGCGGGCGCAGCGCCCAGACACAGGAGGCCGGCGCCAGCGCCAAGACCAGCAGGATAAAGCGCGTGATGCGCGGCCCCACCATCATGCGGTAGACGAGGACGACCGCGCCGACGACGAAGAGGGCCGCCGCCAGGCTGACCAGCGGCATTCCGCCCAGGCGATGACAACCGTAGACGAAGGCTTGCCAGAGCCATTCGTGGTCCGGCCAGCGCAAGCCCGCGATCGTGAAGGAATAGCTGTCGACGAGGGGGGCGTGACCCGTGCGCCAGATGTCGGCGCCCGCGCGCAGGTGCCAGAAGGTGTCGTTCTGCGCCGGCATGAGCAGCGCCCGGAATGCCACCGCCACGAACAGCAAGCCGATGGCCATCTCGTCGAACGACAGCCCGGGTCGGAGATCGCGCCGAGCTCCCCGCGACGCGACCGGCAACGCCCTCGGCGGGTCCACCTCAGCCCGCCCCGGCCGCGGCCAACACGGCCCAGGTTTCGTCGAGGAACCGAACCCGCCAGCCGTCGGCGCGCAATCGCGGAACCATCTTGGAGGATGCGGGCAAGAACACGCACCGGATTCCATAACGATCGAACGTCGGCCGATAGGGCCTGCCCGCCTCCAGGGCCACATCCTCGGCCAGGAGCGAGATCGGATAGGGGTCCTGCCGGTTGTCGATGAAGACCGGCTTTTCCGGCACGAACCAGATCAAGAAGCCCCCCTCGTAGAAGTGGTTGTAGACGGGGCCGGCGCAGGTCCGGAGCGCGTCCTGCGCGTCCGCAGAGATGGGGTGCCAGTGGAGGCGCTCGGCGTCCCGCTTCCAGCTCAGCACCACGATTCCCGCCGCAACCACCGCGATGCCCGCGAAGAGGACCAGATTGACGCGGGGGTGATCGGGGCTGGAGGGACGGTGCGGGATCGATCGCAGGCGAAACCGAAAATCCGGCCCCAAGAGCCGGCTGGCCGCCGGCGCGAGGATCATCAGGAAGGGTCCGATGTTCCGCATCGATCGAAAGGCCAGGGGCAAGATGGCGAGGGCCGACACGACGACGACGGTGTCGGCCCAGCTCGACCTCAGCCAGACGCGCCGACGCCAGATCAGCAGCCCGAGAAACCCCAGCGCCAGCAGCCAGAACGTCACCTCGAACGGGCCGGTCGGCCAGGGCGGTCCCCACTCGAGGATCTGCTCGGCGTGCAAACGGGCCGTCGACGCCAGCACGAAGCGGTAGATCCCGAAACCGAGCGGCGTCGCAGCCGTCGCCAGAGCCGCCAGGGGCAGCATCAGCCCGAACGCCTTCAGGCGCCCGCCATCGACGGCCTCCCGACTGCGCAGAACCCGCAGCAGGGCGCAGGCCGCCGCGGCCAGCAGGACCAGCCCACCTACCACCACGGCACCGTGGGCGTTCGCCCAGACCAAAAATAAAACCGGAACGTAGCGATAACGCTCGCGGGCCAGCAGCCAGACCAAGACGACCAGCAGGGACATCGAGACGACCTGCGGCCGCAACACCCAGAGCAGAGCGGCCAGCGCCAGAATCGGCGCCATCAAAATGAGGCGCGTGGAAGACGGACCGACCATCAGTCGGGTGGTCAGACCGACGGCGACCCCGATCACCAGCGCCGCGCCGATCTCGAGCCCCGGCATGCCGCCCAGGTGAAAGCAGAGATACATGAACGCCTGCGACAGCCCCTCGTGATCGGGCCAGGGGAGTCCCGCGACGGTGTGCGAATAGCTGTCGACGGTGGGGACGTGCCCCGTTCGCCAGATGTCCGCGCCCGCCCTCAGGTGCCAAAACGTGTCGCTCTGCGCGGGCATGAGCAGAGCCAGGATCGCGAGACCGATCAGCACCAGCCCCAGCGTCATCCGTTCGAAAGTCATGCCTGCGGCCTCACCCGCCACCGGGAGCCACCAGGACGGACCAGGTGTCGTCGAGGAATCGTGGCCGCCATCCGTCGGCACGCAGCCGGGCGGACATCCGCGAGGAGGCCGGCAGAAACGCGCACCGGATCCCGTAGCGATCGAACACCGGGCGGTATGGCGCGCCGCTCTCGATCGCGAAATCCTGCTGCACGAACGAAGGTGGATAGGGATCCCAGCGACCGTCGATGAACACCGGCTTTTCCGGCGCGAACCAGATCAACATCCCGCCTTCGTCGTACTGGTTGTACAGCGGGCCCGGACAGGCACGTACCGCCTGCAGCGCCCCGTCGCCGATCGGATGCCAGCCGAGATGCGCGGATGCGCCCGTCCACCCGAGTGGAACGAGCCCGATCGCCAGCAGGCAGGCTGCCGCCAGCAACACCAGGTTCGCACGCGGATGATCGGGGCTGGGCGGACCCGCGCGGCGGCTCGGGCGAAATCGAAAGTCGGGGCCCAGCAGGCGGCTCGCGGCCGGCGTGGCCAGCAGCAGGAACGGCCCGATGTGGCGCAGCGAGCGGACCGCGAAGGGCAGCGCCGCCAGCGCCGCCGCGCACACGACCCAGTCGGTCCAGCTCCCCGCCGCGAGGGCGCGCCGCCGCGCGATGAGGAGGACCACGAACGCCAGCGTGAGCACCCAGAACGCGGCGCCCAGCAGGCTGTCGGGATGCGGCGCGTACCACTCGGTGATCTGCGCTCCGTACGAACCGGCGCTGGCCGACATCAAGAATCGAAACATCTGGAAACCGAGCGGTGTCGCGGCACACGCCAACCCCGATAGCGGAAGAACGAGCGCCAGCGCGCCCGCCCGGCGTCGATCGGCGGGGGCGCGGCCGCCGAGTCCCCGCGCGATCGCGACCGCCGTGACGACGGTCAGCACCACCCCGCCGAGCGCGACGCCGCCATGCGCGTTGGCCCAGAACAGAAACAGCAGCGGGATGACCAGATACCGCTCGCGCACGAGCAGCCAGACCAAAAACGCCAGCAGGAGCAGAGAAAGGATCTGCGGCCGCAGCGTCCAGACGCACGAGGAGACGGTGAGCCCGACCGCCATGAGCGCAAACCGCGTCAGCCGCGGCCCGACCATGAGCCGGTAGACCAGCGTGACCGTCGCCAGGATCAACGCGGCGCCGCCGATCTCGAGCCCCCGCATTCCGCCCGCCCGATAGGCGGCGTACATGAGCGCCTGGGACAGCCATTCGTGGTCGGGGTAAGGCGCTCCCGTCGCGGTGTACGAATACGAATCGAAGCGCGGGACGTGGCCGCTGCGCCAGATGTCGGCGCCGGCCCGCAAGTGCCAGAAGGTGTCGGTCTGCGCGGGCGTGAACGCCCCCACCACGCCGAAGGCGACGAAGAGGAGCCCGATCGCCATTTGATCGAACGCCAGGCCGCGCGTCGGACCGCCCGCCTGCGAGCTCATCGGCCTCACGCGATCATCGACTGGACCAGCGGGCGCTCGCGCAGGCGCCAGATACGGCCATCGAGCAGGAAATGATGAAGGTTGACGAAGCTGTTGATCGCGGCGGCGATCACCAGCCCTTTCGCGGCGCCGACGTCGCCGAACAGAAGAAAGACGCCCGGGTTGATGGCCAACCCCAGCAGCAGGACGACCAGCGCATAGCCCGCGAAGCGGCGGGGCCCGACGTCACCCTTGCCGTGGCAGGCGTGCCAGCTCGTGAGGCCAAGGTATTGAAGCGAGTGAAAGACCGGCACCAGCGTGATGGCAAAGAAGGGCCGGTAAAAGCCGATCGTGAACCAGAGCACCTGCGCCGAGAGGACCGCATAGAACTGCCCCGGCAACGGCACGCCGCGGCGGATCCGGCGTCGCGCGACCACGGCCACGCCGCCGAAGCTGACCGCCAGCGCCGCAAATCCGAGCACCGCGACCCATCCCGGAAGCGGCGGTCCGCCGTAAGCCCGTCGCACCAGCTCGTGCGCGGCGCTGCGCGCCGGAATCGCCAGGCGGAAGATACCCAGCACCGAAAGAGCCCAGGAGACGTAGAGCGGCAAGGAGACCATCCGCTTCTCCTTCGGATCGAGCCGAGCTCCCTGCCGCAGGGGATACAGCATCGCCAGCCCCAGCGACTGCCCCGAATAGTGATATCCCGACCAGCCGACGTAGAGCGCGAAGTAACCGAGACCGACACCGGCCGGATAGCGAACCGCCAGGATGGCCAACGCGATCAAGATCGGGGGCGCCGCCAGCGTCACCCAGGGGTGCGCCCGCACGACCGCCAGCGAGGTGTACGCGCGGCGGTAAGTCGCCGCGTAGTGCGGACCCACGAACAGCAGCACCAGGCAGAACGTCAGGGTCGCCGCGACACCGGAGGCGGCGCCGCCCATCCGTTGCAGCGCCAGCAGCAGACCTGCGACGAGCAGCGTCGCGCCCGGCCCGAAGCAAAAAAAATCGGGCGTGCGGCCGAGCAGGAAGCGATCGAACCGCGCACCCGCTGCCGCGTCCGGCACGGACGCCCCGACTTCGCCGGAGGCGCCGCCGCCTGCGCCCGCCGGGGCCGTTCGAGCGGTCGAGATGGGAGGAATGGTCATATAATATCCGCAGAAAGAGCCAGAATCTTGAAACCGACCCTCCGGCTCGGAGCCGTGGCGCTGGTGGCCGCGTGCTGGCTGTCGGCCGGGAGCAGGCCGTTCGTCGACGCCCTGGCCGGCATCTCCCATCCGGCCGACCTGGCGCGCGACTACGTGACGGCCCGCGCGCGCCTCGAAGAGGGTCGCGGCCCGTCGCCCGACGGCGAGGATGGAAACCGGCGGGCCGCGCGCTACGGAGCCCCGGAGGGCGCCCTTTACGGCGCCCCGTATTACGTCCACCCCCCCCCCGCC
>OCTA010000191.1_pt1 | contig 57261 bp, 49 predicted proteins | sample 1538991 | NCBI WGS metagenome assembly OCTA01 (sample SAMEA3539302, study PRJEB22396) | soil metagenome | biome: tundra; feature: field; material: soil | place: USA | collected 2010-05 | depth 0.15 m
CCCGGATCAAACTGCGCCGCCTCTACCCTTCCATGTCGTAGATTCGAGGTACTAGTCTCGCTCGCCCGGGAGCGATCTAGGGGCCGGCGCACGGGCCCCCGTCGTCGCATCCGAGGCCGCCGTCGATCGGGGGAGCCCCCGCGTCGGCGCCGGCCTCGTTGCCCGCTTCGGGAGGGATCGATTGCGCATCGAACAGCGTAGCGACGGCGTCGAGGTGCTCGGGGCCCGGCGTGTCGATGGGCGCACAGGCCGCCCCCGCGACCGGAAGCAACGTCACGCACGCCGCGATCGCGAACCGTTTCCTTTGACGCCGGGGCGAATCTACCGCCATGACCACGAGGTTACAACGGACGGCGCCCCGACGGAGCGGCCTCCGCTCGGCGGCCATCGACCGATGTCGCGCGAGGGTGCATCCGGCTCAAATCGTGGACGCCCGACGACAGCCGGCCCCGCGGTGCGCGCGCCATGACGTGCTCGTACAGGGCCTCGTGCTCGCGAGCCATCCGGAGGGACGACCACTTCTCGCGGGCACGCTCGCGGCATCGCTCGCGGTCGAAGGTATCGAGCTGGCGAATGCGCGCAGCCATCTCGGCGACGTCGCGGACGATGAAGCCCGTCACCCCCTCTTCGATGACCTCGGCCACGCTTCCGTGCGGAAAGCCGATGACGGGCGTGCCCACGAGCATCGACTCGATCATGACGAGACCGAACGGCTCTTCCCAGTCGATCGGGAAGAGCATCGCCCGGGCGTCCCGGAGGAGCGACAGCTTGGGCGCGTGCGACAGCTCGCCGAGCCACTCGACGCCGCCGGTTCCGTCTTCGAGGCGCGGCTTCACCTCGCGCTCGAAGAACGGCCGGTCCGGCGGGTGCACCCCGCCTCCCATGCGCACGGTGACCCCGGCGCGTCGCGCGGCGTCGATGGCGAAGTGCGGCCCCTTCTCGGGCGCAAAGCGACCGAGAAAGGCGACGTACCCGCCGTTGCCACGCCCTGCTTCGTAGAGGTCGGGGTCGAGGCCGTGCAAGATGATCTCGTCGACGGGAATCTCGGGAATGAGCTCGGCCTGCCGCCGCGAGATGCCGACGTACGTCGCGTTCGGGAAGTCGCGATAGAGATCGATGAGCCGCTCGTCGCGACAATGGTGGATCGTATAGACCGTTCGAATCGAGGGCGCGATCGAGGCGAACGCGAGCGACGGCGCCTGGTGGGTGTGGACGATGTCGAACGCCGCCGAGGGCGCCGTGATGGCTTGCCAGGCGTGTGCCGCGTGCCGGAGTTCGGCGGACTCGTAAGGGGGCCAGACCGGCTTCTCGAATCGCCACTGAAGCTTGCCGGAAGGCTCCGAGTCGCCCGTGGCGAACGTAGTGACGTCGTGCCCGAGCCGCGTCAGGTTCTTTGCCAGCTCGGCAACGACGAGCTCCGTGCCCCCGTAGGCGCGCGGGGGAACGGATACGGCACACGATGAAACGAGCGCGATGCGCATTGCGTACTCCTGCGTCGAGCGACGCGTCGGCTGAGATCGAACAGTCGGAGCAGAAGCACGTATCGTTCCCGCGGGCCTTCACGCGGCCGGCGGCGAAAGTGGCTCGCCGTCGGGCCCTCGGTGTCCCTCCTTTGCCTCGCCCCCTTCCCGCGGTGAGTCGAAATCGCCCGAGTCGCGAGGAGAGCGAGGCGGCTGGGGCGTTTGCGTCGCGAGCGCGTGCAGCCGCGCGAAGGCGCTGTCGCCGTCGGCGAGGAGCTTCTCGGGCGTCCCGTCTTCGATGATGCGGCCGGCGTCGAAGACCAGCACGCGGTCGACCGATCGTAGCGTCGATAGCCGGTGCGCAACGATGAACGTCGTGCGTCCAGCGCACAGCGCCGCGAGGTCTCGCTCGAGCCGCGCTTCGGTCTGGAGGTCGAGCGCGCTCGTTGGCTCGTCGAGCACCACGATGGCGGGGTTTCGCAAGAAGAGGCGCGCGAGCGCGATCCGCTGGCGCTGCCCGCCCGAGAGCCGCCCGCCGCGTTCTCCGCAGGGGGCGTCGTATCCGCCTTCGAGCCGCTCGATGAAGTCCGCGGCCTGCGCGCGCTTTGCCGCCGCTTCGACCTGCGCGTCGGTGGCGCTCGGCCTGCCGAAGCGGATGTTCTCGCGAACCGACGTGTCCCAGAGGAAAGCCTCCTGGCTCATGATGGCGGTCGCGCGGCGAAGCGGGCGGAGGCCGACGTCAGGGAGCATCGACCCGTCGTAGAAGATCTGCCCCGACGTGGGCTGGTAGAAGCCGAGCAAGAGGTCGAGCATCGTGCTCTTGCCCGCGCCGCTCTCACCCACGAGGCCGACCCTTTGCCCCGCCGGCACGTGGAGCGACACGTCCGAGAGCGCGCTCCGCGTCTGACCGGGGTACGTGAAGCTCACGTCACGGAAGACCACGTCGCCGCGGAGCGTGACCGCCCGCCGCGGGTGCCGCGGGTGCCGATAGGCCTCGAGCTCCTGCGAGTCGAGGACCGCGAGCACCGCTTCGAGGTGCGGTCGCGCCTTGGTCCACTCTTCGTAGGCGTTCGAGAAGGCCGAGAAGCCGCACTGCACGTAGGCGAGCAGCCCCACGAAGGCGACGATCTGTCCGATCGATACGCGCCCGTGCACGTAGAGATACCCGCCGAACGACGCGACGAGCACCGGCACATAGAGCGAGATTAGGTCGACCCGGAGGAGCTGCCCGCGCAACGCCAGGGTGGCGCGGAGCCCCGCGTCACGCAACGCGTCGATCTGCCGAACGATCCCGTCGGTGACGTGCCGCTCGTTGCCGAAGCTCTTGACGACGCGAATGCCGGAGATGAGCTCGACGATTCGCTCCGAGAAGCCTTCGCCCCGCGCCTGCACACGAGCCTGGAGGCGGCGCGCCCGCCGCCGCGGGAGGTACACGAGCAACAGTTGCAGCGGCACCAGAGTGATGGCGATCCAGGCGAGCTGCGCGTTCGCGATGAAGAGGTACACGAGGGTGGCGGCGCCCACCGCCACGTTCACGATGAGCGCGTTGCTCACGTGCTCGAGGAAGACCTCGACCCGGTTCATGTCGAGGGTCATCTGGTTCGAGAGCGCGCCCGTGCCCCTCGCCGCGAAGAACGAGACCGACAGGCGCTGCATCTGGTCGACGACGAGCCGGCGCAGCCGCGCAATCGTCGCCCGCACGAGCCGCTGGGCGTTCACATACGCCGCGAGCGCGAATGCCCCGTGGATGGGCAAGAGCGCCAGGTTCGCGAGCGCGTAGTAGCCGATGAAGTCGAGCCGGCGCGCGGGGAGGATCCGGTCGATGAAATAGCCGAGACCCGCCGCGAACGGGATATGCGAGACGGCCTGGAGCACCTGCCAGAGGGCCCCCCAGGCGATGACCTTCGGCTCGACCCGCAGCAGCGTCCAGAGGCGGAAGAGGGCGCCCCGGTGCTGCGTCTGCGTCAGCGCGAGGAGACTCGGCCGGGGCAACTGGCCCTGCGAAACGTCGACGATCGAGACCACGCGGTCACGTACGGCCGGGACGCCAGGGAGAGTCGGCGTCGACGGAGCGTCGGCGAGCACATGCAGCGGCTCTCGAGGTAGAGATGCGGACGACGGGTCTGGTTTCTTCATGAAGAAGTGCGGACACGAAACAGAGACGAAACGAGAGAGGCCAAACGCGCTCCGGAAGAGCGAGAACGAGATGCCAGCAAGAGCCGAGGCACCAAGTGCGTAAGCAAATCACGCACCGCGTCGAAACCGTGAAAACGTGCCTCCGGACGGCCGCTCCCGCCGAGTTCGGTTGTGGCGCCAGGGCTCGCTGTGGCCGGCGTGCACATCCCCGGCATGCAGCCGGACTGCGGGCGCCCGGGAGCTTCGCGTAGACTGCGTGACGTTATGCGCGCCTCGGCGATGCGGTACCTTGGCCTTGCCGCCGACTTCGACAAGGGAAGCGGCGTGGCTCGCGCGGCCGTGGAGCTCTCGCTGGCCCTCTCGAACCTGGTCGGGATCGGCGACGCCGAGAACGACCACACCCTCCTTCGCGCGTGCGGGCTGGGTGTCGCGGTCGCGAACGCGCTCGATTCCCTCAAGGATCAAGCCGACCTCGTCACGCACGGCGAGCGAGGCGAGGGCGTCGCGCAGCTCATCGACCGCATGATCGTCGACGACCTCGCCGGCGTAGCCCCGCGGCCGAGGAGCGCCATCGGCGTCGTGCCGCACGAGACGGACGCCCGGACCCCGCGAAAGTTGCCCACGTGACCGCCGCTCCCGTCTGCCGCGGCTGCCGCGCCAGCCGCGATCAGCCGAAGCCCGCGACGGCGTGCGGCACGTAGGGCTCTTCGAGCCGTGCGACCTCGTCGTCGGAGAGCTTCACCGAGAGCGCGGCGACCGCGTCGTCCAGATGCTGCATCTTGGTCGCCCCGATGATGGGAGAAGCGACGCCCTTTTGCCGGAGCAGCCACGCGAGCGCGACCTGCGCGTTCGGCACGCCGCGGGCCTCGGCAACGGCGTCCACGCGCGCGAGCACGGGCACGTCGAGGCTGGCCGAGGCGCCGTAGACGGAGTTGCCGAAGCCGTCGGTCTTGGAACGCGAAGTCGCCTCGGGCGACGAAGCGCCGCGAGCGAGGCGTCCGCGCGCGAGGGGGCTCCACGGGATGAGGCCGACGCCGCGGTCCTGGCAGAGGCCGTTCATCTCGCGCTCTTCTTCGCGATAGAGCAGGTTGTAGTGGTTCTGCATCGACACGAACCTCGTCCACCCGTGACGCTCGGCCAGATAAAGGGCCTTGCTGAACTGCCAACCGTACATCGACGACGCACCGAGGTAGCGGACCTTGCCAGCGCGCACGACGTCGTGCAGCGCCTCGAGCGTCTCTTCGATGGGCGTCGTGTAGTCCCAGCGGTGAATCTGATAGAGATCGACGTAGTCCGTGCCCAGCCGCCGGAGGCTCGCGTCGAGTTCGTGAAAAATGGCCTTCCGCGACAGGCCGTGACCGTTCGGCCCCGCGCTCATGGCGCCGTGGACCTTCGTGGCGAGCACGATGTCTTCGCGCCGCGCCAGGTCCTTGAGGGCGCGGCCCGTGACCTCTTCGCTCGCACCCGCAGAGTAGACGTTGGCCGTGTCGAAGAAGTTGATCCCGAGCTCGAGCGCGCGCTTGAAGAACGGGCGCGACTCGTCTTCACGGAGGGCCCAGGGCCACCTGCGTGAGCCATCGGGCGCCGCCCGATCGGGGTCGCCGTAGCTCATGCACCCGAGGCATACGCGCGAGACTTTGAGACCGGTACGACCGAGTGGTGTGTAGTTCATCTTGGCTCCTTGGTCGGGCACGCGGAGAATACCGTACAGCCCCCGCGCGGAGGCGACGCGTTATGGAAAGAGCGGATTGCCGAGCACCACCCAGTCGTCTTGATCGAACGTGATCCGAGGAGAGGCGCGGTTGAGATCTCGACGTCATGGAAGTCCCCTTCAGGCATTACATGCGCGCGACGCCGCGAGCGATCCCAGGAATCGTGGCGATCAGGGGCGAGGTCCGGGGAGGCTGGATTGTTCGCACGTCGCCGGAGTCGCCCATGAGCGGCGGCATGGGGGGGAAGGCTGGCGGGGCGCTCGGACGGCCTGCGAGGGCCTCATACTCACACGCGTGTGAACGTGCTCAGGGCACGGACCGGCCCCTCACAGGGAGTTCGCGGCGTCGGCCATGGTCCGAACGAGCTCGCCGGTGATCCGTCGCATCGCCGACAGCGCTCCTTCGAGCATCCCCGTGGACTCGGCGAGCTTGCCTTCGAGCTCGGCGTTCCGCGCGTCGGACTCACGCTGCAGCGTCTCGATCTGGTAGCTGAGGTCGGCCTCGAGCGCGCGCGCGCCGCCCTCTTCGGCCTCGAAGGCCGCGCCTTCCCAAATGATCGCCTCGCGCCGGACGTCACCGGACTTCCGCGTCGCGGTCTCGTCGCGGATGCCGCCACGGAGGGCGACGATCGCTTCGATATGCGCGTGTTGCCGGGATCGATCGCGCTCAGGCGCTCGATCATGACGTGACGGGCGAGGTACACGACCGCCATTCCGCAGCTGCCGATCTTGCGCACGAGGCGGTACCTCGCGGCGAGCGTGCGGCCCACGAACGGGTCGGGGTCCCGCGTCAGCGGCGTGCCGTCGAGGGGGCACAAACCCGCGTCGCCGGCATACGGCTCGGCGCAACGGGCGCAGACCTTCATGGGGCCCCGGAGTCTACTCCGCTCTTGAGGCCGAGGACCCGCAGATACGCGGTCCGGACATCGGACGTGACCGCCACGTAGCGTTCGAGCAGCGTCTGGTCGGCCCGGGCGCGCGGGCCGTCGCGCATTCCCATGCGGCGAGCGAGCGTCACGAGGCCCGGAGCGCCCTCTTCGAGGAGGTTCACGCTCGTCCCGTGCGAGACGCGCACGCGTTGCTCGAGGCGCCGCAGGAACCGCCAGCCGTCGCGGAGCGCCTCGGCCAGCGAGGCGTCGAGGTGCGAGCAGGTCTCGAGCGCCGAGATCGCGACCTCGGTCTCGGTCGATCGAATGCGCGGGTCCTGTCCGTGATGCATCTGGAGCCACTGGGTCGCGAACTCGACGTCGACGATGCCGCCGCGGCCGACTTTGAGATCGTAGCGAGCGGGCGAGCGATCGAGACGCTCGTGCCCGAGCTCGCGCTGCATGCGGAGCCGCAGATGGTGCAAGCGCTCGGGGTCGGGCGCACCGCGCTCGTACGCGGCCTTGCGAGCGACCGTGATCACGCGAGAGCCGAGGTCGCGGTCGCCCGCGCAGGCGCGCGCCTTCACCAGGGCCTGTCGCTCCCACGCTTCGGCGCGCTCCGACTGATAGCGCACGAAACCCTCGAGCGAGACGACGAGCAGACCCTGGCTGCCCGAAGGCCGGAGTCGCGTGTCGAGCTCGTAGCCCGGGCCCTCGGCGTGAGGGGTCTCGAGCAGGCGCATCACGCGCTGGGCCACCCTCGCGGCGCGCTCGGCGCCGGCTTCATCGGGCGCTTCGTAGACGAAGAAGAGATCGAGGTCCGAGCCGTAGCCGATCTCGCGGCCCCCGAGCTTGCCCATGGCGACCACCGCGAGCACCGTCGCCAGGTTGGGGCGGCGGCGACCACTGGCCTTGTCTTCGGCGAGCTCGAGATCTCGGCGCTCGCGCAAGGCGAAACGGCACGCCTGGTCGAGGGTCGCGTCGGCGAGGGCCGCAAGCACGTGGGCGACCTCGCGCGTGCCGAGCTCGCCGGCGAGGTCGGCCAGCCCCACCTCGAACATCACGCGGCGCTTGGCGCGCCGCATCGCGCCGACGAAAGCGTCGACGTCGCGCGCGTCGTTGGGGGTGAGCGCGCCGATCTCTTCGTCGACCTGGGCGCGCGCGACCTCCGGAGTCGGGACGCCGCGCCCGAAGAAGACCAGGTCGGCCATGTCCGGGTGCGCCGCCAGCGCGTCGCCGAGGAACGAGCTCGCTCCCAGGAGCGAGCAGACCGCGCGGACGCGGAAGGGGTCGTCGGCGAGGGCGCGCACGTACGCGCCAGGAGTGGAGAAACGAGCGAAGAAGGCGGCGAGCAGGCGCGTGGCCTGCTCGGGATCGGCCGCGTCGGCCAGGGCGCCTATGAGGCGGCGGGCGAAGGCGGGGTCGCGGTCGCGCGTGGTGGCCCCGAGGGGACTGTGAGGCGGTCGGGCGAGCGCCAGCAGATGCCGCGGAAGATCGCTCGACGCCAGGCCGCCGAACGACTCGACCGCCGCGGCGGCGACGGCCATCTCGTCCTGGGCGTCGAGGGCCGCCCAGAGCCGATCGAAGGTGGGCTCAGCCGGGCGCGACTCGGCCTGCCCGAGGGAACCGAAGCGCGCCGCGACCCCGGAGCGAACCCGATAGATCTCGCGGAGGAGCGGGTCGGCCCCGTCGTAGCCGAGCGACCGCGCGATTCGGTCGATGAGGGCGGGGTCGGCCGGGATGAGATGGGTCTGCTGGCCGGTCGCGAACTGGATGCGGTGCTCGAGCCGCCGGAGCATGAGATAGGCGTCGGCGAGCTGGCGCTCCTCGCGCTCGGTGACGAATCCGTGCGCGCGGAGGCGACGGAGCGCGTCGATCGTGTTTGGGCCCCGCACGCGCGGTTCGCGACCGCCCCACACGAGCTGCAATCCCTGGGCGAAGAACTCGATCTCGCGAATGCCGCCGCGCCCGAGCTTCACGTCGTCGTCGACGCCAGGCCCCGCTTCAGCGCGAGAGCGGTTGAGCATCCCGGCCATCTCGTCGACCACGCCGGGGACGACCGCCCGCCGCCACACGAACGGCGAGAAGGCGCGAAGGAGTCGGGCTCCGAAGGCGGCATCGCCGGCGACGGGGCGCGCGCGAACGAGCGCCGCCCGCTCCCAGGTGCGCCCCCACGTCTCGTAGTACCTCTCGGCCGCCGCCAGGGCGTTGACGAGAGGGCCGCGCGTCCCCTCGGGGCGCAATCGCAGGTCCACGCGCCACGCGACGCCGTCGTCGGTGGCTTCGTCGAGCGTCGCCACGAGGCGCTGGGCCACCCGCGTGAAGTGCTCGTGGAGCGAGTGCGCGGGGCTCGACGGCGCTCGCGGGACGACGAACCCGTCGTCCGTCTCGTAAAAGAGCATCAGGTCGATGTCGCTGCCGGCGTTGAGCTCGCGGCCTCCGAGCTTGCCCATGCCGATGACGACGAACGCGCACGAGGCGCCGTTCGACGCGATGGGCGTGCCGAAACGGGTCTCGGCCCACGCCGAGGCCTCGGCCAGCGCGATCTCGCAGCACACGTCGGCGAGATCGGAGAGCTCGCGGGCGGTGACGTCAACGTCGTGTCCGGGGTGGGCGATGAGCTCGCGGGCCGCGATGCGCAGCTTTTCGCGAGCCGCCCACCGGCGGAGGCCCGTTCGCACGCGCGCCCCGTCGGAGAGATCGCCCACCGCGCTCGAGGCCAGGCGCCGGTAAGCACGGAGATCGCGGGCCTGGCGGGTGCCGCGCGCGAGGGCGAGCAGGTCTTCGGGATGCGCGTCGATCTGCGGCGCGAAGGCCGGATACGTGCAGATGAGAAGCGCGCCGAGCTCGACCAGCTCGTCGCGCATCCGGTCGCCGGCGCTCGCGACGAGAGGCGCGATACGAGCCCGCGCGGCCGTTGCCTCTCGGGGCGATACATCCTCGGCGCGCATCGGCGCTCAGCCTAGTACTGCGTGGGCGCGTTTTGTTTTGGATAACGCGGTTCGCTGCGGCACGCGGCGCGTTTTTTCGACTCGCCATGGGCGCATGAGGAGAGGGAGATTGGCCGCAGAGAGCGCAGAGATGAGTCGGGGCTCGGTACCAAGCGCATTCGCGAACGCGAACAGGATGATGGGCGTTTGCGAACGTGAGCCGTCCGAACGCCAGCGGGCTCTGTTCGGGCCCCCCTGAAATCCTCTGCGCCCTCAGCGGCTATCTCTCTCGGTCTCGAGGGGCGATGCCGGCGCGAGCTCGAGCGTTGGCACCTTGCGTCAAGCCACAGCACGGGTTATTACCCCTCGCAGTCACGAGACGAGCCAGAGCCCATTCTCGTTCACCCGCGCTCGTTCGCGGGCGACAGAACCAGACGGCGTTCGGCAGTGGAGCGTGACGACGAGACCGATGACGGTCCCGTCCCGCCCTTCCGAGCCCGCGGCAGCGAGGATGGACCATCTTTAGTGCCCTGTCAGGGCACGGCCGCGAAAGCCCAAGGTTTCTTGAATTTTCATCGTTCACGTCGTCGTTTCACTTCGGCGCGCCCGGCGCGCACCGGTCCGTCGGGCGTCCGCATCAACGGGTCGCAAAACGGGTTTCAGGACGCTCCCCGCGAAGAGGAGTTCCGTCCCGTTCCCATGACCCCCGCGATCGAGCAAGCCATCGCCACGTCGCCCTTCACGGCGCTCGGTCTCCCGGCGGCGATCGTCCGCGCGGTTCTCGAAGAGGAGTACACCCAGCCTTCACCCGTCCAAGACGAGGTCATTCCCCGCGCCCTCGAAGGCCGGGACGTCCTCGCCGGCGCCCAGACGGGCACGGGCAAGACGGCCGCGTTCGTCCTGCCGATCCTGGCGAAGCTCACCTCGGCCGACCGCCCGGCCGGATCCCTCTCGCCGGGCATCCGCGCCCTCATCCTCACACCGACCCGCGAGCTCGCGTCGCAGATCGCCGACCGCGTGGCTGCCTACGGGCGGCACCTGCGAATCCGCCACGCCGTCATCTACGGAGGGGTGAGTCAGCAGCGGCAGGAGATCGCTCTTCGCGCCGGCCCCGACCTGATCGTGGCCACGCCGGGCCGGCTGCTGGACCTCATGCAGCAGCGCCTCGTTCGCCTCGATACGGTCACGCACTTCGTGCTCGACGAAGCCGACCGCATGCTCGACATGGGCTTCGTCCACGACGTCCGGCGCATCGTCGCGACCTTGCCGGCGGCGCGCCAGACGCTCTTCTTCTCGGCCACGATCGCCCCCCAGATCGAGACCCTCGCGCGGACGATGCTCGCCAACGCGGCGCGCGTCTCCATCACCCCTACCGTGACGACCGCCGAGTCGGTCGATCAGTCCGTCGTCTTCGTCGACAAGGCTGACAAGCGCGCGATGCTCGAGCGCATCCTCAACGAGGCCAAGGCCACGGGGCAAGACGGCGACGTCGCGCGCACCTTGGTGTTCACGCGCACCAAACACGGGGCCAACCGCCTCTCGGAGCAACTCGATCGCGCGGGCATCGGCAGCGCCGCGATCCACGGGAACAAGACGCAGGGCGCCCGCGAGCGCGCGCTCGAAGCGTTCCGCCGCGGGACCACCCGGGTCCTCGTAGCGACCGACGTCGCCGCGCGCGGAATCGACGTCGAGGGCATCTCGCTCGTCGTGAACTTCGACCTGCCCAACGTCGCCGAGAGCTACGTGCACCGGATCGGCCGAACCGGCCGCGCCGGCGCAACGGGCAAGGCGATCTCGTTCTGCGACCGCGAGGAGCGGACGTTCCTGGCCGACATCGAGCGCCTCATTCGGAAGCGCCTCCCCGTCAGCGGCGGCGACCCCCGCCCCGCGACCGCGGCCGCCGCCCCGGCCCCGTCCTTGAACGGCCCCGCTCCTCGCCGTCAGGGAGGCTCCAGCTTCCGCGGCGGCGGCGGCGCTCGCTACCGCTAGGCCCCGGTCGGGGCGAGCGAGAGCGAGATTAGCCGCCGAGGCGCAAAGAGCGCAGAGGGGATGATGGTTGTTCAAATCGCCGAATACATCACGCATTCGTGACTTCGAAACCCTCCTCGGCTCTGCGTCTTCGCGCCTTTGCGGTTTCTCCTCTTCCAGGGAGGCGCGACCAGGGAGGCGCGAGTGGTCCGTGACAGTGTCCGCTGTCGGATGACCGAACGATGACGGTCGACGCGCCCCCGTACGGGTAGACCTACACCGTTCCCCGATTGGGGAGCCAACCCGGGAGAGAGCCTTGGCCATCGCCATCTTTTTCGTCGCGCACTGGCAGCTGTCGGTCTTCTTTCAGACCTTCTTTCTGCATCGATACGGCGCGCATCGCATGTACGCGATGAGCAAGGGCTGGGAGCGCTTCTTCTACCTCTGCACGTACATGACGCAGGGGCCGAGCTTCCTGTCTCCTCGCGGCTACGCGATCTTGCACCGCATGCATCACGCCTTCAGCGACACGCCGAAGGATCCGCACTCGCCGACGAACCACAAGCTGGGCCCCGTCGGTCTGTGGACGATGATGCTCGCCACCAAGAAAAAGTACGACGACTACGCGTACAACCGCGTGCAGCCCGACGCGCGCTTCGACGGGGGCTTGCCCGCCTGGCCGGCCCTCGACCGCCTCGGGCAGTCGTGGGGCGGTCGGGTCGCGTGGGGCGCCGCGTACGCGCTCTTCTACTTCAAGTTCGCGACCCACCCCTGGGAGTACGCGCTCCTCCCCGTCCAATGGATCATGGGGCCGGTGCACGGCGCCATCGTCAACTGGTGCGGGCACAAATACGGTTACAAGAACTTCGACAACGGCGACCAGTCTCGGAACACGCTCGTGTTCGACTTCGTCACCGCCGGCGAGCTCTTTCAGAACAACCACCACAAATACGGCATGAGCCCCAACTTCGCGGCCCGCTGGTTCGAGCTCGATCCGACCTACCAGGTCATGCGGGTCTTCAACGCCGTAGGCATCATCGACATGAGCGGCGCCCAGGTCATGCGCCCACCCGCCAAAGCCGAGCTAGACGCGGCCTAGAGCACCGATCAGGTTGTTCCACCTGAGATTCCGATCACTTACGTGCAGGGATCGCCGAGGGCCGCATCCTTCGGCAGGGCAGGGTGATGGCTCGCGCTGACCGGGCGATCGGCTCCGCAGAGCCGTGGGCTCCCCTCGCTGAGCGACGCGTCGCTGAGACGAGCCGATTACGCTGCTTCGCTGAGCGACGCGCCTCTCAGACGAGCCGATCGGGCTACTTCGCTGAGGGACGGATTCCTCAGGTGAGCTGATCGGGTCGCGTCGTTGATCGACGGGCTCCTCGAGGGAGCCGATCGAGCTACGCCGCCGACGATTGGCTCATTGGGGCGAGCGGATCGGCCTTCCTCGGCGACGGACCTCTCCCTTGTGCGAGCTGGACCGTTCGGCTTCGCCAGGAGTCGCGTCCTTCGGACGCGCTGAGGACGGGACGTCGCGCGCGCGGAAACAAGGCCCACGCGCCCGATATCGCGCCTCGCGCAAGAACCTGTTCGATGTGCGACGGCACGCGGCTGTCCTCGACCTCGAGACGATCCAGCGCCTCGAGGAACGCGCTGCCGCATGAACGAACCGTTCGGCGCTCTCGCACGTCTCGTTTTGTCGTTGTTGCGAGCGCCGTGCAACTCGTGCTGTCTCTCGTTTTGTCGTTGTTGCGGGCGCGGCGTAGCGCGCTGTTCCTCTAAGGTGAGCGGGGCCAGCTCGGCCCGATCGCCTTAGAGGAACAGCGCGCTACCGGGGGGGGCCCCAGAGGGGGAACATCATGAGAGCCGCCCAGTCGAAGAGGGCGTGGGCGAGGATGCTGGGAACGAGGCCTCCGAAGACGCGGGCCATGCCACCCCAGACGAGCCCCCCGCCGGCAGCGGCAACCACGAGCATCGGATTGAGACCGCTCGCCGAACCGAGCGACCAGGCCGTTGGCGCGAGCGCGAGCGTGTAGAGACCCGCCGCCCAGAGCCACGCGACGCGCGAACCGACGCTCTCGGCGAGGAGCTGCGTCACGGCGCCCCGCCACACGATCTCTTCGCCGACCGCCGCCGCCACGACCACCGCAACTACGGCGGGCGCGTGCGCCTGCAGCCCGCGCGGGTCGCCGATCTGACCATAGAGCGAGACGAGCCAGATCTCCCTCGGTGAGCCCACCGGCGCCACGAAGTGAGTCACACCCCAAGCCGCCAGAAAGAGGCCGACGGCGCCCAGGAGCCCGCGCGAGAAATCGCCCCAGCGCGGGGAGAGCCACTCTCTCAGGTGGTCTTCACGGCGAGCCCAGGCGGCCGCGATGACGGCCAGGATGACCGTTGGAACGACGGCGAGCACCCAGAAGTCAAGCCGGCCGGAGCGCTCCGGCGAGAAGGCGAAGTACGACGCGGTGCCCGAGACGACTAGGGCGGTCGCGAGGAAGGCGACTGCGAAGGGACGGATGGCGGAAGGCATCGATGGGACCGGCGGCGAGCGTATCTCGGCCCGATCGGATACGCTCCGCCTTCATGGCCCGATTGGTCTCGATAGACGCTGCCAGCGCGGGCCGCTCCGCCAAACGCCTCGCCGCCTTCGTCGCGCTCGCCGCGCTGGTGATGGTGATCGGATGCCAGGCGACCACGCGGGTCGACGCGGGGCACGTCGGCATCCGCGTGAAGCTTGCCGGCAGCGATCGCGGCATCCAGGACATGCCGGTCGTCACCGGCTGGGTGTTCTACAACCCCCTCACCGAGCAGATCGTTCTCTTCCCCACCAGCGTCCAGAACGTCGTGTGGACACAATCGGTCAACGAAGGCCGCGCGGTCGACGAGTCGATCACGTTCAGCTCCGGCGAGGGGGTGAACATCAGCGCCGACATTGGCCTCTCGTTTCACATCGAGCCGACACTGGCGCCCAGGCTCTACGGGCGCTTTCGCTTGAACGATCTCTCGATCCTCTCCGACGGGTACATGCGGAATACGGTCCGCGAGGCCATCAACGACGTCGCGTCGAAGCTGCCCGTCCAGGAGATCTACGGCGTCGGCAAGAGCAAGATGCTGTCCGACGTGGCGCAGAAGTGCCGTGACGTCTTCGGCAAAGACGGCATCGTGATCGATCAGCTCACCATCAACGGCGCCCTCCGCCTCCCGCCGAACGTGATGGACGCCATCAACCGGGCGATGGAGGCGACGCAGAACGCCATCCAGAGCCGGAACCGCGTGGCGCAGGTCGAGGCCGAGGCGACCCAGGCAATCACGCAGGCGCACGGGCAGGCCGAAGCCGCCCGCCAGAAGGCCGAGGGCGACGGCGACGCGCTCCTCATTCGCGCGCGTTCCGAGGCGCAAGCGAACGAAATCATCCGGCTGTCGACGACGCCGACTGTGCTGCAGTATCGGGCAATCGACCACTGGGACGGCAAGCTCCCTCAGTACAGCGCGGGCGCCCTGCCCCTTCTGACCTTCGACGTCAGCAAGATGGAGCGAACGAGCCCAGCCGAAGAAGCGGCGCGCCAGAAGCTCCTCGAGAGGTTGCTCGAGCGCAGCAAGACCGAGCCGGTCCCTGCGAGCGGGTCAACGGACGCGCCCGCCGCACAGCCCACGCCAGCGGTGCCGGCGCCTCCGGCAGCGTCTGCTGCGCCCGCCCAGTAGCCCCGACTGTCACGCCGGCCACACAAGACCGCCGTTTGACGCGGTCCGTGAAGCGCGGTAAGAGCCTTAAAGAACGCGTTTCGTGTAGGTCTGCCCTTAGGTCGGGCGGGGCCCGCGCAGACGGCGGACACTGAGGGTTGATCGATCGAGCGCCCCGGGCGGCCATTCGGGTCCCCCCTTGGAGGTGCGAGGCGCGCCGCAAAAAAGGTCCCCGGCGAAGGGACAGACGAAAGAGAACATGACGTTCATCGAAGCTGCAGCGGAGGTGCTCCGCCATGCGGGCAAGCCTCTGCACTACAAAGAGATCACCGAGCTCGCGATCGCGAAGAACCTCCTCTCGCACGTGGGTAAGACACCAGAAGTCACGATGAGCCACCGGCTCACGTCGGCCATCAAGAAGAACGACAAGGACGTGCCGATCACGAAGATTCGGCCCGGCGTTTTCGCGCTTCGCGAATGGGAAGAAAAGAAAGGCAAGAAGGGCGCGGCCGCGGCGGCGTCCGAAGCCTCCGTCGACGATAGCGGGGAGACCGGCGCCGATCCGGGCGGGGTCGAGGTGAACGCCCTCGAGATCGAAGCGGCCCTGCGCGGCCCGAGTGAAGAGCGCGCAAGCGACGACGAAGACGGCGACGACGAAGACGGCGAGACCGAGACGGTCGTCTCGGGCGAAGACGCGCTGCGGGCCGACCTCGCGGCGAGCGGCGCCGATCTCTTCGACGACGAAGACGACGACGACCAGCCGATCCTCGCGCCGCTCAACCAGGGCGGAGCCGCAGGGGCTGCTGGCGCTGCTGGCGCTGCTGGCGCGGCCGGCGAAGGCGGACGCAGGCGGCGCCGGCGGCGACGTCGCGGTCGCGGCGGCAACGCCCAGGGCGACCTTCCGGGCGCGAGCTTCGATCGCCCCGCGGGGGAGCGCGCATCGCAACCTCGGCTCGACAGCGGGCCGCAGGCTGCCCCCGTCGGCGCCCTCGAGAATGGCGACAACGGCGGCGTCGCCGAAGCGCGCGACAACAACGGTGCCGCGGCGCGCCCCGTCGTCCGCGACCGCCAGCAGATCATGGCCAGCGGCCAGCCGACGGGCATCGACGTGCCGCTCGGCGAAGGCGAAGAGCTCAGCGGGCGCGAGCTCGCCGATGCCGTGTCCGTCGTCCTCTCGTCGTTCGACCGCAACGCGGGTCCCGCGCCCATTCGTGCCGTCGCCGACGCGCTCATCCGGCGGGGCCGCCTGCAGGGTGATCCGCAGCTGGCCGTGGCGCAGACGGGCGCCTCGATCCGCGCCGACAACCTGCGTCGCTCCGCGAACGGACAGCGCGCGCGCTTTCGGTTCGCGAGCAACGGGCGCGTGGCGCTCACCGACTGGTCCCTCGGCGGCGAGCTCCCCAGGCTCGAAGCCGACGTCGTGGCGGCGCTCGATCGCTACCGCGAGGCGTCACGGCGCGCGCTCCTTCGACGCATCCAGGAGCTCCCCGGTCACGCCCTCATCGAGCTGGCCCTGCTGGCGCTCGAACGCACGGGCATGACGAACCTGCGGCCGGTTCGCCGCTCCGGCTCGCCCGGCGGCGAGGCGCACTTTGCCGCGACTCACAAGACCGGAGGCGACGCGATTCCCACCGCCATCGTCATCCGGAAAGACGGCCGCGAGATCGGCCGCGAGCGTGTGACCGACGTGCGGGGGGCTCTCCACCACTACGGCCCAGCCACCGTCGGCTGGCTCATAACCGCAGGTCAGGTCCTCTCGGGGGCCCGGGAAGAGGCCGCAGCTCCGGGCGCTCCCCCCGTTGCGCTCTTCGACGGAATCGCACTGTGCAAGCTCCTCGAAGACCTCGAGGTCGGCGTGGTGAAGACGCGGTTCGCGGTCGCCATCCCTGATCTCGAGCTCCTCGAAGCCCTTCGCGGCTGATCCGGGCGACCCACACGTTATGACGGGCTCGACGCGCTCGGCGTCCTCGACGTCGGTGACCTTCCGCCGCATGCGCGGGGGCCTCGCGTCGTTCGTCGCGTTCGTCGCGTTCGTCGCGTTCGTCGCGTTCGCCGCGTTCGCCACGGCGAACGCGGGCGCGTCGCCGGCCGCGGCGCACCCGTCTTCCGCGAAGACCACTCCCGGTGACGCGAAGGCGGAGCTCTCGCCGGCGCCTCCTTCGGCGAGCGTGTCGCTCACGATTGACGCGCCGACGACCCGCGGGCCGTGGACGATGCACGTCACGAACGACGGCGACGTACCCGTCACCCTCGTGGCCGACGCGCGGCTCTTGAGCCTCGAGGTGACGGCCCGCGGTGCCCGCGCGGCCGAGCACTGCGAGCTCCCCGCCGAGATGCGCCCTCAAGACGATCTGGGCCGCCCGATCGTCTTGCCGCCCAAGCGAACGTACGCCGAGCGCTTCGAGCCGCGCCTCTACTGCCTCGAGAGCCGCCGTCTCGATTCCCTCGCCGCGGGCTCCATCGTCGTCGCTCGCCTCGGCTGGCCGGGTAAAACGGCCCGTCCGCCGCTCGAAGTCGCGCCGGTCGAGGGGATGGAATCGCAGCTCGCTCCGAGCAAATCGATCACGTCCGCGGCGATCGCCCTCCCCGACGAACCGACCCCGATCCCCGCGACCAAGGACTTCGCCGAAGGCCGGCCCGTCGCGCACGTCGAGACGCTCCTGGCGCTCGATGCCCAGCGCTCGGTCGACGCGTCGTCGCGGAACGAGATCGCGGTCGCCCTCACGCTCGTGAACAAGGGGCATCGCGCGGCCATCGTCCGATTCCGACCGGAGACGATCGCCTTCGAAGTGCTGGGCCCCAGCGGCGCGGACCATTGTGGATGGTCGACCCTGGCGTCGGCGCCCACCCGGGACCTCTTCGCTACGCTCGGGCCCGGCGGCTCGACGGCGTTGACCGTGATGCTCTCGGACTATTGCCCGACGCGAGCGTTCGACCGCGCCGGCTTCTACGTCGTACGTGCCTCCCTCGACACGCGCAAGGCCTCAGGCGCCGAAATTGGCCTCCGCACCTTCGACGGCCAGGTGATCGCCGCCGCGCCCACCCTGATCCGCCTCCGCCACGGCTCCGCGCCCGAACCACTCGTCCGCCCCCGTCTCCAACCTCCGCCTCCGTAGAGCAGATGAACCGCAAAGACGCGAAGATCTGTTCCGGGGTGTAAGCCTTCGTCGACTGGGTCTATGCGGGGGGGTCGCGGTCTCCGACCCTCTGATCCCTTCGCGTCTTCGTGTCTTTGCGGTTGATTTTCTCTTGCGGGCTCAGTGGGTGCTGATGGGCACGAGGTCGAGGCGCGAGAGGAGGGGGTGTACGGCGCGGTAAAGCTGCGGGTACGGCTTGAGGGACGCGATGCACGCGGTCACGCGCGCTGCGCTCGAGTCGAGCGCGTCGTCGCCCTCGCGCGGAAGCATGGCGTCGAGCCACGCGCCGAGCACCCGCGGCAGCTCGGCGGCGGCGCACGCACCGAGGGCGCGAGCCGCGGGTACGGGATCCGGGGCGATGGCGAAGTAGGTGACGAGGCGCAAGACGTCTCGCGGGCGGCTGCTACGCGACAGGATCTCCGCGAACGCCGCGCTGGCGGCCGCGTGGCCCGCGACGTCGAGCATCTCGGCTCCGAGCGCGTCGAGGGCCGCCTCGCCGCCCCTCTCCGCCGCGGCTCGCACGCGCGAGACGGTGGTCGTGCCCCGCTCGAGCGCGTCGGCCAGTAGGGCCGCCGTCGACGGCGTCCACTCCGCCGAGATCCACGACCGGTCGGCGTCATGCGCGTCTTCCGAGTCGGGTGGGGTAGGCGCGAGGAGTGTGGCGACCATCGTACCCTCGTGGACCAGGAGCCGGCCGAGGTCCGCCAGGAACGTAGCGAGCTGCGCGCCCTCTCCTGCACTCGCGCCGGTTCGGCCCAGCGCCGCAGCGAGCTTTCGCGGGTCGTTCGCCACCAGGGCGTCGAGTGGCCCCCGGTCGAGCGCGGTCATGCGACGGTCGCCTGCCGCGATCTCGTCGTCGACTCGCCGGGGGAAGATCGTCGCCGGCGTCTCACCCACCAACCGGACGCCGAGCGCGACGCGCTCGAGCTGCTCGGTTATCTCTAGCACCCGGTCCCACGACAGCGGCCCGAGCACGGCCCGCGTGGCGAGGCGGACACAGGCCTCGAAGGCAGGCGCGCGCCGATCGGCGTGCAGGTCGGCGAGCCGCTCGTCGTAGGCGGCGCATTCCGCGAGAACCGTGGGATCGCACATCGACGGCTCGCCCGCGGCGGGCGCGATCTCGGCGAGCGATGCGTCGGTCTCGGGCGCGCAGGCGACGGCCCAGGCGAGCACGGCCATGGTGACCTCGCTGGCGGGAAGCGTCCGCTCGTCGAGCGCGACGCGGGCGTGGCGCGCGAGCGCGCGGCGCACGCGTTCGTAGCAAGGCCCGAGCAGCGCGCGAAGCTGGCTTTCCCAGGCAGCGACAACCTCGGCGCCGTCGGCGGCAGGGCGGGTGCACGCGAGGAGCCTCGCGGCCGGGATCCCCTGATAGAGCGCGCGCGCGAGAGACTCGTCGACGATCCGGAGCTCGAGACGATCGCCCAACCTGGGCTCCAACCGACCCCATCTTCGCGACATCGGTAGTCGACTCCTCGTTCCTTGGCTTCGACGTAGCAAACAGCGAACCGACCCTCTAGCGACCGCTCGAACCACGCTGGCGGCCCGATGCACGCCACAGCGTTCGCGCGAAGGGGGGGGACGGTCCCCCAGCACTGCGGGCAACCACCCTCTATTCCGTATTTCGCCGGTGTGCTCCCGCTTCAGACGGGTATCACGCCGCGCTTCCTGGCGGGGCGCTCGATGCGCTTGTGTCTGGCTAGTTCGAGGCCCCAGGCGAGCACGCGCCGGGTGTCTCGCGGGTCGATGACATCGTCGACGAGACCCCACCCGGCGACTTTGTACACGTCGATGTTCTTCTGGATCATCTCGATGACGGTCTTCCTGGCCTCGGGCGGCGGCTCTCCTTCGCCAAAGAGCTTCTTCGCCGCGATCGAGACCATGCCTTCGGCGCCCATGACGCTGATCTCGGCGGTCGGCCAGGTGACGATGAGGTCGGGCTCGTAGGCGCGGCCACACATGACGTAGTACCCGGCGCCGTAGGCCTTGCGAACCACGACGGTGAGCTTGGGCACGGTCGCGGCGCTCATCACGTGGAGCATCTTGGCGCCGTGCCGGATGATCCCCGCGTGCTCGACCTTCGAGCCGACCATGAACCCGGGCACGTCCTGGAAGAAGATCAGCGGGACGTTGAAGGCGTCGCAGATCTGGATGAACCGAGCCGCCTTGTCCGCCGAGTCGTTGTCGAGGATGCCGCCGAGGTGCATCGGCTGGTTTGCGACGATGCCGACGCTCTTGCCACCGATGCGCGCGAAACAGGTGATGATGCTCCGCGCGAACCGCGGTTTCACGTCGAAGAGCTCTCCGCGGTCGACCACCGCGCGAAGCAGTTTGTACATGTCGTACGGCTTTCGCGTCGACTCCGGGAGCACGTCGAGCAGCGACTCGTCGCGGCGATCGATCGGGTCGTCGCAAGCTGCGTCGGGCGGCGGCTCGTCGCAGTTCGACGGCAGGTACGAGAGGTATTTGCGCACGGCAGCGAGGCACGCCGCGTCGTCTTCGAACTCCCCGTCGCCGACGCCGCTCACTTCGCTGTGAATCGTCGAGCCGCCGAGGTCTTGCTCGGCGATCTCCTGGCCCGTCACCGCCTTGACGAGCGCCGGCCCGCCGAGCGCGAGGCTACCGATGCCCTTCACCATGGGCACGTAGTCCGCGAGACCCGGGATGTACGCCGTGCCCGCCGCGCCCGGGCCGACCATGGCCGCGACCTGCGGGACGACGCCGCTCATGATCACTTGCTCGCGAAAGAGGTGCCCCGTCCCCGCGAACACCGAGATCATGTCGGGGTGGCTCGAGCCGGGGTCGATCCGCGCGCCGCCCGAGTCGATGAGCCACACGATCGGCCACCGCCCACGGAGCGCCATGGAGCGGAGCCGGGTGACCTTCTCTTCGCCGGTGTACCCGATGCTTCCGCCCTTGACGGTGAAGTCGTAGGCGGCGCAGGTGACCATTCGCCCGTCGACCTTGCCGAACGCCGTCACCACGCCGTCGGCGGCGGGCTTGTCGCTCCCGTCTGCGCCTGCCGCGAGCCCCATCTGCGTGCCGTGGGCGCCAATCTCTACAAAGGCGCCCTCGTCGAAGAACACGGCGAGGCGCTCGCGAGCCGTCATCTTGCCGCGTGCGTGCTGCCTGGCGATCTTGTCCGGTCCGCCCATCTCGCGCACCTTCGCGCGGCGCGCTTCGAGCTCGGCCACGAGTTCGCGCATGTTCGACATCATCGCCTCCGGCGGTTCATTTCCCCGTCCAGCGAGGGGGGCGCTTCTCGAGGAAAGCCATCAGCCCCTCGCGCGCGTCGTCGGTCGCGAGGCAGTCGGCGAGCCGGTCGCGGAGCATCGGGAGGGCTCGCTCGAGCTCGAAGTCGTCTTGCGCGGCGAAGGCGCGGAGACCGAGGCGCACGGTCGTCGCGCTCTTGCTCGCGATCGCGTCCGTGATCTTCTTCACTTCGGCGTCGAGTTGCTCCGGAGGCACCGCGCGGTTCACGAGGCCGAGGCGGGCCGCCTCTCGTGCGTCGAAGCGTTCGCCGAACAGCATCATCTCCGTCAGTCGCCGCCGGGAAATGTGGCGCGCCAGGACGGCCATGATCATCATCGGAAAGATGCCGAGGTCGATCTCCGGCGTCCCCAGGCGAGCGTTCAGCGAGGCAACGGCGAACGTGCTCGCCGCCGCGAGGCCGAGACCGCCGCCCATCGCGTCTCCGTTCACCTTGGCGATCACGGGCTTGTCGCTCTGGTAGATCGCCAGGAGGAGATCGGCGAAGTCGCCCTTCGGAGGGAGCACCGACCGGTCGGGCGCAGCCGTGAAATCGCCCCCGGCGCAGAAGGCCTTGCCCTCGCCGGTGAGGACGATCGAGCGCACCTCGTCGTCGCCCAGGGCGTCGTCGAGCGCCCAGAGGAGCTCGTTGATCATCTGCGGGCCGATGGCGTTCCGCCGCTGCGGATTGTCGAGCACGATCGTCGCGACCCCACCCGCGCTCGCCACGCGGATGCGCTCGTACGCTCGATTCATGGCCCGCGTCACGCGTCCGCTCGGAGCCCGAGGATCACGCGGGTCTCGTCCACCGTCGCCGGCTTGCGCCCGACGTCGCGGACCATGCGCGCCGCGACCTCGACGAGATCGCCGTTCGACTTCGCCATCTCGCCGCTTGGCAAATAGAGGTTGTCTTCGAGCCCGACGCGAACGTTGCCGCCGAGGACCAGCGCCGTCGCCAGCATGCGCCACTGGCAGTGGCTGATGCCGATCACCTCCCACTCGCTTCCGGGCGCGATGTCGGAGGCGATCTTCTTCTGGAGCTGGACGCTCTCGACGCTCGGCGGAATACCGCCGAGCACGTTGACGATGAACGAGAACTGAAGCGGCGGCTTCAGCACGCCCATGTCGATGAGCGGCCAGACGCCTTGCGTGTGACCCGAATCGAAGCACTCGAGCTCGGGCTTGACGCCCGCCTCGTTCATGGCGCCCGCGAGCTTGAGGATCTTCGAGTACGTGTTGGGGAACACCATGTCGAAGACGAACTCTTTCCTCTTCTCCGAGTACTTCGAGTAATTCATCGTCCCCATGTTGAGCGCCGCGATCGCGGGCCGGCTCTCGCGCACGTAGGCGACCTGCTCGATCACGTCGTCGGCGATCGTCCCCGTGGAGAAGTTGAGGAGCACGGGCGAGCGCTTTCGAACCTCTTCTTTGATACGCGCGAACGTCTGGGGGCTGGCGGTCGGGGTTCCGTCGTCGTTGCGGGCGTGGATGTGCACGACGCTCGCCCCGGCTTCGTGCGCCCGCCGCGCCTCTTCGCCGATCTCGGCGGGGGTGTACGGCAGGTTCGGGCACTGCTTTCGGTTCGCCAGCACGCCGGTGAGCGCGCACGTGATGACGCAAAGATCCTGATCGCGGCGATTCATGGGCCTCGCTCCCTCGGTTCCTTCGTGTCGCGCGCGTGCGCCCCGATGTCGCGCTTCACGATCGTCTTCACGCGCACGGCGATCTTGGTGAGGATCTTGAAGAGCTCCTGCATCTCGTCGGGCGAGAGGCTCTCGAGCGCGCTCCGGAACACCTCCATCGGCTCGACGGCGATCTCGCGCGCGATCTTCGCGCCCTTTTCGGTCAGGCGAATGTTGATGACGCGCCGGTCTTCGGTGGACCGAGCCCGGACGACCAGACCCTCGCGCTCCATCCGGTCGATGATCCCCGTCACCGTGCTGTTCTGCGCCCGGATGCGCTCCGAGAGCTCCGAGAGCGAGAGATCTCCGACCCCTTCGAGCACCTTGAGCACAGTGACCTGCGGGCCGGTCAGCTCGACCCGGCGAGCGACCTCCTTGGTGATCCGCCGGCTCTCCGTATAGAGGTACACCGTCGCCTCGAGGATCGAGTCGACCTCGGGCTTGAAGTCAGTCGGAATGGCCTGCGACACGGAAGGTCCGGGGGGTCTCGCTCGCTCGAGTCGCTCGGCGCTCACGATGCGCGTGGCTGCGCCCGCCGAGCCACCCAATCCTTTAGCATACGAAGTATTGAGACCCCAGGCGGCCGTCGTCAAGCGTCCGCCACCACCGCTTGCTCGCGAGGGCGGGCGGCCTCATGTTGCTGCCCGGTTATCGCTCCCCATGACGACTTCCCCCGAATTCTCATTTCCGGTCAACGAGCTCGATCCCGGAGGCAAGAGCTTCCAGCTGCCGGTGCGGGCCGCATGGCTCCGGGGCGCCCTCGAGGGCACGAGCATCGGCGCCCCCGAACGCGACGGTGAGCTCGAGCTCAGGCTCTCGAGGAGCGGGACCGACGTGGTGGTCAGGGGCGCTCTTTCGTCCGAGCTCGTAGTGCCCTGCTCGCGGTGCCTCGATCCCACGGTCGTGCTCGTTCGCGAAGAGATCAGCGTCCTGGCCGTACCCAAGGGGGCTGGCTCCCCCGCTGGGGCCCGTGGACCGAAAGACAAGAAAGACAAAAAGCCCAAGGACGCCGACGACCTCGATGCCGCCGATCTGACTTCGGAAGAGGCCGACGTCATCCTCTACGAAGGGGACCATCTGGTGCTCGACGAGCTCGTGCGAGACGAGCTTTTGCTGGGGATTCCGATGATCCCCTTGTGTTCCGAGGCTTGCCCGGGTATCAGCCCTGAGAATTCGGCGAGCGAAGAAGGCGCGGGGATCGATCCCCGCCTTCTCCCGCTCCTGAAGCTCAAGAACAAGACTTAGTATCGGGAGCTCGTTCGAGCGTCCCGGCCAGTGCAAGGAGAGTCGTCGTGGCCGTCCCCAAGCGTCGCACCAGCCGTTCGAAGCGCGACATGCGCCGCGCCAACCATGACAAGGTCGCCGCGCCGAACCTCGTGGCCTGCCCCAACTGCGGAGAGCCCGCCGTTCCGCACCGTGCGTGCGCGTCGTGCGGGCATTACAAGGGCCGCGTGGTGAAGCGGGGAACCGCGACGCCCGAATAGTGCGGGCCTAGCTCGAGACCGATGACGGTCGCCTGGCTGTTTCCGGGGCAGGGTTCCCAGTCCGTGGGCATGGGCCGCGACATCCTCGACGCCTCGCCTGCTGCGCGTGCGGTGTTCGAGCGCGCGGACGCGGCCCTCGCGGATGTCTGGCAAGGTGGCGGGCGCCTTTCGAAGCTGGTCCTCGAGGGGCCCGAAGAGGTGCTCACGTTGACCGCCAATGCGCAGCCCGCGCTGGTCGCGACGAGCTGCGCCATCCTCGAGGCGATCCGTGAACGAGTGCCCGACGCGTCGCCGGCCTTCGCTGCAGGCCACTCCCTGGGCGAGTACTCGGCTCTCGTCGCCGCCGAGGCGCTCATGCTCGAAGACGCGTTACGCCTCGTGCGGTCGCGGGGCCAGGCAATGCAGGCTGCCGTAGCCGCGGGAACGGGTGCGATGAGCGCCATCATGGGCGTCGATGCCGCCCGCCTGGGCGCGCTTTGCTCGCAAGCCGTCGAAGGCCACCCCGACGAAGTCGTGGCGCCGGCGAACTTCAACGCGCCGGGGCAGATCGTCGTGGCCGGGCACGCGGGGGCAGTGGCGCGGCTCGGTGAGCTGGTCGCCGCCGAGAAGGGTCGTGCGATCGCGCTCAAGGTCAGCGCGCCCTTCCACTGCGCCCTCATGGCGCCTGCCGCGCGCGTCCTCCAGGCCGCGCTCGACGGGCTCACCCTCGCCGAGGCGCGGTTCCCGGTGGTCGCCAATTTCGACGCGCGCCCCAACCGCGATCCTTCACGCGCCAAGGAACTCCTCGTCCGACAGGTCGACGGCGCGGTCCGGTGGGACGAGACCATTCGCCTCATGGCAGCGTCAGGGGTGACCCACGCGCTCGAGATCGGCCCCGGGAAGGTGCTCGCGGGTCTCGTGAAGCGAATTGCCAAGGAAATCCGGGTGCTCAGCGTGAACGATGCAGCGACGCTCGCTCAAGTGCCCGCCTTCCTGACCAGCGGCGCGCATGGCGTCGCCGGGGCGAACGGCGCCGAACGCCCTGGTTGAAGTGAATCCAGGCGCGCGCGGTGTCGCGAGCGCCCACGACTACGTGGGAGAAGACATGTTCCGACTCGACGGAAGAATCGCCCTGGTGACAGGCGGGTCGCGCGGCATCGGACGCGCGTGCTGCGAGGCGCTGGCGGCCCAGGGGGCGACCGTGGTCGTCAACTACGTGAAGGGCGAAGCGGCCGCGCGCGGCGTGGCCGAGACCATCGCGGCCGCCGGTGGCAAAGCCGACGTGTCGGGCTTCGACGTGGCCGATTCGGCGGCGGTCGACGCCGGCATCGGCGAGATCGTGAAGCGGCACGGCAAGCTCGACATCCTCATCGCCAACGCCGGCATCTCGATCGATGGGCTCCTCTTGCGCCTGAAAGACGAGGACCTCGAGAAGCTCTGGGCAACCAACGTCCGCGGCTCCATCGCGTGCGCCCGCGCCGCGAGCCGCAGCATGATGCGCGGGCGATGGGGCCGCATCGTCTTCATGTCGAGCGTGGTCGGCGAGATGGGCAACGTCGGTCAAACCGCGTACGCCGCCACCAAGGCTGCGGTCCTGGGCGCCGCGCGCTCCATCGCCCGCGAATACGCGTCGCGAAGCGTCACGGCGAACATCGTCGCGCCGGGCTACATCGATACCGACATGACCGAGGGAATGACGCCCGAGCAAAAAGAGCAGCTCGTGAAGATCGTGCCCCTCGGACGAACGGGCGCCGCCAGCGACGTCGCGGCGGCCTGCGTTTACCTGGCGAGCGAAGAGGCCGGCTACGTCACTGGCCAGGTTCTGCGCGTGAACGGCGGCATGCACGTGTGAACTCAACGTGGCGCGCGCAGGGGCTTTTGCGCCTCTGGCGCTCGACTCGAGCCCATTTTTCCGATACGAGGCGACAGACCAATGGCCATCGACATCCCCAGCGACGTCAAGCGGATCATCAAGGAACAGCTCGACGTCGACGAGAAAGACATCAAGCCCGAGTCGAGCTTCATCGACGACCTGGGCGCCGACTCGCTCGGGCTCGTCGAGCTCGTCCTCGCCTTCGAAGAGGCCTTCGAGATCGACATCCCCGACGAGGACACCGAGAAGATTCGCACGGTGCAGGACGCCATCGATTACATCGAGAAGCACGCTAAGAAGTAACCAGGCTCGATCATGGAGCGCGTCGTCATCACCGGTATCGGCCTCGTCACGCCCCTCGGCATCGGGACGAGCGAGACGTGGCGAGCCCTCCTTGCAGGCGAAAGCGGTATCGGCCCCATCACCCGGTTCGACTGCTCCCAGTTTCGCGTGCGAATCGCCGGCGAGGTCAAAGGTTGGGACCCGTCGCGCTGGATCGACAAGAAGAAGAACAAGGAGATGGATCGCTTCACGGAGTTCGCCGTGGGCGCTGCCGCGCTGGCCTTCGACGACGCGAAGCTCGAGCTCTCCGAGCGTGAACGGGAGCGAGCCGGGTGCTTCATCGGCGTGGGGCTCTGCGGCCTCGCCACGCTCGAGAAGACCAAGGAGACCGTGATGGCCAAGGGCTCGAGCAAGGTGAGCCCCTACTCGATCCCCGGGATCATCGCGAACCTCGCCGCCGGGCAGGTGGCCATCGCGCACGGGCTCAAGGGTCCGAGCTATTGCACGACCAGCGCGTGCTCCAGCGGGGCGCACGCGATCGGCGAAGCCTCGGAGTGGATCCGTCGCGGCAAGTGCGACGTGATGATCGCCGGCGGCTCCGAGGCGACGATCACGCCAGTCGGCATCGCGGGCTTCGAAGCGATGCTCGCCCTCAGCAAGCGCAACGACGACCCGCAGCGCGCGAGCCGACCGTTTGACCGCGGGCGCGACGGCTTCGTGTGCGGCGAGGGCTCGGGCGTGCTGGTCCTCGAATCGCTCACCCGCGCGAAGCGCCGGGGCGCGGCGATCTACGCCGAGGTGACCGGCTACGGCGCGTCGACCGACGCGTACCACGTGACGCAGCCCGCGCCGCAGCACGAAGGCGCCCAGCGCGCCATGCGCATGGCGATGGAAGACGCGGGCGTCGCCCCCGATGCCATCGACTACGTGAATGCGCACGGGACGTCGACGCCGATCGGCGACCTCGAAGAGTCGCGCGCCATCGGAGCCGTGTTCGGCGCGCGCGCCACCGACGAGAAAGCCCCGCGACGACTGTGGGTGAGCTCGACGAAGTCGATGATGGGCCACCTGCTCGGCGCCGCGGGGGCGGTCGAGTCGGCGATCTGCGCGCTCGCCGTTCGCGAGGGCCGCGTTCCGCCCACCACGAATCTCACCGATCCAGATCCGGAGTGTTCGCTCGACTTCGTGGCCAACACGGCCCGCGAACGGAGCGTCCGGCACGCCATGAACAACTCGTTCGGTTTCGGAGGGACGAACTGCGCGCTCTTGCTTTCCCGCGTCGAGGGGTGAAAGTCGGGCGTCGTGACGTCGGTCGTGACGTCGCGTCGCGCATGCTAGAGCGTCGCACGTGAGGTGCCCGTTCTGCTCCCAGCTCGATAGCAAGGTCATCGACTCGCGTGTGTCGGCGGCGGGCGACGTGATCCGCCGGCGGCGCGAGTGCGAGGGTTGCGGCCGTCGCTTCACCAGCCGCGAGCGAGTCGAAGACGTGCTCCCGATGGTCGTGAAGAAAGACGGCGTCCGCGAGCCGTTCGACCGCGAGAAGGTGCTGCGCGGCGTTCGCCTCGCTTGCAACAAGAGGCCCGTCGCGATCGTCCGCATCGAGCGTTTCATCGACGAGCTCGAACGGGAGCTCATCGAGGGAGAGGCCAAAGAGGTGGCCAGCAAGGAGATCGGGGAGCGGGTCATGCGCATCTTGCGCGAACTCGACGAGGTGGCCTTCGTCCGCTTCGCGAGCGTTTACCGGAGCTTCAGGGACATCGAAGAGTTCCGGTCGGAGCTCGACAAGATGGCCCTGGCCCGAGGGGCCGCAGGAGACGCGTCGTGAGCAGCGGGAGCGGCGAGGGCGGGACTCTGGAGGTCGCTTTTTCAGCCGACGACGCGAAGTGGATGGGCGCGGCGCTCGAACGCGGCGTGCGCGGCACCCCGTCGCCCAACCCCCACGTCGGTGCGGTCGTGGTGAAGAGCGGCGTGGTCGTCGGTGCCGGCCATCACGAGCGGGCGGGCGAAGACCACGCCGAGGTCGGTGCGCTGCGCGAGGCCGGTGCCCGCGCGAAGGGCGCGACGCTCTACGTGACGCTCGAGCCCTGCAATCACGTCGGGCGCACGCCTCCGTGCACGGGCGTCGTCCTGGCGGCGAAAGTCGCGCGGGTCGTGGTCTCTTGCCGCGATCCGAACCCGCACGTGACCGGCGGCGGCGTCGAACGCTTGCGCGCCGCCGGGGTACAGGTCGATGTCGGCTGCCGGGAGGCCGACGGCCGCCGGCTCATCGCCCCCTGGACCAAGTTCGTCACCACGGGGATGCCCTACGTGACCCTCAAGCAGGGTCTCTCGCTCGACGGGCGCATCGCGTCGCGCTCGGGGGCGTCCAAGTGGGTCACCGGCCCCGAGGCCCGCGCGCGCGTGCACGTGCTGCGCGCCCAGAACGACGCGGTCGTCATCGGCATCGGCACAGCCCTCGCCGACGACCCGCGACTGACGGTCCGCGACGCCCCGGGGCCCAGCCCGCTGCGCGTCGTCTTCGACACCAAGCTGCGCCTGCCACTGACCGGCCAGCTGGTGCAATCCGCTCGTGACGTGCCGACCTGGGTCGTTTGCACGATCGACGCCCCCTCCTTGGCCGAGGAACAGCTCGTCGAGCGGGGCGTCGAGGTGCTCCGGGCACCGGCCTCCGCCGAGGGGCGCATCGACCCGATCGCGGCGCTCCGCATGCTCGCGGCCCGCGGCATCGTCGCGGCCATGATCGAAGGGGGGGCCGAGCTGGCCGGCAGCGCGCTGGCCGGCGGCGTGGTCGACGAGCTCCACGCATTCATCGGGCCCATCCTGCTCGGCCCCCGCGGCCGCCCCGGCGCCGTCGACTGGGCGGGCCCCGCGACCCCGGCCGAGGCGCCACGCATTATCGACCCCCAATGGGAGGTCTGCGGCCTCGACGCGCACGTGTGGGGCTCGCTCCGATATCACCCCTGAAATGCCGCGCTCCTCGCCCGCGGCTTGACGGCGGAGCAAGATAGTGGCAGCGGGCTCGCCAGAGGATTAGATTCAAGTCACGCGCCATGGCTGTCCGCACCATCCTCCACTACCCGGACGCACGGCTCCGCGAGCCGGGCAAAAAGGTAGCAAACCTTTCACCTGAGCTCCGCCAGCTGGTCGACGACATGGCGGAGACGATGTATGCAGCCCCCGGATGCGGCCTGGCGGCGACCCAGGTGGGCGCTCCGTGGCAGATCTTCGTGGTTGATTGTGCCGCTGACGGCGAGCCCAGCGACCTCCGGGTCTTCGTCAACCCAGAGATCCTGACCACAGAAGGGGCCGTCACGTCCGAAGAGGGTTGCCTCAGCTTTCCCACCGCTCGCGAAGACGTCGAGCGCGCGGAGAAGGTGCGCGTGAGGGCCCAAGACCAGGACGGTCGCTGGTTCGAGCTCGAGGCCGAGGGGCTCTTGGCCATCGCAATCCAACATGAATATGACCACTTACAGGGTGTCTTGATGATCGACCACCTGGGCCCCCTGAAGAAGAGGTTCCTGCATCGAAAGATGCTGAGGCGCGGCGAAGCCTACGCACCGGGGCCAGGTTGACAGGGGCCGGGGGATGCCCTGCTCTACTTGCCCGCACACAGGCCCTATCTCACCCCCCTGCCTTGCTGCCGCTACGAATTCGCTCGATTTTGTGCCGGTCGAGGTCGAACTTCACCGACGCACGTGGAAACATTCTAGTCCAGCGGCGCGTTTCGGATGGACCGAACGTCTACGTCACCCCGTACTCCCCCATCAGATAGTGACAACTCCCCTTCCCTTGCAAACCGTTCGCTCTCCCGCCGCCGGCGACTCGTCGTCCGACGCGGTAACCACCTACTTCGAGCAGCTCGCCCGCGTGCCGCTCCTCACGCGGGAGGGCGAGGTCGAGCTCGCGAAACGCATCGAGGAGGGTGAGCGGCATGCGTTGCGCGCCATCGTCGCGTCGGCCGTGGGCGCGCGAGAGCTCGGCGCGCTCGGAAAGGCGCTGCGCGACCGCAAGCTGCGCCTGCGAGACGTCACGAGGGCGACCGTCGACGACGAGTCGGGAGACGACGAAGACAGCGCGGGCCGTGCCATCGGCGAGGCCCTCGAGCGCGCCGCCGCCGTGGCCAGGGCGGGTCGAGCGAGCGCCCGCACCCGCGACGACCTGGTCGAGGCTCTCCTCGAGGTGCGCCTCGCGCGAAGGGCGTTCGATCGTGTGGTCGCCAAGCTTCGCGCGGCGCGAGACGGGGCTCCCCTTCCGCGAAGGCGCGCCGTCGACGCAACGCTCACCGCCATCCGCGCCGGGGAGGCCGAGGCCGAGAGGGCGAAGGCCGATCTCATCGCGGCGAACCTCAGGCTCGTCGTCTCGATCGCCAAGCGCTATCGAAATCGTGGTCTGCACCTGCTCGACCTGATTCAAGAGGGCAACCTCGGGCTGATGCGCGCCGTCGACAAGTTCGAATACAAGCGCGGCTACAAGTTCAGCACCTACGCGAGCTGGTGGATTCGCCAGAGCGTCAGCCGCGCGATCAGCGACCAGGCGCGGACGATTCGCATCCCCGTGCACATGGTCGAGACGCACAACAAGCTCTCGAAGACGCTCCGCGACATGGTGCAAGAGGGCGGCGACGAGCCGACGCCGGAGCAGATCGCGGCGCGCATGAACGTGCCCGTCGAGAAGATTCGCATGCTGCTCGAAGCGACGCGCGATCCGGTCAGCCTCGACTCGCCGGTCGGCGAAGACGGCGGGGCCACGGTCGGCGACTTCGTCGAAGACCTGTCCTTTCCGCCTCCAGACGACGCCGTCGGCGACAAGGAGCTCTCTCGCGAGACGCGCGAGCTGCTGAAGCTCCTGACGCCGCGTGAGGAGCAGGTTCTCCGCATGCGCTTCGGCATCGACTCGCCGGGCGATCAAACGCTGGAGGACGTCGGCAAGAGCTTCGAGCTGACGCGCGAGCGCATCCGCCAGATCGAGACCAAGGCCCTCCGCAAGCTCCGCCTGCCGTCGTTCCACCGCAAGCTCAAGGTCCACATCGAACGGTGAGAGCACTTTTCCTCGTCGGCGATCGGGCCCGTCTCGACGCTCGCCGTGCTCGACGTACGGGAAGTACGTCTCCGCGCGGCGACCGCCGAGCCAGACCCGCCCGCTCACCTTAGAGGAAAAGCGCTCTCAATCTCGCGTGCCCGAGGCTGTCGACAGTCACCTTCGCTTGAAGAGGGCGACGTCGAGCTTTAGCCCTCGGGCGGCGAAGTCCTGGGCGAACCGGGGAATTATGCCGGTGGGCGCGAAACCGGCTTCGTCGGTGCCGTCGGCGCTCCTCAAGAAGAGGTCGCGAACAACGATTCCGCCAGCATCGGCGCCGACGAGCTCGCCCATGCGCGCCACCCGGAGGCGGCCGTCGCTGGACCGGGTGACTTCGACGGCGAGATCGAACGACTCGGCCACCGCCTCCCGCGCTGACTCCACCGACGCGCCCGGCCTCGCCAGGGCCACCTGCGCGGCCAGCCTGGCGAGGCCCTGGCGCAGAGAGGGCGCAGACAGGCCCGCGATGACGCCCTGGCTCCCGTCGCTGACGGCGTCGACTACCGCGGCCGCAACGGCGCCCGCGAGCGACGCGATCACGAGCCGATCTGGCCGGAGCCTCGTCGCGGCCCAGAGCACCTCTTCGCCCCGTGCGCCGCGATCGGCGAGCGCGAGGCGCGTGACGTAGGCGTGACCGACCTGGATGTCGTCGGAGTCGGCCAGTACGGCGACGCGCTCGCCGGCTGCGGCGGCAGAGGCCAGCGCTGCGACCATCGAAGCGACGAGCCCAGCTCCGGTACCGACGACGAGCACGTTGGCCCGCGCGGAGACGCAGGCGTCGAGCAACGTGGCCATCGGGCGCGAGAGCGTCCCGGCCCGGACCTGGTCTTCGAGCGACCCCTCGGCGCGAACCTGCTTTCGGATCGAGAGCGTCCACGTGCTCGCGACCGGGGGCGCGATGGCGATCATTCGCGCGCCTCGCGCGAGCCGGCGATCGATGATGGCTTCGCCGGGCAAGACAGGCTCGCCCGATTGCTGCGCGAGTCGCGCGACGGTGCGGGCGAGCGCCTCGTGGCTCGTGAACGCCGGGTCGACGAGCGAGGCCTGCCCCCCGTGCATCGCGAGCACCACGTCGGGCCGCGGCACGAGGATCTCGTCGGCCTGATCGTCTTCGAGGAGCACCCCGAGCGGGCCGAGGCCGAGCAGCTCGCGAAGGGCGTCGCGCGCCAGGAGCTCGTGATCGACGCCCTCGGGCGCCTCGCCCTCATCGCGCATCGCCTTGGATTGTTCGTTCACCGCGTCGTCGATTCGCTTCACGAGCGCGTCGTCAACGAGGGGCGAGGCATCGAGCGGCGCGAGATCGACAACATCGGCCACGCGATCGATGAGCGCGATGAGCGCCCGCCGGCGAGCGGCTTGCTGCGGCGTCGAGCGGGTCGAGGCCCGCACGACAGGAGGGGCCGCGGGGGCGATCACCCCGAGCATCGCGGTGGTGGCGCGAGGTCGCGGATCCGGGTCGGGCAACCGCGGTGGACGGGGAACGCGACCCGCCGGGAGCTCCTGCAGGTCGGGTGCGCTCTCGCTGTCCGGATCGCGCTCGAGCGGGAAGTGACTGACCGCGGACTCCGCAGCGCGGCGGGGCGTGGTCGGTGGGGACGAGACGGACCCCAGGATCGCACCCGGCGCGCCCAGCGCGGGCGGGGCTTCACTCCTCACTTCGCCGGGTGCGCCCGCCGACACCGCCGCGTCGCGCATGACGGGACTGATCCTGGCCACCGCGCGGTGGGACTCGTCTCCGTCGACGACCGCGGGGGGCTGCCCCGTCTCGAGCCGAAGGACGAAGTCGCCGATGTAGATCTTGTCGCCCTCGCGAACGATGGTCGCCTGCGAAATCTTGCGCCCGTTCACGTACGTGCCGTTCGTGCTCTTCAAGTCGGTGACGATGAATCGGCCATCGCGATAGAGGAGGCGAGCGTGGTGCTTCGAAACGTTCCCCTTCGGAAGCATGAGGTCGTTGCCCTGCACCCGTCCGACGTTGATCTCGTTTCTGTCGAAGGTCTCGCGACGCTCGGCGCCCCCCTTTTCGCTGATGATGGTCGTGAACATTCCGTCTTCTTGGGAGCAGCCTCGGCGGCCATCGAGCGCACGCTGGCGGTTCCAGCGTCACTCGACGACGAGCCATCCGAAAGCCTCGGCGTGCGGCCGATTGTCGAAGCAGGGCCGCAAGCGTGTCAACTGCATGCCATCGAAAGCCCGACGGGCTGCCGACGAGGCGCGCTCTCGGGAGGAGAGCGAGACACGGGCAGGGCGTCAACGCGGGCTCGTGACAGTTCGAGGCACACCTGATCGGAGGTGCGAGCGTGACTCGGGCCGCGCCGGTCGCCCCGGGGCGCCGGGTCGCGCTATTCGCCGCGCGGGGCCGAGCTGCCGCGCCGAAACTCGCTCGTCACCTGACCGAGGAGCTCACCCGCGAGGGCAATCACGTCGCGAGCCTCGAAGCCGCTGCTGCGGAGCTCTCGGTAGATGGTCCTCGCCAGGATAGCGAGCGTCCGCGCGTCGCGTGCACCGGTGGTTTCGCCGAAGGGTAGCGCCATGGATTCTGAACCGTGACTTTCTCAGCTCTACAAGGCACGTGCCAAGTCTTTGTCCCGAGCTTTGTTCGATATTTGCGCGCCTGGATGCGGTCACGCGCTGCGCCATGCGCAGGCCGTTTCGCAGGCCGCGCGGCCAGGCCGCGCAATCGCGTTCGCGTTCGACACGTCGATCGGGCCCTCTCTGCGTCCGCTTAGCGCGCATCTTTCGAGCTCGGGCGAGGCGCGCTCGCAGGGCTCGCGTGGGGAGTTCCCGTGCATCGCGCCGGTTCGAGGCCGGCGCCTCGCGTTACGAGCGGTGATAGCGTGCGCCGCGCCGATGGCAACCCCCGATTCCCCTTCGACCGAGGCCCGAAGTTCGACCCGGGCGAGCCTGCGCACCAGCTGGATCCAGCCCGGGTCGCGGCGACGGCGGCTCCTCGTGGCGACGGCCCTATACGTGGTTACGAGCGCTGTGTTCGCCGCGTTCGCGGGCCCCGAGCGCCTCGGCCAGCACACCTCCTTCAATCACTATGCCCTCCTGGCCGACGCGTGGCTCCACGGAAGGCAAGATCTCGCTCACGGCCCGCCCGCCTACGCGATGAACAACGACTTCGCCGAGGTGAACGGCAAGACGTACATCAGCTTCCCGCCGTTCCCCGCGGTACTCATGCTCCCGTTCGTGAAGCTCGCCGGCTCCCCAGAGAACTTTCGCGACGGGCAGTTCGTCATCTGGCTGGCCGGGATCGGACCGGCGGTCCTGTTCCTGGTGCTCGAGAAGCTCCGGCGCACGGGTCGCTCTCCGCGCACGGAGGTCGAGAACGTCGTCCTCGCGGCGCTCTTCGCGTTCGGCACGGTGTACTTTTTCACCGCCGTCGAGGGCACCGTCTGGTTCGCCGCCATGGTAGTCGGCGTAGGGTGTCAGGCGCTCTATGTGCTCTTTGCCCTCGACGCCGAGCGACCCGGCCTCGCGGGCGCGATGCTGGCGTGCGCGTTCATGAGCCGGCCCACGATGGTGTTCGCGGCTCCACTCTTCGCGCTGGAGGCGGCGCGAGTGCACGGCGGCGCATCGTTTGCCGCTGGCGCGACCCTCGGCGAGCATGCGCGAGCTGCATGGCGCGGGCTCGATCGGGCGGCGCTCGCCAGGAGCTACGCGGCGTTCGCGCTGCCGATCCTCGTGGCGTTCGGGGCCAACTCGCTCCTGAACCATTCCCGCTACGGCACGTGGAGCCCGTTCGATCCCGGCCACGAGTACCTGACGGTGGGCTGGCGATCCCGCATCGTTCGCTGGGGTCTCGTCGGCTATCACTTCCTCGGCAAGAACCTCGGCATCGCGTTGACCAGCCTTCCCTGGCTACCCCCGAAAGACGCCGTGGCTCAGTTCGGGGCGCCGTTCAAGATCAACGAGCATGGGCTCGCGCTCTGGTTCACGACCCCGCTCTATTTCTGGCTGCTCTACCCAAAGCGCTTCGACGACCAACCCGACCGCAAGTGGCTCTACACCGTCGTGGCGCTTTCGGCCGCGGTCCCGGCGGCCCTCGATTTGCTTTACCAGAACTCCGGATGGCGCCAGTTCGGCTACCGCTTCTCGAACGACTATGCCGTGCTCCTGTTCGTGCTTCTCGCTGTCGGAGCGCGGCCGATGCGACGCCTCTTCGCGGTCTTCGCCGCGTGGGGTGTCGCCTGGAGCGTGTTCGGCGCGGCGACGTTCGACAAGGCGGCGTTCGACCGCTTCTACTTCAGGGACGGATCGCAGACGGTCGTCTATCAGCCGGACTGACGCCATGAAGAGATGGAGCTTTCTCTCGTTCGCCTCGTTCGCCTCGTTCGCCTCGTTCGCCTCGTTCGCCTCGTTCGCCGGCATCGCCTGCGGCACCACGGGCTCGCTGGCCCCGCCGGGCAAGGTCGTCGAGTCGCTCGCGGTGACGAGTCGCTCGTTTCCATCGGGCGGTCAGATTCCGGTCGACTACACCTGCGACGGCGCGAACCGTTCGCCGCAGCTCACCTGGAGCGCGCCGCCGCCTGGCACCCACGGCTTCGCGGTCGTGGTCGAAGACCCCGACGCGCCGAGCGGCACGTTCACGCACTGGATCGCCTACGACATCAGCGGCGATGCACGCTCGCTTCCCGAGGCCGTCGACCTCGCCTCGACCGGAGGGTCCACGGGCCTCAACGACTTCAAGCGACCCGGCTACGGAGGCCCCTGCCCTCCTCAGCTCGAGATCCATCGGTACGCCTTCCGCGTCTTCGCGCTCGACGCCCCGCTGCGCGCGGGTCCCGAGCCGAACCGTGACGGGATCGACGCCGCGCTGCGTGGTCACGTGCTCGCCGCCGGCTCGCTCGTGGGCGAATTCTCTCACTAGGCGCAAAGGCTAGGGGAGCTTCACGCGCTGGCCGGCCTTGATGCCGTGGCGCCGGGACCACCCTGCGTTGACCTCGAGGACCCATCGCGACGGGCATCCCACGCCGCGCGACGTGTCGTCGAGCGTGGGCGCGTTCTCGACGATGCCCACAACGAGGCCGTCTTCATCGATGTAGAGCAGGTCGAGCGGAATGCAGGTGTTGTGCATCCAGAACTTGTGGTCGTCGCGAACCGATAGGTCGAAGAGCATGCCCCGCTCGGCTCCGAGGCTCTTTCGATACATGAGCCCGCGCATCGTATCGTGCTCCGAGCGGACGAGCTCCGCGTCGACGGCGACACCGCTCGCGTCGGGAAATGCGACGCGCACGGTGGGCAGCGTGCCCGCGCCACCCTCCGGGTCGGCCGGACACCCCGGCGCGGGTGCGGCAGCCACCGCCGGTGGAGGCGCGAGCGGGGTCGCCTGCACGCAGCGGCCGGGGTCGTCGTGGGCGCCGGCGCGGGTGACTCCGTCGTTGCCCAGCGCCGGGCGCTGGAGCGGGAGAGGCGGCGACGAAGGCTCCGCTGCAGCCCCCGACCCGGTTGCGCCGGCTGGCGTCGCAGGGGCCGCGAGCGCGCCGTGCTGCCCGAAGTCTTCGGGAGGGACTCGCTCGCACTCGGCTTCGGTCAGCGCGGCCACGATTGACGCAACGGACGCGAGCAACGCTAACGCCGGGCGCATGAGCAACCCGTTTAGCAAGCCGCCTCGACGGCGACAAAAAGAAAGCGGCACCGCGTAGGGGCTCGGGGGGGGAGAGCCGTCCTACGCGGTGCCACACATCCCTGTTGCTATCGGCGTGCCAACCGCCGACCCACGTGATTCCAGCTACTTGCAACCATCCACGAGCGCTTCATCATTCACAATCGAAATCGATGGTGCCTTTCGCGTTTCACAAATGCAAATTGCCTCCGGGGACATGCGGTGGGTTTCTTGGGGAAGATCGACGCGAAGTCCCCTCCGGTAGAGATCGCCGCTCGGCTCTGGGTCTTCGCCGCTCAGGCCTTCAGGCTGCGAACGCCGGCCAAATGAACTTTTCCAGGCAAACTGCGGCCGACGACGCTCTCAGCGACCTTTCCAGCTTCGACCAGGCGTTCGAGATCGATGCCCGTGGCGATGCCCATTCCGTCGAGCATGTACACGAGATCTTCGGTCGCGAGGTTTCCCGCAGCACCGGGTGCATACGGACACCCGCCCATGCCGCCTACGCTCGCGTCGAAGTCACGGATGCCCATCTCGAGGCCGACGAGCACGTTCGCGAGCGCGGTGCCGCGTGTGTCGTGCATGTGCATCGCGAGCCGGGCAGGCGCGATCTCGCCGAACATGCGCTCGAGGATCCTCGCGGTGTGCCGCGGCGTTCCGACGCCGATCGTGTCGCCCAGCGAGACCTGGTAGCAGCCCATGTCGAGCAGCTTCTTCGCCATCGTCACGGCGCGCTCGGGATCGATGTCTCCCTCGAAGGGGCAGCCCCAGACCGTCGACAGATAGCCGCGCACGCGCATCCCCTGCGCGCGCGCAGGGCCAATGGTCTCCTGGAACGCGACGAGCGTGTCGGCGACCGTCTTGTTCACGTTCTTCCGGTTGTGCGTCTCGCTCGCCGAAACGAAGACCGCGATCTCGCTCATGCGCGCGGCGCGGGCCCGCTCGAGGCCCCGCCCGTTCGGGCAGAGCGCGCTGAACGCGACGCCCGGCGGAGGCTTCGCGTGCCGGCCCACCTCGTCGGCGTCGGCGAGCTGCGGGATCCACTTCGGCGAGACGAAGCTCGTGATCTCGATTCGCTTCAACCCCGCGAGCACGAGGGCGTCTATGAGGCGCAGCTTGCTCCGGAGCGGCACGGTCGCGCGCTCGTTCTGAAGGCCGTCGCGGGGCGAGACCTCGTACACTGAGACGCTGTCAGGTAGGTTCTGGAGCATGGCAGGCGGCGCCGAGCAGGCCGAGAGCAGGACCTAAGGCTTAGGTATTGCTCCGGAACCTCCCCCCCGCAAGGGCGGCGCACGACGACCCTCGACAGCCCCGCGCGCTGAAGCCGAAGTCATGAGCGCCCCGGACGTATAGACCCCTGCCATCAGCTGCCGCTATCCTACCCGTATGCAGGATGGTCCTGACCGCGACGCACCGTCGGGCCTTCGCGGCTGGTTGTCGGACGTGTATTTTCCGGCGCTCGTTTCAGCGCAGGCCGATCAGCTCGTGCGGCGCCTCGGCGACCGCGCAACGGTCGACGACCCCATCTTCGGGCGAACGACCGGAATGCCTGCGCTGGCGCGCTATCTCGAAGAGATCGCCGCGTGGCTGGGCAAGCATAGCGGCGCGTTCGACAAGGTCGCGTTCGTCACCGGCTCTGATCGCGACGTGACCGAGGGGACGCTATCGCTCACGTTCGAGGGCCGCGCCGTGAAGGTGCCCGTGGCGGTGGTCGCCGAGCGGCGCCCGGGCCGCGAAGTCGAGATTCGCCTCTACTATTCCACGAAGCCCATCAAGGGGACTCGGGCGATTCGATCGCCGCTCCTGCCGCAAGACGACGAGGTGGCCGTTCCTCTGCAGGTCGCCACGCAGCTCGACGCGCTCTCGCACGGCGACGTCACCTCGGTCATGGCGAGCTTCGAGAACGGCGCGGTCCTTCGCGACGCCGCCGGCCAGACGCACGTCAAGGAGAACGACGGCGGCCCGCTGCGCGCGTACTACGAGGCGCTGTGCCCCCCCGCCTCCGTAAAGACCAAAGGCGCCGGCATCGAGGTCCTCAAGGGCGCCCGCGCCGACGACGGGCGCATCTGCGCGCTGGAGTACACGGTCGTCCGCGTCCGCGGAAAGAACGTCGCTCCCCAGGCCGGCCTCGCGGTCTATGAACGCGGCGAGACGGGCCTGCTCCACTCGGTGCGTGTCTACGAAGACATCGACGGCTGACTCTTCTCTCGCAGAGCGCCCCGTTACACGCCTACGAGGCGCATCTGGCGACGGTTGGCGGCCGTGAAGGGAATCGCGTACTGGCCCGAGAAGCAGGCGTGGCAGAAGCTGCTCCCGCCGCCCAGGGTGTCGATCATCCCATCGAGCGACAGATACCCGAGCGAGTCGGCCGTCACGTAGCGCGTGATCTCTTCCACCGAGTGGCTCGACGCGATGAGCTCGCGACGCGTCGGCGTGTCGATGCCGTAGTAGCAGGGCCACTGGGTCGGGGGGCTCGAGATGCGGAGGTGGACCTCGCGCGCGCCCGCGTCCCTCACCATCTTGACGATCTTGCGCGAGGTCGTGCCCCGGACGATGGAGTCGTCGATGACGACGACGCGCTTCCCGCGGAGCACCGGCTCGACGGGGCTGAGCTTCAGGCGCACGCCGAAATGCCGGATGCTCTCCTGGGGCTCGATGAACGTGCGGCCCACGTAGTGCGACCGCATCAGGCCCATCTCGAAGGGGACGTTCCGCGCCGCGGCATACCCGATCGCGGCGGGGACGCCGGAGTCGGGCACCGGCACGACCACGTCGCACTCGACGGGATGCTCCTTCGCGAGGGCGCGACCGAGGGCCTTGCGCGTGTCGTAGACGCTGCGTCCGCCGAGCTTGGAGTCAGGACGCGCGAAGTACACGTACTCGAAGACGCACATGCGCGGAGGTGCGGGCGGAAGCGGCCGCATCGACCGCATGCCCGTCGCGTCAATGACGATCATCTCGCCGGGCTCGACGTCGCGGACGTATTCGGCGCCGATGAGATCGAACGCGCAGGGCTCGCTGGCGACGACGTGCGCGTCGCGCTTCGACGACAGGATGCCGAGGCAGAGCGGCCGGATGCCCATGGGATCGCGCACCGCGATGACCGCCTCTTCGGTCATGAAGAGGAGCGAGTACGCCCCCTTGACCTTGGTCAGCGCGTCGGCGATGCGATCTTCGATCGCGATCTCTTTACTGGCCGCGACGAGGTGCACGAACACCTCGGTGTCGGTGCCGCTCTGGAAGATCGAGCCCCTGGCCTCGAGCTCGGCGCGGATGTCTTCGGCGTTGGTGAGGTTGCCGTTGTGACAGACGGCGAGCGAGCCGCGGGCGTAGTCGACCGCGATGGGCTGCGCGTTCTTGATGTGCGAGCCGCCGGCGGTCGAGTAGCGCACGTGGCCGATCGCGATGCGACCGGGGAGATGACCCAGCTGTTCCTGGTTGAACGAGTCTTGCACGAGGCCCATCGCGCGGTGCGCGTAGAGCTTCTCGCCGTCGGTGGTGACGATTCCGGCCGACTCCTGGCCGCGGTGCTGCAGGGCGTGCAGACCGAGGTAGGTCATGTTGGCGGCCTCGGGGTGGTCGAAGACCCCGAAGACGCCGCACTGATCGTGGAAGTGATCGTCGTCGATCTCCGCGGATCGGTCAGGCCCCGCTGAAGCAGGAGCAGGATCGAGCACGACGAGGCGTCGCTTGGCGTCGGACATTCGGCGAGCTGGAACCTAACCGCGGATGAGTCTTCCGGCCAGGGGCGAGGCCACGTTTGATCCCCGCGACGCCACGAGCGGGGACCGGGGCCGCGGCCCTCAGCCCTGGATCTTGCCGCGGTAGGTCGCCGTGACCGAGATCTTGTAGCGCGCGTGCTCGTGGTCGGCGCCCTCGAGGGCCAGGGCGTCCATCGCCTCGCGGACGGCGGCGCCGCAGGCTCCGACGATCTTGCGATCGCGCAGCGAGCGGCCGGCCCTCGGCAGGCTGATGCGAACCTTTCTTCGCAAGAAGCTCACGTCGGCCACGTATTCGATCGTGCCCCCGCTCGCCGACGACGCGCCGCACGAGGCCGACTGAGAGATCGCCTGGGCCAGAGCCTGCTCGATAGTCGCCACGTGGTCGCACTGGTCGGCGGGAGTCTTTCGGGGGCCCTTGTCGTGGCACGCCAGGACGCGCGGTTCCGACACGGAAACGGGCGCGGGCCCGCCGGCGTCGAGCGTGGCCACGGCGCCGTGCGCGTCTTCGACGGCGAGCGCCGACGCCGACGGGGACGCGGCTTCGCTCGCCGACCCTTCCGCGGAGCCGTGGGGTCTGCGCCAGAGATAAAGGCCCCCCCCGACGAGGAGCAGCCCCACGATGGCCGCCGCGACGAGCTGCGCACGTGGGGGCCGCTCGGGCGTCGGGAATCCGTCGCCGCTGCTCCGTGCGCGGGTCGGGCGAGGGTCCGACGGCGGATGCGAGGGTTCGCGCGGGCTCACGAGTCGACCTTCACGAGTCCCATGCTCACGGGTCCGCGCTCATGAGGCCACGCTCATGAGGCCACGCGTCATGAGGCCACGCGTCATGAGGCCACGCGTCATGAGGCCACGCGTCATGAGTCCACCAAAGATCGAACATTCAAGCCGAGCTCGTAGCGAGCGATCGTCGCCGCCAGGTCGAGCCCGTCAGGCAGCATTCCCTGCACCTGCCCGACCACCTGTTCGACGAGGTTCCGCGCCTCCTGAGAGCCGGGACCGACCATCGCGACGCAGAAGCGCAGCGGCCCGGTGCGGCCCGCGGTCACCGCGATGAGCGAGAGCAGAAGCATGTCGGTGAGCTCGACCACGCGCGTGGCCGTTCGCCGGAGCGCGAGCATCTCGAGGATCGTGGGCCGGTCGCTGACCAGCCGGTTCGGGCCGCGGAGCTCGTAGCGAGCGAGCGTGAGCGGCGCCTCGACCCAGTCGGAGAACGCCGCCTCCTCGTCGAGGGCTTTCAACATCTGGTCGCGGATGAGAAGGCCGGTTAGACCGTCACGCTTCTGAAGGTACGCTCGCGCGCGCCGGTGGTTCGCTCCGTCGCGCACGAAGCTGACGAGCTTGAAGCGCAGCTCCCCGAGCTGCACCTCGCCGCCGTGCATCAGGTTCACGCTCTTCCTGCGCTCGTAGGTGAAGTCGACGTAGGTCCCGTTCGTCGAGCCCACGTCTTCGACGATCCAGGTTGCGTTCTGCCACTTGAGCACCGCGTGCTGCCCGCTCGCCGTGGCCTCGGGCACGACGAGGTCGTTGTCGGCCCGGCGACCCGCCGAAACGACAGGCTTGTCGAGGCTGACCAGCTCGCCAACGAACTCGGGTGCGTTGGTCGCGAACGTCGCGAGCAGCGCTTGCGAACCCGACACGAACGCTTGCGATGCGCTCCGGCCCGGCGGCGGCCCGGGGTCGAGGCGCTCGCGTGGCACCTGAATGGGGTTGGTCGTGAGCGTCACCGGGTTGAAGAACCGCAGGTGGCGCGCGGGCAGACGCTCTTGCGAGTCGTCGGCGAAGCAGCGAAACACCTGCTTGATCTCGTCGATGCTCAGCCCGGAGGGCACGTCGAACATGATCTGCTGGCGCATCGGCTTCGCGCGCGGCTTGTACCCGGGCTCGGGCACCCGGCAGGTCCACATCTCGAGGAGCGTCAGCCCGAGCGCATACACGTCGTCCTCGGGACTCGCGCCGCCCGAACGAATGCGCTCCGGACTCATGTAGTTCGGGGTTCCGCCGTCGGGCGGGGCCCCCGGGCGTCGCGCGCTGGCCCGCGCGCGCTCCTTGGCGAAGCCGAAATCGAGGACCATGGCCTTGCCGAACGAGCCGTCCTGGTTCGTCGTGACCATGACGTTGCCGGGCTTGAGGTCGCCGTGAACGAGGCCTTGCTGATGGATCGCCGCGACCCCCGAGGCCACGTCGTGGGCGATGCGACGGAACTCGTCGGCCGTATAGCCGCCCTGCGCCTTCTTGCGCCGGATGTGCGTGTGGAGCGTCTGCCCCGTGATGTGCTCCATCACGAGGATCGGCCCGTACGGGCTCGACGCGAGATCGTGCACGCGGCAAACGTTCGGGTGGCTGACCGACCGCGCCAGGAGCAGCTCCTGCCGGAGCGCCTCGTCGTCGCCCGGCATCCGGGCTTCTTCGCGGACGATCTTCAGGGCCACGGGCTGCTGGGTGGTGCGGTCGTAGGCAAGGAAGACCTCACCCATTCCGCCCTTGCCGAGGCTCTGACGGATCTCGTAGCGGTCGCTGACGACCGTACCGTGCGTCAGCGGCGGCAGGCCGCTCCGGCTGCCCTCCGTCATTGTCGCCTCGACGCCGCCTCGCTCCGGAACATCATTCCTCGACCCGACCCGTGCCCGCGCGCGACATTGCGGCGCAGTGGAAGCGCGACCATAGTGCCACGATTAGGGCAGCTACGCCCGACCGTGGACCCAGGTTCTCACATCGAGCCCACGACCGCCATTGCTTCGGTCAAGCCGTTCAGGCAAGCCGCGCGTAGAGGCTCTCGAGGGCATCGTCGAGTTTGTCGATCTGGGTGCCGCCCGCCTGCGCCATATCGGGCCGGCCTCCCCCGGAACCGCCGAGCATTTGAGCGATCCCCCGGATGAGGTCTCCTGCGCGGTAGCGGCCGGTGAGGCCCTTCGAGACCGTGAGAACGAGCATGGCCTTTCCCTGCCCCACGCCCCCGACAAGGACCACGGCCTCGCCGAGCTTGTCGCGCAGCTTCTCGGCCATCTCGCGCAGAGTCGCCGCGTCGCCGACCGGGAGGCGGACGGCAACGGCCTTGCCACCGGGAATCTCGCGGGCGCCCCGGAGCTGTTCGTCGAGCCCGCCGACGCCCGCGCCTGCGCCCATCGCGACCTGTCGTTTCAGGTCCGCGATCTCTTTCTCGAGCTGCCGCTCGCGGTCGACGAGCTTCTCGATCTTCTCGGTGACGTCGCCCGGCGCCGCCTTCACGGCCCGCGCCGCGCCGCGGAGCGAGGACTCGATGACGCGAACGTAGGCGAGCGCGTTGAGGCCCGTGGCCGCCTCGATGCGACGCACCCCGGCCGCGAGCCCTTGCTCGCTCACGACCTTGAACAGACCGATCTCGCCGAGCGAGCGCGCGTGGGTACCGCCGCAAAGCTCGACCGAGTCGCTCGTCATCGTGAGCATGCGCACGACGTCGCCGTATTTCTCCTCGAAGATCGCGACCGCGCCGCGCTTGCGGGCCTCGTCGATGGGCAGCACTTCGGTCAGCACGGGCGCGTCGGTGAGGACCTTGGCGTTCACGAGGTCTTCGATGCGGACGATCTCGTCGGGCGAGAGGGCCTTGCCGTGCGAAAAATCGAAGCGCAGGCGGTCGGCGCCGACCAGCGACCCCTTCTGCGTCGCCTGTTCGCCCAGAACGGTTCGTAGCGCCCAGTGCAGGAGGTGCGTCGCCGAGTGGTTGCGGCGCGTGGCGCTCCGGCGCTCGTGATCCACGGCGAGATGAACCGACTCCCCGACCGCGAGCGCGCCCTTCGCCACCGTGCCGTGGTGCGCGATGACGCCAGCGATCGGCTTCTGCGTGTCGGTCACCCGAAAGCACGCCGGTTCGATGCCGCGGACGTCGATGACGCCGGCGTCGCCGGCCTGACCGCCGGCCTCGCCGTAGAACGGTGTCGCGTCAGTCACGACGACAGCTTCCTGGCCCTCGACGACGCGGTCGACCAGCTTCCCCCCGGCGACGATCGCGAGGATGCGCCCCTCGCCTTCTTCGCGCTCGTAGCCCATGAACTTCACGCCGGCGGGCGCCGCGCGGTGCACGGCGTCGAGGACGTCTCGCCACACGTGCTCGATGGCCTGGTCGCCGAGCTTCGAGCCCTCGCTCCGGGAGCGCTGCTCTTCGAGGGCGCGCTCGTAGCCGGCCACGTCGACGGAGAAACCGCGCTCTTGCGCGATGACCTGCGTCAGGTCGACCGGAAAGCCGAAGGTGTCGTGGAGCTTGAACGCGGTCTCGCCGCCGATGACGACCTTACCCGTCGACCGCATGCCCGCGACCTCTTCGTCGAGGATCTTGAGGCCGCGCTCGATGGTCTCGCGAAAGCGCTCTTCTTCGGCGCGCGCGACGCTCGCGACGAGCTCCTTGTGCCGCTCGAGCTCCGGATACTCCTGTCCCATGCGGTCGACGACTTCGAGCGCGACCTCATGCAGGAATGGCTGGCGGATGCCGAGGCGATGCCCGTGGCGAATCGCGCGCCGCATCACCCGACGAAGGACGTATTCGCGGCCGGCGCGATCGGGAAAGATGCCCTCGGCCACGAGGAACGCGGTCGTGCGCGCGTGGTCGGCGATGACGCGCATCGACACGTCGTCGTCGCCCTGCGTACCGGTGTACCGCTTGCCGCTGATCTCGCTCACCTTCTCGACCAGGCCGCGGAGCGCGTCGGTGTCGTAGTTGCTGGTGACGCCCTGAAGGACGCTCGCCATGCGCTCGAGCCCCGCGCCGGTGTCGACGCAGGGCTTGGGCAACGCCGTCAGCCTGGCCTCGCCGCCGGCGTCGATCGTTCGATCAAACTGCATGAAGACGAGGTTCCAGAGCTCGGTCCACCCGAGCCCGTCGGGCGTGGGCTCGTCACCGAAGCGCCCGTAAGGGACGCCGCCCGAGATGTCGCCGTTGAACCAGTGGAGCTCGGTGCACGGCCCGCAAGGGCCCGTCTCGCCCATCTGCCAGAAGTTGTCGCCGGGCATGCCCGGGAGGCCGAGAATGCGCTCGTCGGAGAAGCCGGTGACCTTGCGCCAGAGGGCGCGCGCGTCGTCGTCGGGCGGAACGCCGCCGGCCCCGCCCCCGCTGCCGCCGAAGACCGTGATGAGGATTCGCTCTTGCGATAGGTCGTAGACCTTCGTCAGGAGATCCCACGCGTAGACGATCGCCTCTTCCTTGAAATAATCGGCGAACGAGAAGTTTCCGAGCATCTCGAAGAACGTGTGATGGCGGGCGGTCACGCCGACGTTCTCGAGGTCGTTGTGCTTGCCCGAGATGCGGATGACCTTCTGGCTCGACGTCGCGCGCGAGTACGGGCGCGACTCTTTACCGACGAAGACGTCTTTGAACTGCACCATCCCGGCGTTGACGAACATCAACGTCGGGTCATTCTGGGGAACGAGCGACGAGCTCGGGACGAGCTTGTGCCCCCGGCTCTCGAAGAACTCGAGGAACGCGCGGCGGACCTCGGCAGACGCGGGGGACATGATGCGCGCGGGCTATAGCACGGGCGCCCCCGCGGTTTGAGGGGTCGCCATCTCGCTCGCTCGCGCTCGCCGCCGGCCTGCGCCGGCCTGCCGCGGCGGCCTCGCTCCGGCCCACTCGCCGGCGCCGTCAGCGCGCGGCGACCAGGAGCCCGTCTTCGGCGCCGCGAAGCGCGCTCTGCACGGCGGCCTGGACCGCGTCTTCTTCGAGCTTGCGGCGGCCTTGATCGGTGAGGTCCGCGCCCGGACCGAAGGTGGTCGCCGCGCCCGACACCGTACCCCTCAACGTTTGCCCGCGGCGAACCGCGAACTCGACGCGCACCTGCACTTGCGTCGCGCCCCCGATGCGCGACTCCGTGACCTGTATGACGTTCCCGTCGAGCGTGATGACCGGCACGTGACGCTGGACCGCTTGCTGGCGAAGCGCCGGGTCGCCATCGAGCAACGCCGTGCCCTTCATGGCGCCCGCCCGGGCCCGCGCCGCGCCGCCAAGCACGTGCGCGAGCTCGTCGCCGCGGTCGCCGCCAACGGAGCTGTGGTTGCTCATCGAGCCCAGCTCCACGAGATACCGCACGCCGAGCGCGAGGCGGTGGGCGTCGCTGGTCTCGCTGTCCGCGCCCGCGGCGCGCCGTAGCAGCGTGATCGCCACCCGGAGCTGCGCCGCGACGCTCGCGGACGCATCGCGCGCGAGGCGCCCCTCGAGGGCCGGCAGAGCGGCGGGGTCCGCGAGGGACCCGAGCGCGCGGGCCGCGGCCACGCGCACCGCGGGGTGCACGTCTCCCAGGGCCTCTTCGAGCGCCTCGCGCGCCCCGTCCGGCCGTGTGTGGCCGAGCACCAGTGCGGCGCTGACGCGGACGCGAAAGTCGTTGGCTTCGGAGAGATCGCGCATCGTGGCGCTGGGCTCCTCGGCTCTCGAGACGCCAGAGACCGTGCCCGCGAAGGCGCTGGCGACGATCACGCAAGCCACCGCCCGCCGCAAGAACCGTGACCCATCGAGCGTCCACATTCGCTGCGCCATCCTCGTCTTTCCCCCACTCGCACCGCGTCGCACGTTCGCCACCCGCGCCGGCACCATTGCAGTCGCAATCATCGAGCCAACAGCTCCTGGACCTCCTTTTCGATCTGCACCTCGTCGACGCCGCGGTAGCCCACGTGCGCGAAGCGAACGACGGCCGCATCGGCCGGCGTCGAGGCCGACGTCGACGAAGCCGCGCCGCCGCCGCCTGGCAGGGCGCCGCCGCAGCCGCTCGATGCCGCCGTGGCCAGCGCGGCGAGGGCTACGACCGCGCCCCGGACGTGTCCGGAACACGAGGCTCGAAGGCCCGGGGCCTGCGGCGTCTTCGGAGAAGCCTTCGTCGTTTCAGACGCGATCGGCGCGGCGGCATGCGGGTCCACACTTTAGTTAGACCTCACCGAGCGGGGATGCCTCAAGCGCGCCAATCTGCGACGCGCGCGATCGCTCGGGAAGTGTGCGTGCCCGTACGTTGGTGCCATGTGCTGGCGACCACCATTCGAGCGCACATAACTTGACAGGCGCCGCGCAGCCGGACGAATGAGGTGAGAGTCATGGTCACACGAGATCGGATCGATGGAAGGTCGCCCGGAGCGAAGCGAGCGCTGGGACCGCTCGCCGCCGCCGCTCTCGGAGCGGTGCTCGCGTGCTCTTCGAACAGCGCGCCGCATCCGCCGATCCCCGCGGGCTGCACCGAGAAGAACGGCGTCCCCTGCACGGCGAGCGTGGCCGGCGGAGGCGTTTCGGCCGAGGGTGACGGCAGCGCCCCCGAAGGCACCTCGACCGGCGCGATCGGAGACGCCACGTCGTGCACCGGAGCCACTCAGATCTTCGGCACGACAACGGCGGCCTGCATCGCCTGCATCGCGGCGAGTTGCTGCTCGAACCCGTCGAGCTGCCCCAACGACACGAGCTGCGCGTCGGTCGCCTTCTGCGTCTTGAACTGCCTGCCCACCGATCCGTCGTGCGTCCAGGGGTGCGAAGCGCAGGCTTCGTCGGCCACCGTGACGGCGTTCACGGATCTCGCCTCGTGCGCGGCGAGCAGCTGCTCGGTGTGCCCGACCTTGCAAACCGCGAACGGCGATATCTGAGCGGGCCGACGAGAGAATCGCGCAGAGCGCGCTCGACGGGCAGTCCGCCGCACGGATAGCGGCACGATTGCGAAGCGTTCGAGCGCTCGTTCGAGCGGCCGCCGGACCGAAGTAATCGGCTGTAATCGACACGTGGCGGGGGCGGGATGATCTTCCCGTCATGGCGCTCCAACTCCAGGCGGAATCGGCACGACGCACTCCACGACACACGCTGTTGGCACGTGACGACCGTTCGGGCGTGCGCATCCCGCCGCTACGCCCGAGTGAACCGCCACTGCCGCTCGCACGCGACATCCTCCCCGAGGCACGGCAGGCCGACGCGATGGCGGGGCCGGCCGACCTCGCCCGGATCTGGCACGACTTCATCGGGGGCCGGCTGCGGGTGGACTCGACCGTCTCCGACGCCGACCGCCACTACGTGTTCATGAGCATCCACAAGACCGCCGGCGAGTTCCTGAACGACCGCGAGACCACGGTGCTCGGCCGGGTGCTCTGCGGTGAGCAGCAGAAGGCCGTCGCCCCGGAGCTCGAGATGGCCTGCTCGACCGCCTCGAAGTGGTACACGTCCGCGCTCGAGAAGCTCGGGTTCCGGCGCCGGCCGCTGCCGCTCCCGCTCGTCATCGCCGCACAAACCCGAAAGGCCGACCGGGCCCTTCCGGTCGCGGCACGATGCGCCGACCTCTTCAGCGATGACGAGCCTAGGGTCCTCCTCAGCATTCCGAGGCCGGCGATCGGACGGCAGTCGCTCACGTGCGCCGAGGAGGAGGTAGCGGCGTACCTCGCCGAGGGGGACTCCCGATGGCAAATCGCCATCAAGCGAACGAAGTCGGCGCAGACGATCGCCTGCCAGCTGCGCGGCGTGTACTCCAAGCTCCAGGTGCGCGGCCGCTACGACCTCGTTCGCAAGGGCGTCGAGCTCGGATGGTTCTGCTGATTCGTGACCGCCGCCCCATGAGCGCGAACGGGCCGCGGGCTCGGTTCATCGGAGCCATCATGCAACCTCGACGTCGATTCGCTTGGTCGTCATGCCGCCCAGTACGTCGAACGTCTTCACGAGCGCGACGTAGCGCCCGGGCCCGCCGTACGCGTGCGTTGCCGACAGCCTCAAGGGCGTCTGCGCGCGCGTGCGCCAGAGGCGCGAGCCCGCGTTGAGCGCGCCCCCCTGGTGGTCCCAGTCGATGCACCACCCGTCGAGCCACTGCGACCAGTGATCCACGCTCGCCCGCACCGGCTCGGGCACGGAGAGGGCAGGCAACGCGAACGACGCGAGCTCGATCGTCGCGTTTCGGCCGTCGATCGCGACGCGGGCGTCGAGATCGCGGGGCGCCCCCTCGAGGCTCGCGTGCGCCGGCGACGTGACGGCTCGCTGCACGACGAGTGGCGCGATTCGCGGGAGGCGCAGGAGGCGCTTCCGTGTCGTGTGAACGGCGATCGACGAGGCGTCGCATGCGACCCAGCGGCGGCCGAGCTTCTCCGCGACCACCGCAGTCGTTCCCGACCCGACGAAGCAGTCGAGGACGAGGTCGTCCGGGTTCGACGACGCGCGGACGATGCGCGACACCAGGGCCTCGTTCTTCTGCGTGGGGTAGCCGACCTTCTCGCCAGAGAACGACACGATCTGGATGCTATCCATGCGATCGACGTCGCTGCCGTTCCACACGTCTTCGATCGGATACCCAGCGCCGCGCGGAGGCTTGCCGTCGCGCCGCACGTACCCGGGCGGGTACGGCACGTACTCCTTGTGAAAGGTGGCGGGCCGCCCCCCCTTCGCGTAGAAGAGCAGCGTGTCGTGGTTACGAATCCAGCCTCTCGCCTGCGACTTGAAGCCGCTCACCCAGCCGATGCGCCAGACGATCTCGCGCTGAAAAGCTCCCTGACCGAAGATCTCGTCGAGAACGACCTTCGCGTAGTGAGCGACGTGAGCGTCGAGGTGAACGTAGAGGCTGCCGCCGTCGGCGAGCAACTCGAAGAGCCGCCTCGCCGCGCCGTCGAACCAGGCGAGCCAGGCGTCGAGCCCGCGCGCGTCTTCGTACGCAGGCACGGCGATGCGGGGCGTGTCGTCGGGCGCGCCGGGGATCGAGGCGCGAAAGTCGAAGGCGCCCCCGGTGTCGAACGGCGGGTCGATGTAGACCAGCGCGACGCGTCCCGCGAGCTCGGCGGCCAGCGCAGGCAGCACGCGCTCCTGATCGCCGAGAACGAGCCGGTTGCTCCAGTCGCTCCGGCACGATGGGCCGCCGTCGGGCGCATCGTGGGGATCGTGCACTTCGTCGGTCTCGAGGGGCGCAGCGTCGCGAGACGGCTCGACGCGAACGCCGTCGCGGTACTTGCCTTCCCAGAGAAGCTCGACCACCGCAGGCATCTCTAGCCCGGCGAGTGATGCGATGGAAGGACGGCACATCAGTCTCCTCTCGTCGCGCGAGAGGGCGCCCGAAGCGAGGACTAGCGGCCGATGTAGGAGCCGAGCTCGCGCTCTTCGGAAATGGCGCGCAGCTTCTTCAACGCCGCCGCTTCGATCTGTCGCACGCGCTCGCGCGAGAGATTGAACGACTTGCCGACCTCTTCGAGCGTTTGGCCGGGACCGCCGTCCATGCCGAACCGGAGCTTCAGCAGCTGCTGCTCGCGAGGCGAGAGGTGATCGAGGAGAGCGCGCGTCTGCACTTGCATGCGGCCCTGCGCGAGCTGCTCGTCGGGCGCCGGAGACCGCATGTCGGCCACGCGGTCACCGAGTTGGCCGCCGTCGCCCGCGTCGCCGAGGGGCGCCTCGAGACGGAGCGGTTCGCGCACGAGACCGCGAATCGCTCGCACCTTGTCGATCGGCAGACCGCTCTCGCGCGACAGCTCTTCGTCGCTCGGATCGCGGACGCCTTGCTGCGCCATGGCCCGCTTGACCCGCTCGAGCTTGTGACGGCTCTCGAGGAGGTGCACGGGCACGCGGATCGTCTTGCTCTGGTCGGCCAGAGCGCGCGCCATGGCCTGCCGGACCCACCAGGCTGCGTACGTGGAGAACCGGTGACCGCGCCGCCAGTCGAACTTCTCCACCGCACGAATGAGACCGAGCTGACCTTCTTGCACGAGGTCGTGCATGTCGAGCCCCTGCCCCACGAAGCGGCGGGCGTAGGTGACCACCAGGCCGAAGTTGGCGCCCACGAACTCGTGAACGGCGCGCTCGGCATCGCGACGGCCGCGGGTGAACGTGCGGCGCGTTCGCTCGTCGGCCCCGCGGGTGCGGAGCGAGCGGGCGATGCGGTCGAAGATGGCGCGCTCGAAGCGCTGCGACGAGAGGTCCATCGCCAGGCGCGTACGGCGGCGCTTGCGGCGCTCTCGCGTCGCCTCGTCGCGAACGACTTTGCCCGTGACGCCCGCTGCGGCCCGCTCGAGGAGCCGGACCAGCCGGTCGACGCCCGTGGGCGTGTCGGCGTCTTCTTCGGCGTTACGCAGCATCTGCGACGGGATGAGCCGCCCTTCTTTCAGCTCGGCAGCGATCGCCCGGAGCGGCACCGAGGCGTGCGCGGTCCCGAGGAGGGCGTAGAGCGCGTCGCGCTCTCCCGCCTCGATTCGCTGCGAGAGATCCACCTCTTCTTCGTGCGTGAGCACACGCCGCCGCGTGGATTTGGGCGCGGGCGGGGGCGCAAGGGACGCAGGAGCAGCGTCGTTTGCGACGGCCACGTCGGAAAACGTTTCGAGCTCGAGGGCCGGTCGGACCGGTTCTCTTCGCGCGGATCTCACGGGGGCTAGGGCAGTGCTGGGTACGTTCACGGTCGCTTACGGGGTTGGGATGCCGAGCGACGGCGTAGGGTCGCTCTTGAAGGTGGACAACACACGGGCTCTACCGGCCCTTCCCGCCGGAGGGCATACATTAACCATGAAGGACGTTTTGGCCAGGGCCATTTGGCCTTCGTCAACGCATCGGGCAGCGAGCGCGACCCGCGTTTTTCCTTGGATTTCCCCTGCGGCAACCGCTGCGGGCCCAGGGCATTCACGTCGCCCATCGTGGCCGCTTCGGGGCTGCTAGCCGCAGACCCCGCTGACCGCAAGGCCGGCCGCGAAGCCCGCGCGAACGCCGGGCCGATGCGCCTAGGGCCCAGGCAATATGCAGGCGTCGCCCCTGTGCCGCCACCGCGCCCCCACCGCCCCCGCAAGCGGCGCTCAGCGATCGGATAAGGTGGGGGCGGGAGACGTTTTCGCGTTACCATCCGCGAGGTTGCCTCCACGATGGGTCACGACGAGGTGGGCGTGGCCAGCCTGGTCAGGGTAGCCGTAGCGGAATTCGAGCTCACGCGTCGGCTCGGACTTGAAGAGGCGCTTGAGATCATCGGCGTCGCGTTTGTCGTAGAGCCCGAAGATCGGGCCGTCGAAAATGCCATAGGTGTCTTGCACGAATCCTGCGGGCTCGGCGAACCGGGGCGGAATGCCGGTCGAGTCGGAGATCATCCAGTCGGTGTGGTCGATGAGCCAGCCGCGAATGGCGGAGAAATGGTCGTTCCAGAGGAGATGGCTCGCGGCCTTGGTCATGGCCGACACCTTCCCTTTCGGGTTCAGGTGCGCGAGAAGCGACCCGTCGGCCTTGAGGTGCGCGTCGTCGAGGTTGAACGCGATGTGCCGGAGCGTCTTGACAGGACCGCTCGCGGCCATGCGAAAACGAAGCTCCGCGTTTTGGAAGAGCGCGTGGAGAGCGACCGGATGGTGCGCGGCCGCGTCGATGTCCGCCTCGGTGACGTAGGCGACGCTGCCATCCGGACGGAGCTGGAAATACCGGAGGCTCACGGGCTCGTACCCGTGGATGACCAGGGCCCCGAGATCGAACACGATCTCGCCGGGCATGTCCGTCTGGGACTCTTTCTCGAGGTTGTCGGTGCGCGAGTGCGCCTTCTCGAGCAGACGCTCGAGATGCGCGCGGTGGGCTGCGAGCTCGCGAGCCAGGCCGCCCGGCGCCATCTTGTCGACGGGGCGGATGTCGCCCGCGGGCTCGAGGGAGATGGTGGTGATCTCCGTTGCGTCCGGGAACGTCGCGAGGGCCGTCACGAGGTCGCCACCGCCGAACGGATAGACCACGACCGGGGGGAGCTCTCGTGGCCGTAGGTTCGCGATGAATGGCATCGCGACGTCGACCCAGCCCTTCTTGTACTCGCCGTACGCCTGCTCGAGTTCGGAGCAGTGCTTGCCGACGACGGCCGCATCCAAGCGCGGAGGAACGTCGCCCGTGGGGCCGCACGCCGCCACGCGGAAGAGCACCCGCGCCTCGTCGATGAAGTCGAGCCCATCGAGGGGTGACTCGGGGGCGCCGGCGCCGGCGGAAGCCGATGCGACGGGGCTGGCGCCCGGGGGCGCAGCGGCAGCAGGCGGGCCGCTCTGCGCGGCCGCGGAGGAAGGCGCGGGCCCGGGGCCCGGCGGCGACGCCGAGCTCGCGACGGCGTCGGGCGCCGGTGCTCGGGCGCAAGCGCAGAGCGCGGCGAACCCGGCGAGAGCAAGGGCGGCAGACAGCGGACGGCGGGTCATCGAGGCTCCTGGGCTTGTTTCGAAGAGTCGTTCGGGGCGTGCGTCGAGGTTTGCCTAGGGCGTTGCCTCGATCGGAAGAGGGCGTAGGCAGGCGCCCCGGTGGCCACAACGACGGCGAGGCCCAGCAGAGCCTGCCGCCCGCCGTGTTCCCCGTGCTGGATGACACCCCAGAGCACCCAGACGTTGATGGCGACGAAGAGAGCGGGCACGACCGGGTAGCCGGGCACGCGAAAAGGGCGCGCCGCGTTCGGCCGGCGGGCACGCAAGACGAAGACGGACGCGACGGTCAACGTCGAGAACGCGATGATCGCGAACATGGCCAGCGTGAGGAGCTGGTCGAAGCTGCCGCTGACGAGCTCCATCGCGGCGATGACCCCTTGGCCGACCAGGCCGAGAACAGGCGCACCGGTCTTCGCGTGAACGCGGCCGAGCGCCGACGGGAAGTTCCCGTCTTCGGCCATCGCCTTGTAGATGCGAGGCCCCACGAGGACCGTGGCGTGCAGCGAGCTCAAGACGCAGACGGCGACGAGCGGCGACAGCACGACCGCCGCGGCCACGCCCCCCAGCCGGACAGCCGCGGCGCGCGCCGGCTCGTTCGCCTGGGCGAGATCCGCGAGCGGCATGGCGCGCAAGTACACGACGTTGACGGCCACGTACAGGGCGACGCAGAGGCCCGTGCCGATGGCGAGCGCCCGCCCGAGGCCTCGCGCCGGGTCGCGCATTTCCCCGGTCACGTAGGTCGCGGCGTTCCACCCGCCGTACGCGAACATGACGGGAATGAGCGCCGCCGCGATGCCACCGGGCCGGTCGCCGGCCACGAAGAACGGCGTCAGCCCTCCGGTTCCACGGCCGATGACCAACCCGAGCGCGAGCAGCGCGGCGAACGCGGCGAGCTTCGTCGCCGACAGGCCATTCTGCGTCCACTTGCCCGCTTCGAGGCCGAGGGAGTTCAGCACAGTGAGCGCGGCGATCGCGGCGAGGCCGATCGCGACCGGCGCATGGGGCGCCGTCCAGCCGAGCATCGTCGCCAGGGTGCTCCCGAAGCCCGCGGCGAGCGCCGCGATCGACCCCGGGAAGCCGATCCAGAAGCTCGTCCACCCGCTCAGGAACCCGAACGCCGGGCCGTACGCCTCGCGGAGGTAGACGTACTCGCCGCCCGAGCGCGGGAAGAGGCCCCCGAGCTCGCCGTTGGTCAGCGCACCGGCGAGCGCGACGCCCCCGCCGATCAGCCAGGCGCCCAGGAACGCCGCGGGCGAGTGGACCTCCTGCGCGACGAACGCGCTGACCAGGAAGATCCCGGCGCCGACGATGCTGCCGACGACGATGAGGGCGGTATCGGCGACGCCGAGAACGCCTCGGGGGAGGTCCGCGGGGTCGGCCATGTCGCCGACCCCCTTATACGTACTCGCTCGCCCCGGAGGCACCTTTCTCGCGCGCGCTTTCACCAGCCTCGCGCGCGGAGGGCCGTCACGAACGAGGCGAACGCGCGAGGAGCCGCCGCGCGGCCAGTGGACCGAAGAGGGCGATCAGGAGCACCGCCCCCGCGACGAGATCGATCCACGTGCCCGCCCGCCCGCGCAGCGCGCCGAAGGCGAATCCGATGGCCACGAGCCCCCCGACCTCGACGACCGCGGCCGCGCCATTGACCGTCAGGAAGCGACCGAACGGGTATCGCGAGGAGCCCACCGCGAAGTAAATGAATCCGCGCAGCCCGACGAGAAACCTGGCGATGAAGATCGCCCGCACGCCATGCGCCGCAACGAGCCGCTCGCCCCACTCGCGACGCGCCGCCGGGAACACCCGCTCGCCCCATTGCGTGCGAAGGGCCCGGCCGAGGAGCTCCCGGCCCACGAGGTACGAGAACGCGTCGCCGATCATGACCGCGAGCCAGGCCGCGGCGACGGCCCCGGCGAGCGGGGCCTGCCCCAGACACACGTAGTACCCGGCGCCGACAGGGTCGTCAGTCCCGCGGAGAGGCGAGCTCCACTCGCCAAGAGAGCGCTCGGCTTCGGTCGCCGCCGAGTCCCTTGCGCTCAGGGGTTCCACGAGCTTCGTCAAGGACCGCATCCGTGCGCGGAGCAGGGGGATTGCTCGCGCTGACTGGGCGATCGGCCTCGCTGAGGCGCGGGGTCCTCTGGCCGAGAGACCCGTCGGTCGGCTGAACCGATTCGCCGGCTTCGCTCAGGGACGGGTCTCTCAGGCGAGCCGATTGACCGGCTTCGCTCAGGGACGGGTCTCTCAGGCGAGCCGATTGACCGGCTTCGCTCAGGGACGGGTCTCTCAGGCGAGCCGATTGACCGGCTTCGCTCAGGGACGGGTCTCTCAGGCGAGCCGGTTGACCGGCTTCGCTGAGCGATTGGGCTGCTTCGCTGAGAGAGTGGTTCCTCGGGTGAGCGCCCCGTCCGAGCGCTCCGCCCCTCCGAACCTTAGGGCGACCGCCCGCGAGCCTTCGCGACTGGTCTTGCCCTGGTCTTGCCCTAGTCTTGCCCTAGTCTGGCTCCCTCATGACCGACCCGCCCCCGATCACGACCGAGACCCGCGGCCACGTCTTGCTCATCGGCCTGAACCGACCGCAGAAGCTGAACGCGTTCAACGAGCCCATGCTGGCCGGGCTCGCCGACGCCTACACGCGTTACGAGGCCGACGCGAACCTCCGCTGCGCGGTGCTCTTCGGCGCCGGGAAAGACTTCACGGCCGGGCTCGACCTCGCGAGCGTGATGCCGGGCATCGAAGCCGGGGGCCCGTTGTGGCCATCGGGCGGCATCGATCCGGTCGAGATCAGCGGGAAGGGACGCACCAAGCCTGTCGTCATCGCGATGCAAGGGCGCGTCTTCACGATCGGCATCGAGCTCGCGCTCGCGAGCGATCTCCGGCTGTGCTCCGACGACGCGACCTTCGCGCAGCTCGAGATCGCGCGCGGCATCTTCCCCTTCGGCGGCGCGACCTTTCGGGCGCCCGCGCAGCTCGGTTGGGGCAACGCGATGCGCTTTCTCTTGACCGCCGAGCCCTTCGGCGCGGCCGAGGCGCTCCGCATCGGGCTCGTGCAAGAGGTGACGCCGCGCGATCAGCTGTTCGACCGCGCCTTCGCGCTCGCCGAGAAGATCGCGGCGCAGGCCCCGCTCGGGGTGCAGGCGACGCTCGCTTCGGCGCGCATCGGCCTGCACGAGGGCGAGGCCGCCGCGGCGGGGGCCCTCCCCGCGCAAGTCACGCTCATCCTCAAGAGCTCCGACGCGCGCGAAGGCGTGCAATCGTTCGTCGAACGGCGCGCCGGCAAGTTCACGGGAGCCTAGTCTAGTTCTCGTCCCAGATGGCTAACTGCGTACCTTCATTGATAAATTTCGCAGGG
>OCTA010000194.1_pt1 | contig 56787 bp, 40 predicted proteins | sample 1538991 | NCBI WGS metagenome assembly OCTA01 (sample SAMEA3539302, study PRJEB22396) | soil metagenome | biome: tundra; feature: field; material: soil | place: USA | collected 2010-05 | depth 0.15 m
GCGTTCATGGCGCCCGAGCACGCGCTCGCCAAGACCGACGAGATCGACGCGCAGACCGACCTCTGGGCGGTCGGAGCGACGATGTTCACGCTCGCCACCGGCCTGCTCGTTCACGAGGCCGCGAACACGCAGCAGATCCTGGTCAAGGCGGCCACGGTCGCGGCGAGGCGGTTCGTCGGCGTGATGCCGACCGCCCCCGAGGTCGTGGCCGCGGTGATCGACAAGGCGCTCGCCTTCGACAAATCCAACCGCTGGGTCAACGCCACCGAGATGCAGAAGGCGCTGCGCGAGGCCGCGCGGGAGGCCTACGGCGTCGTGCCGACCGCGCCGGTGCTCTCCGAGTTGCTCGACGATCTGGGCGCGCACGAGAAGAGGTCGGCCTTCGGCGAGACCGTGCCGCCTCCGGCGGGCGTCATCGACCACCCGCCGTCACGGGCGCTCTTGCTCGAGGTCGACGATCCGGTCGAAAGCGTCGACAAGACTCCGGTCCGGAGCGGCGTCGGCACGCTGGGTGGCACGGCGCCGCCGACCGTCGAGTCGCGGGCGGCGCCGCTCGCCGTGGGCCTCATCACCGCCGGCGCCGTGGCGACGGACTCGCTCACGCGCCGTCCCGCGCCGAAGTCGCGAGGCGTGATGGCCGGTGCGGTCGCCCTCGGCTCGCTCGCCATCGGCGTCGTCCTCCTCGTGGCCGCGCGCGGACCTCAGTCGAAAGGCGCGGCTACGCCGGGGTCCGCCGCCCACTCGACCGCAACGACGACGCCGTCATCCGCGAGCTCGCCGTCCGGCGTCCCCATCGGTTCTCCCCCCGCGGCATGGACGGCCGTCGCCGCGCCGCACCCCGAAAGCGAATCGCGCGCCCCTTCGGTGCCGGTGAGCGCTCTCGCGCCTCCTCGGCCGCCGCCGCGTCCCATCGCGCCCGCGGCCGCCGCGACGACCCCGCCGCCTGTGACTCCAGCCGCCGCAGTGACCCCGGCGCCGAACAAGCCCAGCTGCAACCCGCCTTACGAGTTCGACGAGAACGGCAACAAGCGATGGAAGCGTGAATGCCTGTGACCGTTCGCAACGCACTCGCGGCGACCCTCGGTTGTGCCTCGCTCTTTCTCGCCGCGCCCGCCCTCGCTGCGGACCCCACGAAGGACCAGTGCATCGACGCGAACGAGACCTCGCAGGCGATGCGAAAGGCCGAGAAGCTGCGCGACGCCGAGCAGCGCCTCCTCGTATGCGTCTCGGCGAGCTGCCCGGGCCCCGTCCGTGACGACTGCGCTCAGCGTCTGACCGAGCTGCGCGCCGCGACGCCGACGGTCGTCTTCGTCGTGAAGGACGACGCGGACCAGGATCTCACCGACGTGCACGTGACGATGGACGGCCAGCCGCTGACCGACAAGCTCGAAGGGGTGGCGCTCCCCATCGATCCCGGCTCGCACCACTTCACGTTCGGGGCTGCCGGAAAGACGAACGAGGAGCGGTCCTTCGTCATCCGCGAAGGCGAGAAGGACCGTCACGAGCGCGTCGTGCTCGTGTCCAGCGCGGCGGCCCCGGTCGCGACCCCGGTACCGACGCCCGCTCCGCCCGACGCCTCGGCGAGCGCTCCCGGGGCTCCCGCGCGGGACGGCAAGGGGCAGCGCATCGCAGGCATCGCCGTCGGCGGCGCCGGCCTCGTCGGGCTCGTGGTCGGCAGCGTCCTCGGGTTTGGAGCGCACTCGAAGTACCAGACTGCGCTCAATGACGAGTGTGGCGGGCAGCCGGACATGTGCAACGCGCCGGGCGTCGCCGACGGCAAGTCCGCGAACTCCGAGGCGGCCGCGTCCACCGTGGTCTTCGTCGTGTCCGCCGCGTTCGTCGGGGGGGGCGCGCTGCTCTACTTCACCGCGCCGAGATCGGGCGTGACGATCACTCCGTCGGTCGGAATGCAGTCCGCGGGGGTGGCCGTCGACGGAAGATGGTGAGCATGGGCGTGCAACTGAGGAGACGATGAAGACGCGCGCCTCGAAGGCCACGGCTCCGCACAGGGCCTTCGCCATCGGGTTCGCATTCGCGCTCGTCTCGAGCCTGGTCGGCTGCGCGGACATCTGGGGCTTCGACGACCTCACGAGGGGCCCCGACAGCGCCTCGCCGGCTCCCACGACCGAGGGCGGAAGCATGCTCGACGCCGGGGAAGCCGATGCGCCTCCCGACGGCTCGTCGCAGACCGACGCCGCGCTCGACTCGAGCCCCTCCGACGCAGCAGACGCGCGGGTGGACGCGAGCGCTGGCGACGGCGGAGACGGGCGAGACGCGGGAGCGTCGAACGACGCCGCCTCCGACGCGGACGCCGACGACGGCGCGACGATGGCGCGGTGCATGGCCTGCGCGGGCTGCTGCGACTCTCAGGGCGTGTGCCAGGGGGGGACCGCGGTGTCGGCGTGCGGGACCGGAGGGAGCGCGTGCCTCAACTGTCCTGTCGCGAAGAAGTGCAACGGGCTCATGTCGAGCTGCTGCACGAGCAGCATCGCGTGCGGTTGCACGACAGCAGGGATCACGGCCTGCATGTGACGCGCGACGTCGCGCTCTAAGCCCTACGCCGGCTTCGAGCGCCAGCGACGTTGAAGTGATCGCTCTCCGCGCGCGGCGGCCGCGACGCACGGCGCCTTCGCTTCTCTTCGTACATGGCGCCGTCGGCACGAACGAGCAATGCCTCGAGCGAGTCGGAATCGATCGGCGAGGGGACGCTCGCGCCGACGCTCATCGAGAGGTAGTAGGCCCGCTCGGAGGCCGAGTTCAGTTCATCGACGTGAGCGAGCAAGCGAGCGCGGGCCGCCTCGACGCGGTGCGTGTCCGTGTCGAGAGCGAGCACGGCGAACTCGTCGCCCCCGAGCCGCGCGATGATGTCCGAGCCGCGGAACGAAGCGCGCAGGATGCCGCCGGCTTCTCGCAGGACCGCGTCGCCCCGGTCGTGCCCGAACGCGTCGTTGATCTCCTTCAGGCCATCGAGGTCGACGAAGAAGAGCGCGACGGGGCGGCCGGTCCGCCGGGCGACGGCCAGCTGATGCGACGCCAGCGACAGAAACGCGCGGCGATTGCAGAGACCGGTCAGCTCGTCGACGAGCGACAACTGTTTGAGCTCCGATTCACGGGTCTTCATCGCCGTCATGTCTCGCGCGACGGCGACGCTCCCGAGGATCGCGCCCATTCCGTCGCGGAGCGGCGCGCCGTTCACCGAGTACCAGCGCCCTTCGACGTCCGCCTTCGTCCGCGCGAAGAGCTCCACCTGGCGAACCTTCTCGCCATGGCGTGCGCGCGCGAGCGGCGTGGCCTCGGCCAGGCAAGGGGTGAGCTGATCCGCCAGGAAGAGGCCCCAGCCCTCGGGTCCCTCGTCGTCGCCCGTGAGCGCGATGTTCCGCACCCCGGCGTCGTTGCAAACCAGGATTTCGCCGTCGATGTCGGCCGCGAGGACTCCGTCTTCGAGGCAGTCGATCGTCGCGCGGAGCAAGGCCGTGGTGATCGCGAGCCGGGCCTCGGAGTCGTGCCTCCGCGTGCAGTCGCGGATGACGTACGCGAAACCGACGAGCGTGCCCGAGTCGCGCAGGGGCGAGATCGTCACGTCGGCCCAGAATGGGGTCCCGTCGCTCCGGACGCGCCAGCCCTCTTCTTCGAAGCGGCCATCGATCTCGGCGGCCTGCAGGTCACGCTCGGGCTTGCCGGCGGACCTGTCGGGCTCCGGATAGAACGTCGAGACGTGTCGCCCCATCAGGGCGACTTCGTCGCGAGGCTCGGCGCGGGGGCCCCGGTTCCAGCGGGCTACGCATCCCCGATTGTCGAGGGCGAGGATCGCACAGTCATCGAGCGCGTCGACCAGGAGACGTAGACGCATGGTTTCATCGTCTAGCGTTTCGCTGCGTGACTCGGACATGCCGAATACCCCCAACAGTGCAGTCTACCCGTTACTCTCGCCCGGGAGCGGTCCCATTTCTCGGTGAGCTCCCTTCCAACCGATACGCTTTAGGCCGCTTGCCGGAGTAAGACGGGCAGATGCCCCCCGAGCACCGACCCCGCCAGCCCGACGAGCCGAGCGACCCCCACCGCATTGAAGACCTGGCCACGCGCCGCGAGAGAGCGCTCGGAATGGGAGGGCCGGCGAAGGTCGCGAAGGTTCACGCCTCGAACAAGCTCACGGTTCGGGAGCGCATCGAGCTCCTCGTCGACCCCGGCACCTTTCGGGAGACGGGGCTCCTGTCGCACAGCGATCTCCCGGATGCGCGGGAAAAGACGCCGGCGGATGGCAAGGTCTGCGGTTACGGGGCCATCGAAGGGCGCGCGATCTACGTGTCTGGAGAAGACGCGACCGTGCTCGCGGGCTCTGGCGGGCGCGTGGGCGTGAAGAAGGACCACGACGCGATGGCGTACGCCGCGCTCAAGGGCTTTCCCCTCGTCTCGCTGGGCGACGGCGGCGGTGCACGCATTCCCGACATCATGGGGGCGACCGGCATGATGAATATGGTCTACCCGATTGACGGATCGCCGAGGGATCGCCGGGTGCCCTTCATCGCCACGATCCTCGGCGAGTGCTACGGCGGCCCGACGTGGAAGGCCGCGGTGGCCGATGTCGTCATTCAGGTCAAGGGCACGATCATGGCCGTGTCGGGCCCACCGGTTCTCGCCGCCGCTACGGGCGAGATCGTCACGAGCGAAGAGATCGGCGGGTGGGAGCTTCACGCCAAGGTGACCGGCCAGGTCGACCTCTTTGCCGACGACGAGCGTGATTGCATGAACCTGGTTCGCCGGGTGCTCTCCTACCTGCCGAACAACGCCGACGAGCTGCCCCCCGTGGCTCGAAGCGGGGACCCGGCCGACCGCCGCCTCGACGACATTCTCGCCGTGCTGCCCGCGCGCGCCAAGGTCGCTTACGACATGCACAAGATCCTTACGCGCGTGTTCGACGCCGGCAGCGTGCTCGAGACCAAGGCGCTTTACGACCCGAGCCTCATCACCGCGCTCGCGCGGCTCGACGGGCACCCCGTGGGCGTTCTGGCGAATAACCCCATGCAGCGGGCCGGAGCGATGGGGCCCGGCGCGTGCGAAAAGGCGACCGCGTTCATCTGCCTCTGCGACTCGTTTCACATCCCGCTCGTCTTCTTCCACGACACCCCCGGCTTCTTCGTCAGCAAGGCGGCCGAAGAGAAGAAGATGCCGCTGAAAATCATGACGTTCATCGACGCCCTGCACCACAGCACCGTACCGCGCCTCTCGGTCGTGGTCCGCAAGTCGTACGGAATGGCCCACTGCAACATGAGCGGCGGAAATATGCGCAGCGACTACCTCGTCGCATGGCCCACGGCCGACGTCTCGTTCATGGCGCCCGAAGCGGCTGCCAACGTCGTCTTCGGCCGCAAGGTCGACGACTTCGACGATCCCGACGGGCCTCGCGCGGAGCTCATCGAGAACATGAAGCGAATGAACGCGCCCTGGGACGCGGCTGGCATCGGCCTCTTTCACGATGTGATCGATCCGCGCGATACGCGTCGCGTGCTCGTCGAAGCACTTCGCCGGGCCCTCGGGCCGCGGGGCGACCGCGGGCGCAGCGAACGCCGTCTCGCCAGCTGGCCGCGTATGTTCTGAACGAGCCCGGTACGTTGGGGCAGCCTCTTCTACGCGTTCAGCCATCTCTTCTGACGGCCCCCTGGCGGTCACGGCCGGCGCCGGCGACCGGCGGCGAAACGCCTCCGACGCGGCCTCGCAATCGTCCCCGTGTCATCGTCGCGCTCCTATGATGAGCGCTTCGCCTCGCGTGGTGATCGTCGGCGGCGGCTTCGGAGGGCTGAACGCCGCTCGCGCGCTCGCTCGGGCCTCCGTGCAGATTACCCTCATCACCTGCTCTTTCGCGTCGGCTTCCGCAATCGGGTGATCGTCCTCTTCCGGTGGGCGTGGTCGTTCATCTCCTTCGACCGCGGCGCGCGGCTCATCACCGGCCCGCTCCGCCGCGAATCGGACGAGAGCCGGGCCGAGCGTCGCTCTGCCTGAGTCGAGAACGAGATCGGCCGCAGAGCGCCGATCTTTACGCGTTCTTTATCTCGAGTCGCCGAATCCTGACGGCGGCTTGATGGACCGTGGGCTTAGGTTCTCGGCAAGACGTCAGCCCGTGGCGAACCATTCGCAAGCGGCTAAACGAGGACGAGGACCAGGACGCGCGCCGTCCACTGCCCGGAGTCAACAATCGCATGATGGATATCGTCTACACGGCGCTGACCGCCGGCCTGCTTGCCCTGACGTGGGGCCTCGTTCGCCTGTGCGAGCGGGTCGCCTGAGGAGACTTCCATGCCCGTTCTCTACGTGATCGGGGGCGGCGTCTCGCTCGCCCTGCTCGTTTACCTTTTCGTCGCGCTGCTCAAGCCGGAGGCGTTCTCATGAACTGGCAAGGCTACGCGCAGATCGTGCTCGTGCTCGGCGCGCTCGTCGCGTCGGCCAAGCCGCTCGGCGCGTTCATGGCGCGCGTCTTCGAGGGCGAGCCCACGTTCCTCGACGCCCCGTTCGGCTGGCTCGAGCGGCTCATCTACCGTCTCGCCGGCGTGTCGCTGGATCCCGCCAAGCGCGAGATGAAGTGGACCACGTACGCGGGCGCGATGCTCCTCTTCAACGGGGCCGGCATCGCCGTGCTCTACGTGCTCCAGCGCTTGCAGGGGATGCTGCCGCTGAACCCGCAGGGCTTCGGCGCGTTGACGCCCGATCTCTCTTGGAACACGGCGGTCAGCTTCGCCACGAACACGAACTGGCAGAGCTACGGCGGCGAGACCACGATGAGCTACCTGACGCAGATGTCGGGGCTCGCCGTGCAGAACTTCGTCTGCGCGGCGTCGGGCATCGCCGTCATGGCGGCGCTCGTGCGCGGCATCGCGCGCAAGCAAGCGACCGGGATCGGCAACTTCTGGGTCGACCTCACGCGCTGCACGCTCTACGTGCTGCTCCCGCTCTCCGTCGTCTTCGCGCTCGTCTTCGTCTCGCAGGGCGTGGTGCAGACCTTCGGCGCGTATCACCCCGTCACGCTCCTCCAGGCGACGAAAGACGCCGATGGCAACGCGGTCACCGACCAGCTCCTCGCGCTCGGCCCCGTCGCGTCGCAGCTCGCCATCAAGCAGCTCGGCACCAACGGCGGCGGGTTCTTCAACGTCAACTCCGCGCACCCGTTCGAGAACCCGACCGCGCTCTCGAACGCACTCGAGATCTACGCCCTCCTGCTCATCCCGTTCGCGCTCACGTACACGTTCGGCCGCATGGTCAAGGACACCCGGCAGGGGTGGGCGATCCTCGGCGCGATGGCGGTGGTCTTCCTGCCGATGCTCTGGCTCTGCGTCTCCCAGGAGCAGGCGGGGAACCCGGCCTTCACGTCGCTTCACGTCGACCAGGTCGCGAGCGCGCTGCAGTCGGGCGGCAACATGGAAGGCAAGGAGCTGCGCTTCGGCATCTCGGCGTCCGGTCTCTTCGCGGCGGCGACCACGGGCGCCTCGTGCGGCGCGGTCAACAGCTTCCACGACTCGTTCATGCCGCTCGCCGGTCTCGTGCCGCTCTGGCTCATCCAGCTCGGTGAGGTCATCTTCGGCGGCGTCGGCTCCGGCATGTACGGCGTGTTGATGTTCGCGGTCGTGGCCGTCTTCGTGGCCGGGCTCATGGTCGGGCGTACGCCCGAGTACATCGGCAAGAAGATCGAGGCCTACGAGATGAAGATGGCGTCGCTCGCCATCCTCTTTCCGGCGGCGACCGTGCTCATATTCACCGCGATCGCGGTCGTCTGCGATGCAGGCAAGAAGGGTGTGTTCAACCCCGGGCCTCACGGGTTCAGCGAGGTGCTCTATGCCTACTCGTCGGCCGCGAACAACAACGGCAGCGCCTTCGCCGGCCTGAGCGCGAACACGCCGTTCTACAACACGACGCTCGGCCTCTCGATGTTCTTCGGGCGCTTCTGGGTCAAGGTGGTGGTCCTGGCGCTCGCGGGTTCGATCGCCGGAAAGAAGCTCGTCCCGCCGGGGGCCGGCACGCTTCCGACGCACACGCCCCTCTTCGTCGCGATGCTCGTGGGCGTCATCGTCGTCGTGGGGGCCCTCACGTTCATCCCGTCACTCGCGCTGGGCCCGATCGTGGAACAGCTCCTCGCCAAGACATGAGGCTCTGAAATCGTCATGAACACGAACAAGATCGCCATGAAGACCGACGCCGCGGGCGCCACTGTTGCGCCTCGCGCCGCCACGCCCGGCGTCTCGCGCCTCGCCGGAGAGGCGCCCACGTCGATCGATTCGGTCGACGTCACCCCCGGCGCCGGCGGCCCGGGCCTCGGCGGCCATCGACCGCGGGGCCAGGCTCGCCCCCTCTTCGACGCCGCGATCGTTCGCCGGGCCGTGGTCGACTCGTTCAAGAAGCTCGACCCGCGCCACCAGATCCGAAACCCGGTCATGTTCGTGGTCGAGGTCGGGAGCGTCATGACCACGGGACTCTTCGTCCAGTCGGTCGTGGGCCATGGCGAGGCGCCGCCGACATTCATCCTGGCCATCTCGGTGTGGCTATGGTTCACGGTTCTCTTCGCCAACTTCGCCGAGGCCATGGCCGAAGGGCGTGGCAAGGCGCAGGCCGATTCGCTCCGGAAGGCCCGCAAGGACATCCACGCCAAACGCCTCGTCGAGGCGCGCCGCGACGCCGAAGCGCAATCGGTCGTCGCTTCGGACCTCCGGAAAGGAGACCACGTGCTCGTCGAAGCCGGCGAATACGTCCCGGTTGACGGGGAGATCGTCGAGGGCGTCGCGTCGGTCGACGAGAGCGCGATCACCGGCGAGAGCGCGCCGGTCATCCGCGAGAGCGGCGGCGACCGCAGCGCCGTCACCGGCGGCACGCGTGTCTTGTCGGACTGGCTCGTGATCCGCATCACCGCCAACCCCGGCGAGACCTTCCTCGATCGCATGATCGCGATGGTCGAGGGCGCCAAGCGGCAGAAGACCCCCAACGAGATCGCGCTCGACATCTTGCTCGCGGCGCTGACGATCATCTTCCTCCTGGCGACGGTCACGCTCTTGCCCTTCTCGCTCTTCAGCGTCGAGGCCGCGAAGCAGGGGTTGCCGGTCACGATCACCGTCCTCGTCGCGCTCCTCGTGTGCCTCATCCCGACTACGATCGGCGGGCTGCTCTCGGCGATCGGCATCGCCGGCATGGACCGCATGATCCAGGCGAACATCATCGCGACGAGCGGGCGCGCGGTGGAAGCCGCGGGCGACGTCGACGTCCTCTTGCTCGACAAGACGGGGACGATCACCCTCGGCAACCGCCAGGCGACCGCGCTGCTGGCGGCGCCGGGCATCACCAACGAGGCCCTGGCCGACGCCGCGCAACTGAGCTCGCTCGCCGACGAGACGCCCGAAGGTCGGAGTATCGTCGTCCTCGCGAAGGAGCTATACTCCATCCGCGAACGGGACGTGCAGGCCCTCAAGGCGACGTTCGTGGCCTTCTCGGCGCAGACGCGCATGAGCGGCGTCGATCTCGGCGGTCGCGAGATTCGCAAGGGCGCGGCCGACGCCATCGAGGCCTACGTACGCGGCAAGGGAGGCTCGTTCCCCGCTGAAGTGCGGGCGAACGTCGACACCGTCGCCAAGCAGGGCGGCACGCCGCTGGTCGTCGCCGAGGGCAGCAAGGTGCTCGGGGTCGTGCAGCTCAAGGACATCGTCAAGGGCGGCATCAAGGAGCGCTTCGCCGAGCTCCGGCGCATGGGAATCAAGACCATCATGATCACGGGCGACAACCCGCTGACGGCCGCGGCCATCGCGGCCGAAGCCGGGGTCGACGACTACCTCGCGCAGGCGACCCCGGAGACCAAGCTCGCGTTGATTCGCGACCACCAGAAGGGCGGGCGGCTCGTCGCCATGACCGGCGACGGCACCAACGATGCGCCCGCCCTCGCGCAGGCCGATGTCGCCGTCGCGATGAACACCGGGACGCAGGCGGCCAAGGAGGCGGGGAACATGGTCGACCTCGACTCGAACCCGACGAAGCTCATCGAGGTGGTCGAGATCGGCAAGCAGCTGCTGATGACGCGCGGCGCGCTCACCACGTTCAGCATCGCGAACGACATCGCGAAGTACTTCGCGATCATCCCCGCGGCCTTCGCCGTGACGTACCCGGCCCTCAGCGCCCTCAACGTCATGCACCTGGCCACGCCCCAGAGCGCGATCTTGAGCGCGGTCATCTTCAACGCGCTCGTCATCATCGCGCTGATTCCGCTCGCGCTCCGCGGCATCAAGTACCGCGCAGTCGGCGCGTCGCGCCTCCTGCGGGATCACCTGCTCATCTACGGTCTCGGGGGCATCGTCGTGCCGTTCGTCGGCATCAAGGCCATCGATCTCCTTCTCGTCGTCTGCCACCTCGCCTGAACGCGGAGCCCATCATGTTCTCCCAGCTTCGACCTGCACTCGTCTCTCTCGCTGCCCTCACCGTGGTGACGGGTCTCGCGTACCCGCTCTTCGTCACGGGCGTCGCGCAGGCCGCGTTTCCACACCAGGCCAACGGGAGCCTCATCGTCCAGAACGGAAAGACGGTCGGCTCGCACTTGATCGGCCAGTCGTTCGACGACCCGAAGTACTTCTGGGGACGCCTGTCGGCGACCGCGGACAGCAACGGCAAGGCCCTCCCCTACAACGCGGGAAACTCGGTCGCGTCGAACCTCGGGCCGACCAACCCCGCCCTCCTCGACGAGGTGAAAGGGCGCGTCGACGCGCTTCACGCCGCGGACCCGGCGAACGACGCGCCCATCCCCGTCGACCTCGTGACGTCGTCCGGGAGCGGACTCGATCCCGAGATCAGTCCCGCGGCCGCCGAGTACCAGGTACACCGGGTCGCCAAGGCTCGGGGGCTCGACGACGCGCGAGTCCGCGAGGTCGTTCAGGCGCACACGGCGGGGCGGACGCTCGGCGTGCTGGGCGAAGTCGGCGTCAATGTCCTGGAGCTGAACCTCGCCCTCGACGCGCTCGAGTGACCGACGGAGCCGCGTGACGCCCACGTGATCCGTGTATCGTCGTGAAGCCGAATGGCCGCCCGCCGCCCCGATCCCGATGAGCTTCTCGCCCGCGTGCAGGACCAGGAGGCCCTGTCCAAGCGCGGCCGTCTGACCATCTTCTTTGGCGCGGCGCCGGGAGTCGGCAAGACGTACACGATGCTCGAGGCGGCCCGCACCGAGGCCGAGGACCAGAAGCGCGATGTGGCGCTCGGAATCGTCGAGACCCACGGTCGGTACGACACGGGCGCGCTCCTCATCGGCCTCGAGATGCTCCCGCGCCGAGCGCTCGAGCACCGCGGGATCAAGCTCGAAGAGTTCGACCTCGACGCGACCCTGCGGCGGCATCCGCAGGTGGTCCTCGTCGACGAGCTGGCGCACACGAACTCGCCCGGTTCTCGCCACCCGAAGCGATGGCAAGACGTGGAAGAGCTCCTCGATGCGGGCATCGACGTCTTCTCGACGCTGAACGTCCAGCACCTCGAGAGCCTGAACGACGTCGTCGCGCAGATCACCGGGGTCGTCGTCCGCGAGACCGTCCCCGACGCCGTGTTCGACAAGGCGTACGAAGTTCGCGTGGTCGACCTGCCCGTCGACCAGCTGCTCGATCGCCTGCAGGAGGGGAAGGTCTACGTCGCGGACCAGGCGGCGTCCCGGGCGGTCGAGAACTTCTTTCGCGAGGGGAACCTCATCGCCCTGAGGGAGCTGGCGCTCCGGCGGACCGCCGAGCGAGTCGAAGCGAAGATGCGCGGCTACAAGGCCGCGCACGGCATCGAAGAGACGTGGCACACCGGCGAACGGGTGCTCGTCTGCATCTCCGCCAGCCCCAACTCGGCGACGCTCATCCGCGCCTCGCGGCGCATGGCCACGAGCCTCCACGCCGAGCTCGTGGGTTGCTACGTCGAGACGCCGGCGTCGATCCGGATGCTCGCGCCGGATCGCGAGCGCCTCGCGCAGAACATGCGCCTCGTCGAATCGCTGGGCGGGGAGGCCGTGACGCTCCGCGCAGAGGACGGCGCCATAGAGACCGTTCGCTACGCGCGCAAGCGAAACGTCACCAAGATCGTCGTCGGCAAGCCCACCCATCCACGCTGGCGCGACGTCATCCGTCCGTCGTTCCTCGACAATCTTGTGCGCAAGAGCCGCGAGATCGACATCTACGTGATCTCCGGCATCCCCGGGGCGAAAGCGCCTGCGGTCTCGACGCCCGGCCGCCGGGCGCCCTACGGGGAGCCCCGCGGGTACGTCGCGGCGCTGGGCGTCGTCGTCACGTCGGCGATGGTCGCGTGGTGGCTGTTCGGCCGCGCGCAGCTGGCGGACATCGTGATGGTGTTCTTGCTGGGCGTCGTCCTCGTATCGATGCGCCTGGGGTACGGCCCGTCGATGCTCGCGGCGGTCTTGAGCGTCCTCGCCTTCGACTTCTTCTTCATCCCACCGTACCTGAGCTTCGCCGTCACCGACTTCAGCCACATCGTCACGTTCGGGGTGATGCTCCTCGTGGCGGTCGTCATCAGTCAGCTCACCAATCGCATCCGCGATCAGGCCGACAGCGCGCGCGGGCGGGAGCGCCGAACCGCGAGCCTCTACGCCATCAGCCGCGAGCTCGGCACGGCCACGTCGCGCGCTGTCATCCTCCAGGCGGCGACGCGGCACGTGCAGGAGGTGTTCGACGCCCGGGTCGCCGTCTTGCTGCCCGGATCGCGGCCCGAAGAGCTGGAGATCGCCCACGCCGACCCGGGCACGCTCGCGACCGACGACAAGGACATGGGCGTCGCCGACTGGGTCTGGAACCACCAGCGCCCGGCCGGTCTCGGAACCGACACGCTGCCGCTTGCGCGAGGGCTCTTCGTTCAGCTCGTGGGGTCGCGGGGACGCGTCGGCGTTCTGGGCCTCTATCCGTCGCATGCGTCGCACCTCGACGATCCCGACGAGCGGCAGCTCGTCTCGACGATCGCGGGCCTCATCGGCTCGGCGATCGAGCGAACGCAGCTCGCCGAGGAGGCGCGACGGGCCAGCCTGCGCATCGAGACCGAGCAGCTCCGCAACGCGCTTCTGAGCTCGGTCTCGCACGATCTGCGTACGCCCCTCGGCGTCGTGACGGGCGCGACGAGCGCGCTCCTCGAAGACGACGTCCCGAAGGACGCGGCGGTGCGGCGCGAACTGCTCGTCACGGCGCACGAAGAGGCCCTCCGCCTGAACCGACTCGTGAGCAACCTCCTCGACATGACCCGGCTCGAGGCCGGCGCCTTGAAGGTGCAGCGCGACCTCCAGCCGCTCGAGGAGATCGTCGGCTCGGCCCTCAACCGCGTGGAAGACCGCCTGAAAGGGCGCCCGGTCGTGACGTCGGTCCCGCCCGATTTGCCTCTCGTGCCGTTCGACGCGATTCTCATCGAACAGGTGCTCATCAACTTGCTCGAGAACGCCACGAAGTACTCTCCGCCCGGCTCGCCCATCGACGTGGGCGCGATCGCGCGCGAGAAGGAGATCGAGGTGGAGGTGGCGGATCGCGGACGGGGCGTCGCTCGCGAAGACGCCGAGCGGGTGTTCGACAAGTTCTTTCGTGTCCGCGAGGGCGAAGGCGGCGGCGTCGGTCTCGGGCTCACGATCTGCCGCGGCATCGTGAGCGCGCACGGCGGGCGCATCTGGGTCGACGAGCGGCCGGGCGGGGGCGCGGCCTTCCGGTTCACGCTCCCCCGGGACGCGGCCGTCGAGGCCGCGGCGCACTCGGTGCAGGGCGAGGTGGACGGCGAGGTCGAGCGCCAAGAGCCATGACCGACACGAAGCCCCTGGTCCTCGTCGTCGAGGACGAGCACCAGATGAGGACGCTGCTGCGTCTTGCTCTCGCGTCCCACGGTTTCCGCGTCCTCGAGGTCGAGACGGGACGCGAGGCGCTCCAGCAGGCCGCCGCGCACACCCCCGACCTCGTGCTCCTCGATCTCGGTCTGCCGGACATGGACGGGCTCGACGTGACCCGCCGCCTCCGCGAGTGGACCGCGACGCCGGTGATCGTCATCTCCGCTCGAGGCCACGAGCGGCAAAAGGTCGAAGCCCTCGACGCCGGCGCCGACGACTACCTGACCAAGCCATTCGGCTCCGCCGAGCTCATGGCGCGCGTCCGCGTGGCCCTGCGTCGTGCCGCACGCACCGCGCAAGACCCCCTGACGTCCGTGGTCTTGATCGGCGAGCTGCGGATCGATATCGCCAGGCGCCTCGTGTCCGTCGGCGACAAGGAGGTCCACCTGACGCCCATCGAGTACAAGCTGCTCGTCACCCTCTCGAAGCACGCGGGCATGGTGCTGACGCACAAGCAGCTGCTCGATCAGGTCTGGGGGCCAGGTCACGCGACGCAGATGCAGTACCTTCGCGTGTACATGGCGCAGCTACGCCAGAAGCTCGAGGAGAACCCGGCGCACCCGCGGTATCTCGTCACGGAGCCCGGCGTCGGGTATCGGCTGAAGAGCGAGACGTGAGGGTCCGGGCTCGCCGCCCGTGTGGCCGCGGCATGTCGCACGGCCCACGCGCGCGGCGCGACAAGCAAGCAAGATGGTGCATGTCGCCTTGCTCGAGCGGTATGGCGAGGTCACCCACGGCTCGATGTCGCCCTTGCCAGGCGTGCGGAGCGACATGCGGTCGTGTGCATGTCGCCCTTGCCAGGCGTGCGGAGCGACATGCGGGCTTGCCCCGTCGAGCGATCGCGCCGCCCACGCGTCGAGGGGGGCAGGCGCGGGAGCTGGAGGCGCCACGTTCGAGCCGCAGCAAAGGAGCAGAGCTTCGACGCTCGCGAGGCGAATCCTCCGCGCGCTTCGCGATCCGCTGCGCGATCCCGTACTCGGGATGCCGGCCTCGCCACGCCGCTTGCGTCTTCTTGCGCAGCTTCCCGCTGCACGCCTTCGATTCTGGAACGTGAATCAAGCCGCCCCAACGGACAATGGCGGCCCGGGCTCGAGCGGCGATGGCGGCCCCCGAAGCGGGCGCGCGTCCCGCTAGTGCCCAGAGCTCCCGCGGCGGCCGCCATCACGCCCGCCGGAGCCCGAGCTTCCCCCCGAAGACCCCGAACTTCCAGTGCGACCTCCGTCCCGCCCACCGAGGCCCGAGCTCGCGCCCGACGAGCCTCCGCTCGATGACGCGGATCGGCCGGCGCACGTCCCGCTCTGGCAGGTTTGGCTGGTCCCTGTGCAATCGACGCAGACCGCCCCTTGAAGGCCGCATGCGCTGTCGTCCGTGCCGAGCTCACAGTTGCCATTCGCGTCGCAGCAGCCGCCGCAGATTGACGGACAGTCTCCCGCGTTGGACGCGCCCCCGTCGTCGCCAGCGGATCCGGTGCCGCCGTTCGAGCTGCCGCTACTACTCCCGGTACCGGACGACGACCCGCCGGAGCGAACCGATCCGTCAACACCTTGGCTTCCGCTTTGGGAAGGGCCCCCGTCGTCGCCGACGACCAAGAAGCCCGTCGTGCCCAAGCCCCCGCACGCACAGACCGCGACGGTGACCGCGTACACGAGCACGCCCGCCGCCGGGGAGACCTTTACGAGCCGCATCGGAGACCTCCGCAGGAATGAACCCACTACGCGTCCGGCGGGTGGTGCCGCGTCGAAGGCTTTATCAGGCAGCATTTCGCCATCACCGGGTCGTCAATAGGCCTCGACCAGCAGGATCGCTCATTCCGTGAGGGCTGCCGCAGATGCCGCTCGCGCGCCCCACGGTCCCCCGGACGTCGCCGAAGCCCATCCCGTTCGCGCCTCTCGCCGCGCCGCCCGAAGGCCCTGCACCTCCGATCCCGCCGGCGACTTAGTTCGCCATACCCGGCGCAAGGCACACATGGCACTCAGCCAACGCGAGAAGCACGCCGAGGCCGAGGTCTTCCCGGCCATCCTGAAGACCATCGACCAGCATGCGAGCCACGAGCGCGTCCCGGTGTTCGTCTTCATCGGGCAAAGCGCCGGCTTACGCTGGATCACATTGCAGACCGAAGGCAGCCCAGAGGCTCCGCCGAGCTTGATCGAATCAGCCCGCCGTCTGCTCATGGCGGTGCCGCTCCCTCTCGAAGACGAACCAGCGAGCGAGGCGACGCGCGCCAAGCCTTCGAAGTCATGGACGCCGTTTCACTCGATCGAGGGCCGATCGCCGTTGAGCGGCACGTCGGTCGGTTCGACGCCGCGCGCCGCGTCGAGCTCGAAGCGGGCTTCGGCGATCTTCGCCGCGATCGTCGCGGCTTCCTCGGCGGAAGCGCCGGCGGCGAGCCGCTCGAAGATCCGCTCTTCGCGGGCGTCGAGCTTGCGCACCTGCGAGTTCTCCGGTCGCTGGCCGGGGAGCTCGACGCGCAGCTCTTCGGCCATCATCCGGATTGCCGCCGCGATCGGCAGCGCAAGAAGGGCGCCCAGGATGCCGAGCACCGCGCCGCCGATGAGGAGGGCCACCATCACCATCGCCGCCGGCAAACGCAGGACATGCCCGTAGACCCGCGGCACGATGACCCGGCTCTCGAGCTCCTGGTAAATGACGAGGGCGATGAGGACGGCGATCGCGGTCGGCAGACCCTGGATCGACGCCGCGAAGACCGCCGGGGCCAGCGCCAGGAGGCCGCCGATGTAGGGCAGCACGTCGGTCAATCCCGCGAAGACGGAGATCGTCAGAGCGTGGGGAGCCCGGGCCGCCGTCAGGACGGTGAACGTGAAGGCGCCCATCGCGACCGACGTGACCACCTGCCCGCGGACGTACCCGCCGACGATCGTCTCGAGGTTCAAGAGCACGCGCGAGGTGCGCACGTGGTAGGTGCGCGGGATGAGGGCGAAGAGCGACCCTCGCATACGATCGCGGTCGACGACGACGTAGAGGGCGAGAAAGACGCTCGCCCCCCCGTAGGCGACGATCTCCACGATCTGCCCCGAATAGGCCATCAGCTGCTGGGCGGCCCGCGTGGTGAGCTGCGTCGACTGCGCGCCGCGCACCGACGCCGCCAGGGGAGCCGTCAGGTGGCTCTTCTGCAGGAGGTCGGCGAATTGCCACTGCGCTCGAGGCAGCCGATCGACCAGATCGGAGAGCTGGGCGGCCAGGCTCGGCAGGCTGACGGCCGCGAGCGCTGCGAACCCGAGGAACGCCGCGCCGAAGACGGCCGCGATCGACAGCTCTCGACGCATGCCTCGCCGCTCCAGCCACGCCGCCGGCGGGGCGAGTGCGCCGGCGATCATGAGGGCCACGACGATCACGAGCAGGATCGGCCAGATGGTGACGAGCAGCCAGACCACGGCGCAGGCAAAGACCACCCGAAACAGGGTGCTCGCCGTCAGTTCGATGCGGAGCGTTGGGCCCGATTCGTGGAGCTTCTTCAAGATGCCGGCAAGCCTCGAGGACCTCCTTCGCAAAGGTCGAGCCGACCCTGTCCGCTCGCGCCCGACCCCGTCCACGGGGTTGCCGCCTGGCGCAAAGCGCCCCGGCGTGTGACCAACTGACTCATCCGAGGGGCCCGCGCGGGCCACCGCACGCATGCCGCGGTTGAGCCGGAAGCGAGCCTCGGCTACGAAGCGACGCGGCCGATGCAGCGGCGAAACTCTTCCTTATTTTGGTGCGTGCTCGTTCTTGCCGGAGCGACCGCCCTGCCGGCGAGCGCCCAGACGCCCGGCCCGCCCGTACCGGCGCCCATTCCGGGCGTTCCGCTCCGTCCCGAGCAGACGCCGCCCGAGACGCCGACGCCTTCGGCCACCATCACGATGCCCGTCGTGAAGAAGAACGAGGGCGTGGCCTACCCGAAGCAGGCCATCGACGAGGGCTTCCGGGAGCCGGTCGAAGTCGCGGTTCTCCTCGACATCGACGCAACGGGCACGGTCACCCATGCGGCGGTCGAGAAGCCGATCGGTCACGGGATCGACGAGGCCGCAGTGGCCGCCGCCCAGAAGCTCGAGTTCGACCCGGCGCTGCGCGGCGGCAGGCCGGTCCCGGTGCGAAACCTCCGGTTCGTCTACACGCTCACGCCGCCCCCGGCGGCGCTCGTGGGGCGGGTCCTCACGATGGCGAGCGACCGGCCGATCGCGGGAGCGACGGTGACGGTGCGCGACGCGGCCGGCACGGAGCACACGGCCACGACGAGCGCGGACGGAGCCTGGCGCGTCGACGGGCTCCCCGCGGGTTCCTACCACGTGATGATCCGCGCCTTGGGGCGCGCCCTCCACGAGGCGGACGAGCCCGTGGAACTGGCCGAAGAGGTCATCTCGGTGGACCGACTCGCGCCCGAGGCGCCGGTCGCTCCACCGCCCTTGCCGGCGGGGGCGGGGGACGTCGAAGAGGTCGAAGTGCGCGGCGAAAAGCCGCCCCGCGAAGTGACCAAGCGCACCCTCGAGCAGCGCGAGATCAGCCGGATTCCCGGCACCAACGGCGACGCGCTCCGATCGCTCCAGAACCTGCCCGGCGTCGGACGCCCGCCCGGCCTCGCGGGTTTGCTCATCGTGCGCGGCTCGGCCCCGCAAGACTCGGCGTACTTCGTCGACGGGACGCCCGTACCGGTCGTTTACCACTTCGGCGGCCTCTCGTCGGTCGTGCCCACGGAGGTCATCAACCGCCTCGACTTCTATCCAGGCAATTTCAGCGCTCAGTACGGGCGCGCGATGGGCGGCATCGTCGATATCGGCCTCATCGACCCCGCGAAAGACCGGCTCCACGGCATGGCCGAGGTCGATCTCCTCGACTCGCGCGTGCTCGCCCAGGGCCCCATCTTCGACTGGGGATGGCGATTCGCCGTCGCGGCGCGCCGCTCGTACGTCGACCTCTGGCTCGGGCCGTTCCTCAAGGCGGTGAACTCGAGCGTCAGCATCAGCCCCGTTTACTACGACTACCAGGCGATCCTGCAGCGCGACCTCACCAAGCGCTCGAGCCTTCGCTTCGCGTTCTTCGGGTCCGACGACGCGCTCGTTTTCCTGAACCAGAACACGTCGTCGAGCGAGCCCGAGCTCGCCGGAAGCCTGACCACGCACACCGGGTTCTGGCGCGGCCAGGCGATCTACAAGAACCGCTTCAGCGAGAACACCGACTTCAAGATCGTGGGGTCGATCGGGCGCGACTCGTTCTCGTTCACGGCGGGCAACCTCTTCTTCAACCTCGTCGACTATCCCATCACCTCGCGCGTCGAGCTCTCGCAGAAGCTCGGCCCCCAGCTGACGATGAACGTCGGGCTCGACCTCATCGACGCGCCCTACACCGCCACCGCGCACTTGCCGCCATTTCCCAAGCCCGGGCAGCCGCCGTCGGGGCCGTTCTCGGGCCAGCAGGCGCTCACGACGTCGGTGAGCGCCAGCGTCGTGCAGCCCGCGATGTACATGGAGTGGGAAGCGACGCCCTGGCGCGGCGCGCGGATCGTTCCCGGCATCCGGCTCGACTACACGAAGGACACCGGCGCGTGGGACGTGGACCCCCGCATCGTCGTCCGTCAGGACGTGACCACGTCGCCGCGCACGACGCTCAAAGGCGGCGTCGGGCTCTTCTCGCAGCCGCCGCAGGCGCAGGAGACGAACTCCGTCTTCGGAACTCCCGGGCTGACCGACAACCGCGCGATCCACTATGACCTCGGCGTCGAGCGCGAGTTCACGCGCAACATCGAGGCGTCGCTCGAAGGCTTCTACAAGCAGCTCGACCACCTCGTGACACAGGGGATCGGCAGCACGGGCACCGGCGTCATCTATGGGGCCGAGACCTTGATCCGGTACAAGCCCGACGCTCACTTCTTCGGGTGGCTCTCCTACACGCTCTCGCGGAGCCTGAGGCGCGACGCGCCGGGGACGCCGCTCTTGCTGTCGCGGTTCGACGAGACGCACATCTTGACGGTGCTCGGGAGCTATCGCCTGGGGCGCGGCTGGGAGCTCGGCGCCCGCTACCGGCTGACCAGCGGATACATGTACACTCCCGAGACCTACGGGTTCTACGACGAGAACATCGGGACGTACCTGGCGCAGCAGGCGTTCCCGGCGTTCGGCTCCCGCTTGCCGCTCTTTCACTCGCTCGATCTCCGCGTCGACAAGACGTGGAAATACGGCTGGGGTCAGATCGGCGCGTACCTCGACGTCCTCAACGTCTACAACAACGGGAACGTCGACGGCATCGGCTACAACTTCAATTCCACGCGCACGTCGTTCGTCGACGACTTGCCGTTCTTGCCGAGCCTCGGGCTCCGCGTGGAGATGTGACCATGAAGCGATGGGGAGCCGCCTTCACCCTCTCTTGCACCGTGCTCGTCGTCCTCGGAGCCTGGGCGGTCGCGTCGTGCTCGCCGGCGGGGTTCCAGAGCGAGACGGTCATCGACACGGTGCGGATCCTCGCGTCGCGAGCCAGCGAACCGCGCGCCAAGCCCGGCGATACCGTCACCGTCGATCTCCTCGCCTACGACGGCCGCGTCGACCCCGCCGCCAAGATGAACCTCTTCTGGCTGCCCATCCCCTGCATCAACCCAAAGAACGACGCCTACTTCGCGTGCTTCGCGCAGTTCGGCTCCGGCCCGTCGGCGGACGCAGGCGCGGCCGGCGACGCAGGCGGGATGCTCGGCCACCTCGAGCCCGGCGTCGATCTCACCGGCGCGCTCGCGGAGGGCCCGAGCTTCAGCTTCAAGGTGCCCTCCGAGGTGGTCATTGCGCGCAGCGGGGCGTCGCCTTACGGGCTCGTCATCCTCTTCAACTTCGCGTGCGCGGGGCACCTCGAGCTCGTGCCGTTCGACCCGAACAGCCAGGACCCGCAGCAGATTCCCATCGGCTGCTTCGACTCGCAACACAATCGTCTGGGGGCCGACGACTTCGTGTTCGGCTTCACGCGCGTCTACGCCGAAGACGATCCGAAAGAAGTGAACCCCGTCATCACGCAGGTCGACCTCGGCGGGGGCAAGCAACTCGCCATCGACGGTGGCACGACGACGACCGCGCTCACGACCTCCGCGTGCGAAGGCGACGCCGACACGTGCGGGCATCAGTCGATCGGCCCCGTCGTTCCCCGGTCGCCGCCGGACAGCAAGCAAGTCTGGGCCGACTACTACGCAACGGCGGGGACGTTCAAGTCGACGGCGCGCCTCCTCTACGACCCGATGCAGACGCTCACGATCCCGAGCGGCACCGACAACGAGTACATTCCGCCGGGCAGCGACACGAAGAGGCCGGCCAAGAACTTCGTGTGGATCGTCGTCCACGACGACCAGGGCGGGGCCGACTGGGTGACGGTGCCCCTCCAGATCACCCCCACGGGCCTCCCCGACGCCTCGTCGCGCGACTAAGGAGATTAGCCGCAGAGCCGAAGAGCCGCAGAGGGCGCAGAGGGCGCAGAGGGCGCAGAGGACCGAGGGTTTTGCGCGCGCTAAAAGCGCGCCAGTCTAGCTCGCGCGGATCGGATCCGCCGCGCAGGTCGCCAGCCTTCGACCCCAATTCCTGCACTGCGCCCTCTGCGCCTCTGCGGCCAATTTCCTTCTCCTCCTACGTGAGCGGCATTCGCTCTGGAGCCAGTCAGCGGTCGGCTGCGAGGTGAGCTCGCAACGTGTCGAGGGACCCGACGGCGATCTGGCCGCTGGCCATGATCGCGTCGTCTTGAGGGCGGGCGGTCAGGTGCTCGCGAACGCGCACGAGCGACTCGAGATAGACGCGCTCTCGACCGAGCCCAGGATGGGTGCCGTCGCTGCCGCGGAAGGCGCGCTCGGCGACGATGATCGCATCGGCTGGCCCGAGTGCGCAGCGGCTGACCAGCGCGCCGGCCACGTCGGCGAACGACGCGCCTTCGAGCATGGCCTCGACCGCGCGATGCCGCGCGGCGAGCTGCCGCGTGCGGCGGGGGCCGAGGAGACCGGCTCGCTCTTCGAGGAGCACCGCGCGCCCTTCTTGGTCGTCGGTGCCGCGCGCCGTCCCGATGCGGAAGAGCGGCGAAGGCGCGTGAACGGACCGCGCCCGCGGGCAGGCGTGCCCCTCGACCTCGTGCAGGACGGTGCGACGCGCGTCTTCGTCGGGCACCAGCCGATCGGTCGCGACGAGGATGACACGCTCGCCGGTCGCCGAGAGGGGCGCGAGCCAAGGGCTCTCGACGACCGTGAAGGGGAGGCGCAGGCGGCCCACCGCGGCACGCATGAGCGACAGGAGCGAGCGCGCATCGGGATCGTTGCTCGCGCGCCGGGCGCGGGGTTCGCGGACTGGAGGCTCGGCGAGCCACGCCGAGCACAGCTCGGACGCATCGCGCGCGACACGGGGAACGTGCGGCTCGAAGCGAGCGCGGGCCAGTCGAGCCAGCTCCGGTCGGCCGGCGGAGGCGCACATCGCGGCTTCGAGCGCGAGCTCCCGGGTTCGGTCGAGAAAGAGCGTCTCGACCGGGCTGCGATCGCCCTGCTCCAGGATGCGTTCGGCGGCGTCGAGCGCGCGACGGAGCTCTTCGTGCGGTCGCGGTACGTAGGCCCATCGCGGCGACGAGCGCCTTCCAGCGCGGAGCTCGCCAATCAGGCGCGCGCGCTCGGCTTGCGCGTTCGTGGGCGTGAGGGCCGAAAGCACCCGTACCTCGTGCGCGGCGCGGGTGAGCAGGCGCTCGATCGGCGCGCACCAGGCCGAGGGAGGCGGCGAGCGGCGAGATAAATCGTGTGCTGCGGAGGTCACGAGCGTCCGGGAACAGCATAGACTGCCCTTGTGTCTTGCGCTGGCAACGTCACGCGGCTAAGCGCGCCTCTCCCTGCTCTCTCTCTCTTCGCGCGCCGCTCGCATCGCGCCGCGCACGCAACTGGCTCGCTCGGACAACGATGAAGAAAAACTACGTCCTCGACACCAACGTCCTGCTTCACGACCCGCACGCCATCTTCCGGTTCGAGGACAACAACGTCATCATCCCCATTTACGTGATCGAAGAAGTCGATCAGTTCAAGCGCGAAGGGTCGGAGCGCGGACGGAACGCTCGATCGATCGCGCGCCTGCTCGACGAGCTTCGCGAACGCGGGGGTTCCCTCGCCAAGGGGGTCGGGCTCGACTCGGGTGGAACGCTCCGCGTCGCCGTGCCGACGAAGCGCCTCACCCTGCCGAGCGCGATCGATCACACGGCGATGGACCAGGCCATCTTGCAGACCGCGTTCGACGTGCGCGAGAACGACGGCGGTCACGTCACCGTGTTCGTCACGATGGACACGAACCTCCGGATCCGCGCCGACGCCCTCGGGATGGTCTCGCAGACGTACGAGAACCAGCGGGTCGAGTTCGACCGACTGGATAGCGGAATCACCGACCTCGAGCTCGACAGCGAAGAGATCGACACGTTCTTCCGCGAGGGAAAGCTTACGCCGCGCGAGCCGATGCCGGCGCCGAATAGCTGCATCCTGATGCGGGATCGTACGAACCCGTCGCATACGGCGCTCGGACGCTACGACGCGGCCAAGCGCGCCATTCTGGCGCTCCGCGTGCCCCGCGAGGGCGTGATGGCCGTGCGCCCGCGCAACAAGGAGCAGTCGTTCGCGCTCGATCTCCTGCTCGACGAGTCGATCCGTCTCGTGACTCTCGTCGGCAAGGCGGGCACGGGCAAGACGCTGCTCGCGCTCGCAGCGGGCTTGAAGCGCACAGTCGAAGACGGAGCGTACTCGCGGATCCTCGTCTCGCGCCCCGTCATGCCGCTCGGGCGCGACATTGGCTTCTTGCCCGGCGACGTCGACGAGAAGCTCAACCCGTGGATGCAGCCGATCTTCGACAACCTCGAGTTTCTGTTCTCCACCGGCTCGCGCAAAGGCCCCCGCGCCTACGCGGAGCTGCTCGAGAGCGGGCAGATCCAGGTCGAGCCGCTCACGTACATCCGCGGGCGTTCGATCCCGCAGCAGTTCATCGTCGTCGACGAGGCGCAGAACCTGACGCCTCACGAAGTGAAGACGATCATCACGCGCTCGGGTGACGGAACCAAGATCGTCCTCACCGGCGACCCCGGGCAGATCGACAATCCCTACGTCGACAGCGCGTCGAACGGCCTCACCATCGCGGCCGAGCGCTTCGGAGGCGAGAAGCTCGCGGCGCACATCGTTCTCGCGAAAGGCGAGCGGAGCGATCTCGCCGAGCTGGCCGCGAACCTCTTGTGAGAAGCGTGCCCGCGCCGTGACGCGGGCGGCCCGGGGAACCGCTCATGCCTGAGCTCCAGCACGCCAGGTCGTCGGTGAGGTCAGCGGTGCGCAGGTGTCGCAGGAATCCGGAGAAATCGACAGCCTCATTGGCAAGTTCTCGTATGGCTTCACAACGTCCGGACATTACTATCGCGTGAGCTCTCCTGATCCCCCCGATCGCGCCACCGAAGCGAGCATGTCGTTGCGCACCCGGGCGGCACGTCGTCTAAGTCGGGTGGGCGGGACCGACGCGATGCCGGCGGAAACCACAACGCATGTCGACTCCGGTCCAGGGCCCGAGGCTTCCGATTGGAAAGGCACGGCACGCTACGACGTTCTCCGATGCATCGGGCGCGGCGGTATGGGCGTCGTCTACGAGGCTTTCGATCGCGAGCGGCAGCAGCACGTCGCTCTCAAGACGTTGCTCAACTCGAGCCCGGGGGCGCTCTACCTTTTCAAGCAAGAGTTTCGGACCCTCGCCGACGTTCACCACCGAAACCTGGTGCAGCTCTACGAGCTCGTGGTCACCGACGACGATCGCGTGTTCTTCACGATGGAGCTAGTGAACGGCACCGACTTCCTGGCGCACGTGCAGAACCGCGCCTCGCGCGACGAGCTCTCGGAGCTCACCGATCAGGAGCCGACGCGTCGCGAGCAGTTCGCCCAGGCCTCTGGAGAGCGCGTGCGGCGGGCGTACCCCGTACCCGACGACGGGCCGGCCCCGAAGGCATCCCCGGCCGATCTCGATCGCCTGAGGCCCGCGCTCTGTCAGCTCGTCGACGGGGTGCGCGCGCTGCACGCCGCCGGCAAGCTGCATCGCGACATCAAGCCTTCGAACGTGCGCGTGACGCCCGAGGGACGCGTCGTCTTGCTCGACTTCGGGGTCGCCACCGAGCTCTCCCGCGTCGTCGACGACAACCTGCAAGAGGGTGGAGAGATGGTCGGAACGGCGCGCTACATGGCGCCCGAGCAGGCCGTGAACGAAGGGCCGACCGCGGCGAGCGATTGGTACAGCGTCGGCGTCATGCTCTACGAGGCGCTCGTGGGCTCGCCGCCCTTCGTCGGTTCGACGTTCGACGTCCTCAAGATGAAGAGCATGCTCGATCCGCCGCCCCCTTCCGACTGTATCGAGGGCGTCCCGGCGGACCTCGACGCGCTGTGCGCGGATCTCTTGCTCCGGGCGCCCGAACTCCGCCCCGCGGGCGCGGACATCTTGCACCAGCTCGGCATGCGAACCAGCGTGCGGCCCCTCCCGACGCCGCCCCCGCCCGGCGAAACCCTGCCGATCGTCGGCCGCGAGGCTCCTCTCCGCGCGCTGCGCGACGCGTTCGACTCGGCCCGTGGGGGCCGCACGATTACGGTCCTCTTCGGCGGCCCCTCGGGCATGGGCAAGTCGACCGTGGTCCAGCACTTCCTCGACGCGTTGATCGAACGCGGCGAGGCCGTCGTTCTCCGCGGGCGCGCCTACGAGCGCGAGTCCGTGCCGTACAAGGCGGTCGACAGCGTCGTCGACGCCCTAAGCCGGCACCTGATGCGGCTCTCGGAGCGCGAAGACTCGCTCACGCTGCCCCACGACGTGTGGGCGCTCGCGCGGCTCTTCCCGGTCTTGCGGCGCGTTCCGAGCATCGCGAACCTCGAAGAGCAGCTGCCGGGCGATCCGAACCGGATGCGCCGCCGCGCGTTCTCCGCTCTACGCGAGCTCCTCGCGTCGCTCTCGCGCCGGCAGCCCCTCGTCATCTTCGTCGACGGCGTTCAATGGGGCGACGCCGACAGCGCCGCCCTGCTCCGCGACATCGTTCGGCCCCCCGACGCGCCTGCCTTGTTGCTCGTCATGACGTATCGGGCCGAGGAGTTCGAGACGAGCCCTTTCTTGCTCGACATCCGCAGCCGGTGGCCGGCGCTGGCCGAGCTCCGGCACCTCTCGATCGGCCCGCTCGACGACGCCGACACGCGCCGCCTGGCGCTGACGCTGCTCGGGGCCGACGACCTCCGCGCCCAGCGAACGGCCGACGCCATCACGCTGGAGTCGAGCGGCAGTCCATTCCTCGTCGACGAGCTCGCGCGCAGCGTCAGCGGGCCGCACCGCGTGGCGCGCTCGGAGGACACCTCGCCCGGCATCGTGACCGTGAGCCTCGAGCAGATGGTCAAGGCTCGTCTGGCTCGCCTGCCGGAGCGGGAGATCCGCCTCCTTCGCATCGTGGCCGTGGCGGGGCGGCCGCTGCCGATCTCGATCGCCGCCGACGCCGCCGGCGTTCACGACGCGGTCGACGAGGCCGTCAGCCTGGTGCGCGCGCGCCGTTTCGTCCGAACCGGCATTCGCGACGGCTGCGAGACCGTCGAGATGATTCACGATCGGATCCGCGAGATGATCGTGGCCAAGATCTCGCCGCGCATGGTCCGCGAGTACCACCGCGAGCTCGCCCGCGTCCTCGAGGCCGCGGCGGACCCCGATTCCGAGGCGATCGCGATGCACCTGCTCGGGGCCGGCGATCCTGCGCGCGCGGCTCAGCATGCCGAGCGGGCCGCCATGAAGGCTGCGTCGCAGCTCGCATTCGATCGCGCGGTCTCGCTCTATCGCCTCACGCTCGAGACGCTGCCGAAGGCGTCGCCCGATTTCCGCCGGCTGCGGCTGCGGCTGGCGGAGGTCCTCGAGTGGTCGGGTCGCGGGACCGAATCTGCGAAGGTTTACCTCGAAGTGGCTCAGACCGCGCCCGAGTCCGAGCGAATCGAGCTCGAACGCGCCGCGGCGGAGCAGCTGCTCACGTCGGGCCGCATCGATGAAGGCGCCACGGTGCTTCGCCGGGTGCTCGCCGACCTGGGGATGAAGGCGCCGCAGTCGGCGGCCGGCGCCGTGCTCACGATCGCCTTCTATCGCTTCCTGATGCTCTTCATCGGCCTGCGCTTCACCGGACGCGCCGCGAAAGACGTCCGGCCCGAGGACCGCGTCCGGATCGATACCCTCTACTCGGTGGCCATGGGGTTCGTCCTGGTCGACGTGATCCTCGGCGCGTGCATGCAGACGCGCCACCTGTTCTATGCGCTCCGCGCCGGCGACGACTTCCAGGTCTTGCGCGCGGTCTGCCTCGAGGCGAGCAACCTCGCGAGCGCCGGGGGTCAAGAGGGGCGCCGCGAGCTCGCGCTGCGCGCCCTCGGCCAGCGCCTCGCGCAACGGAGCGACAACCGCGACGAGCAGCTCTTCGTCGACGGCACGCGCGGCGGCGCGCTCTTTCTTCGCGGCAAGTTCAAAGAAGCGCGCGACGTCCTCGAAGCCGTCTCCGAGGGTCACATGCGCCAGCGGCGCGCCGGCTGGCAGTCGAACGCCTACCTCTTTGCGATCGATGCGCTCCTCGTGCTCGGCGATCTCCGGGAGGCCGGCTCGCTGAAAGATCGGCTGCTCCTCGACGCCGAGCAGCGGGGCGATCTCTACACGATCGTGAACATCAACACCCGGGCGTCCGCCTTCCTCGCCATGGCGGCCGACGAGGCCGAGCTCGCGCGACGGTACGTGCGCGAGGCCATGGCCCAGTGGTCTCGCGCGGGGTTCCTCGTCCAGCACTGGCAGGCGATGCAGTACGAAGCCGAGATCGAGCTCTACGTGGGCGACGGGGCGCGCGGCTACGAGCGCCTCGTGCGCGACGAAGTGGCGCTGAAGAAGAGCCTCCTCTGCAACGTGCAGGTCATTCGCTCGCTCACGTGGTTTCTGAGGGGGCGCTGCGCGATCGCCACGCTCCTCGCCGACCAGACGCCCGCGTCCGTTCGCGACCGGCGCGTGGCCGAGGCGCGTCATCTGGCCCGCCGGCTCGCCCGCGAGAAGACGGCCTGGTCCTCCGTCTTCTCGGCGCTCCTCAGCGCAGCCGTCGCCAACGCCCTCGGCGACCGGCCCGAGACGCTCGCTTCGCTCCGGGTAGGGCTCGAGGCCGCCAGGAACGCGGACCTATCCCTTCACGCCGCAGCGGCGCGCCATCAGCTCGGGTTGCTGCTGCCGGGGGACGCGGGCCGCGAAATGCTGCAGCAGGCCGAGGGCGAGATGGCCGCCAGAGGCATCCGTTCGCCGTCTCGAATGGCCAATCGGCTGCTGCCGGGACGATGGGGCTCGAGTTAAGCTAAATTGCGCCGCGACGATGAGCGGCTCGGCGGACTCGAAGGACGCGGCGATGGACTCGACAAGGGGCGCGATGCGCGCGTGGGCCAGGGATCTGTCGGGCGCGATCGCTCTCGTCGAGGGCGCCGTTGCGCAGCGCGTTCTCGTCGCGATCGATGGCTTCGAGGTGCCCGAGCACAACGCCTTCGGCGAGCCGGTGGCGGTCGAGCGCGGCGGCGACGTGGCCGAGCTGGTGCGACGCGCGGCGAGCGCAGCCGGCGAAGGGCAGCGCGTGGCGCTCATCGCCCGGGCGGCGGATCTGCCGGCGGCTCGCAACGAGTTGGCCGCCGTCGCGTCGAGGCGCCTGGGTCTGGTGGTGCACGTCATCGCCGAGCCGGCGCGCGCCGGCGCGTCGCCGTCGATCACCGGGCTGGCTCCGGCGCTCGCCCTCGACGATCTGTTCTGGGGCATGCTGCTCGGCGCGGGCGTGTCGGACGCGATCGACCTCGCCCTCATCGCGCGGCGAGCCGCCGAAGACAGCGGGTGCCCGTTCTTCGTGGTGCACGAGGCCTCCCATGCGCACGACATCGAGCCCATCGCGTCGCCGTCGCGCGAGCTGTGCGACGCGTTCCTCGGGCCGGCGCACGGCGGGGCCCGTCGCGCCAGCCAGCCCGCCGATGCCGGCGATCCCATCGCGGGCGATCGCGCGTTTGCCGAGCGCGTGCCTTTTGCTCTCGGCAGCGCGATGCGGGAGCTCGAAGCCTTGACCGGGCGCCACCACGACGTGATCGAGCGCGCGCCGGCGCTCGACGCACCCGTCGGGCTGGTCGGGGCCGGAGCGCTCGGCGACTCGCTGATCGCCGACGTCGAGCGCCTCCGCGCCAGCGGCGACGATGTGGTCGCCGTACGCGTCGTCTCGTGGCGGCCCTTCCCGGCGCCGCGGCTCGTTCGCGCGCTCGGGCGCGCCCTCGCGGTGACGGTGCTCGAACGCGTCGATCAACCGCTCGCCAGCAGCGCACCGCTCGCGATCCAGCTCAAGGCCGCCTTCTCGGACGCGTTGACCTGGGCGCCCGATTACCCCGGCATCGGACGCATCCCGCGCATCGTCTCCGGCCTCGTTGCGCCCGGCCGCGAGGTCGATTCGACCGACCTCGATGCCATCTTGCACAACGTGCTCGCCAACGAGCGCGGCAAGCGCACGTTCGTGCTCGGTGGCGACGAGGCGCATTCCCTCTGGACGCCACCGGCCACGCGAACGGCGGCGGGCGCCTTCGTCATGCGTGGGATCTGCGCGCACCGGGAGACCGCCGTGGCGGCCGCGGAGCTGTCGGCCGCGGTGCTGGCGTCGGCGCTGGGTCTTCGCACGCGAGTCACGGTGCGCGATCTGCCGCCGGACGAGGGCGGCGGCGTGGCGTTCGATCTCGTCGCGGGTCGCGATCGACCGCGAGGGACCCACGCGCCGCACGCGGTTGGCGTCATCGCGCTCGGAGACCCGGCGCTGCTCGCGCGCCTCGAGCAGGCCAACGCGCTCGGTCGACTCGCGCCGGGCGGCGTCGTCGCGATCCCGAGCGGGCGGCGAGCGGCCGAGGCGCTCTGGGCCGAGGTGCCCCCGCGGGCCAAGGCCGTCATCTTCGATCTCGGGGCGCGTGTCGTCGGCTGGTCACCGCCTCGCAGCCCGCGCGGTGGAGAACCGGGTGCGGACCGGAGCGCGCACCGGCACGCAGAACACGACGCAGGAGAAGATGCCGGACAGAATGCCGGACAGGAACCGTGGGTCATGGCCGCCGCCTTCGTCGGGATCGCCCTCGCGCTGGGCAGCGCGAGTCAGGTCACCCAGGTCGAAATCGACGGCCAAGTCGTCGAACGCGAAGTCGGCGAGGCGTTGCGCGTGGGCGTGGCTTCGCACGCCCACGGAGCCGCGGCCGTCGCCGATATCGGCGGGCTCGCCGCGCGGAGTGTCTTCGAATCCCTGGTCGAAGTCCCGAGAGCGATGATCGATCGCGACGACGACGGGGTCCGCCTCGGAAGGCGACGGACGCCCGCTTCGCTCACGTGAATGTCTCTCGCGATGCGTCACGTTCAACGCGATGCGCAATCGCTGCGATCGTCGTGATGGTCGTCGGGCCGCGTCGGTCGAGCGCTGTTCTGGGACACGCGCTCGCCGGGTGGTAGGCTCAAGAGATTGCTCCGCGATCGGTCCGTCATCCTTGTCGTCGTCATCGCCGCTGCCGTCGGCACGGGGCTCGGTCGTGGTGCGGGCGCGGTGCTCGAGTCGCACTTGGCCACTGCGGCGCCGGGCGGCGTCGTGCTCCTGGCCGCGGCGGCTCCGTCGCCTGCGGCGGCGCCTACCGCCTCCGGAGCCCCGTCGGCGTCGGGCCCTTCGCACGACGAAGGCGAGCCCGACGACGCCACGAGCGACAATCCTTATGAAGAGGCGCTGCCCGCGCACCCGGTCGCGTCGCGGCTCCTCGTTCCGGCTCGCGACGGGATGTTGAAGCTGCCCGGCGGTCACTTCACGATGGGCTCGGCGAGCCCGAAGGCGCCGGGGAACGAGCGCCCGGTTCGCGCGACCAGCGTTGCTCCCTACTGGATTGATCGCACCGAAGTGACCGTGAGCGCCTATCGTGCGTGCGTACAGGCGGGTTCGTGCTCGCCGCCCGCTCGCGCGAGCGCCGCGTGCACCTACGACGGCGACGACCCGGATCTCCCCATCTCATGTGTGCACTGGGCCGACGCCGACGCTTATTGCCACTTCGTCGGAAAGCGCCTCCCGAGCGAACGAGAATGGGAATTCGCCGCTCGCGGAGCGCTGCAGGTCCCTTTTCCCTGGGGCGCCGGAGCGAGCTGCACCGACGCCGTGACGCTCATCAACGAGCAATCGGGGCGGAGCTGCGGGCGCCGTCCCGCTCGGGTGGGTAGCCATCCGGGGGGGGCGAGCATCTTCGGAGTGCAAGACCTGAGCGGGAACGTCGAAGAGTGGACCGCGGACTGGTACGTCGAGCTCCTCGGTCCGGGGCCAGCTCCCCGCGCCGGCGCCGCCCACGTGCTCCGCGGTGGCGGGTGGCTGTCGACGCCGTCGCAAAGCCGAACCACGTCTCGCAACTGGGGCTCGGCCGTCGAGGCTGGCGCCAACGTCGGCTTCCGGTGTGCTCGAGACGACGATCCGACCCCGGCCCCGGCCCCGGCCCCGTAACAATCCGTTCCCGGGCGAGAGACTCACGGGGAGGGCGCGAGCCGACCGCCGGCCGCATTCTCGGCTCTGGTTGACTAGGTAGCGGGCAAAGACTATCCCACCGCGTCCGGATCTCTCCGGCCGCGTTTTTCAGGAGCCGCATGTCCTCCCCCCTCCTTTCCAGCGAATTGCTCCTAGCCCAGAACCTGCCGCCGAAGGCCGCTACCGGCCCCGGCACCCCGGGCGTCGCACAGGACTCGAGCACCCCCGCGGCCACGTCGGGCAGCGGTTCGCCGCTCTCCGGCTTCATCATGCCGCTGATGATGCTGGTCATCTTCGTGCCCTTCTTTCTTCTGATGAATCGCAAGCAGAAGAAGGAAACGGCGGCGCGCGCGAGCCTCAAACGGGGCGACAAGGTGATGACGAACGCGGGCCTCATCGGCGAGCTCGTCGAGACCGACGACCGCGTCGCCAAGGTCAAGATCGCGCCAGGCGTGACCGTCCAAATCGTGGCCAACACCGTCTCGCCCTTCGTGGAGCCCGAGAAGGCCGCCTCGAAGGACCTGAAGGAAGCCGCCGAAAAGAAGTAAACCGGCGCCGGGCGAAAGACCCCCGGTCGAGAGCCCGTCGAGAGTTACAGCGGTCACAGCGCGACATGCCCAGAAAGAACGTTCTCGCAATCCTCAGCGGCGTCGTCGCCGTGGTCTTGGCGGCGCTCGCCGTCTGGCAAGACGGCCAGTCGCTCGCGATCCTGGGGTCTTCCGCCGCCGCTGTCGGCGCCTTCGCGTGGGGAGTGCGGGTTCCGCCGCGCCGCACCGCGCTTGTGTTGATGAGCATGGCCGCGGGCTCCGCGGCGCTCTTCGTCCGCTTCGACTCCTTCTGGGGCCTCTTCGTCGCCGGCCTCGTGTTCATCTGGGCCGCGTTCGGCCTCCTTCCGTTCATGGACGGGACGTGGCGCCTCAAAGCCGGCTTCGTCGCCGCGGTCTTCGCCGGCTCGATCGTCGTTCTCTGGCCGACGGTCGACGGCTCGCTCCCCCTGGCGAACGCGCCCGCGCCGACCAGCACCGGGTTCGTGAGAACGCTCGCGCGCGCCGGTCGCGCCGTCGCTTCTCACTTGCACTGCCCGGCCTACATCAAAGACCGCGTGTCGTTCGGAATCGCGCCGGGGCTCGACCTCAGCGGCGGTCTTCGCCTCGTCTACACGGTCGAAGTCGAAGACGCCATTCGCGACAAGCGCGACCACTTCGCCGACGAGATGCGGCAGGAGCTTGCGACCACCCTTGGCCTGCACTCGGGCGATGCGCGCGTGACCCGCGATGAGCTGTCGAAGCTCGACGCGAAGGTGCACGTCGCGGAGCCCGAGGCCGCCATCATTCGTCTCAAGTTTCGAGACGTGGGCGACAAGAGCAAGCTCGACGAGCGCTTCACCAAGAAGTTCCTGGGCGAGCTCGCCGAGAGCCAGGGCCCGGCCGACGACGAGGTCACGTTCAAGATTCGCGCAGACGTCGAGTCGCAGATCCGCGAGCGCGCCGTGGCCCAGGCAAAGGACACCGTGTCGCGCCGGGTCGACGAGCTCGGGCTCCGCGAGGCCGCCGTCACGACCCGCGACGAAGACATCATCGTCGAGGTGCCGGGCAACAACGAGCAGAGCTTCCGGGATATCAAGGAAACGATCCGGCGAACGGCGCGGCTCGAGTTCAAGATGGTCGACGACGCCGGGAGCACAGCCGTCTTCGGACAGGCGGCGCTGAAGGCCGACGACCTGCCCGAGGGCGAGGGCATCGCTCAGTACTCGGAGGTCGCGCCCGACGGGCTCGACTCGAGCGGCCATCGCAAGTCGGCGACGGCGTGGTCGGCCCGCATGTCGTGTCAGCCTCCGAAGTACGTGAGCGAATCGCTCAACGACTGCCTCGCGCGCTTCAAAGCGTGGACCAAGACGCTCAGCGTCCCCGACGATCACACGATCGGCTTCGAGGGCGTCACCGAGCCCGTCGACGGCACCGAGCCCCTGCAGTTCAAGCAGGTCGGCTGGCGGACGCTCTACCTCTACACGCGGTCCGAGCTGACGGGCGACTACATCACCGACGCGAGCACGGGCCAGGACCAGCAAAACTTCGGCGCCTACTACGTGGCTCTCTCGTTCTCGCCAGCCGGGGCCGATCGCTTCGAAGAGGTCACCGGCGCGAACGTCAACCGTCGCTTCGCGATCATCCTCGACGACATCGTCGACTCCGCGCCCGTCATCAAGCAGAAGATCGGCGGCGGGCACGCGACCATCTCGATGGGCGCGGGCGATCCCGAGAAACAACTGCACGACGCCCGGCAGCTCGAGCTCGTCCTTCGCTCGGGCGCGTTGCCGGCGCAGCTCTCCCCGAGCTCCGAAGTCACCATCGGCCCCTCGCTGGGCAGGGACTCGATCGCGGAGGCGGCCAAGGGCGGACTCCTGGGCGCGACGGCCGTGCTCCTCTTCATGACGCTCTACTACCGAAAGTCGGGCGTGGTCGCCGACATCGCGGTCATCTTCAACCTGCTGCTGCAGCTCGCGGTCCTGGCGACGTTCAGCGCGACGATGACGCTCCCCGGCATCGCCGGCCTCGCGCTGACGATCGGCATGAGCGTGGACGCCAACGTGCTCATCAACGAGCGCATCCGCGAGGAGCTACGCGGCGGGAAGAGCGTGCGCGCCGCCGTCGAGGCGGGGTACACGCGCGCCTGGCCGTCGATCATCGACGGTCACATGACGATCTTCATCTCCGGCCTCATCCTGCTTCAATACGGCAGCGGGCCGGTCAAGGGGGTCGCCGTGACGCTCATCGTCGGCATCCTCTGCAGCCTCTTCACGGGAGTGTTCTGCACCCGGCTCGTGTTCGACTGGTGGGTTCGCGGAGCCAAGGTCAAGCGCCTGAGCGTCGGCGCCGAGTTCTGAGGGGCATATCGCCATGGAGTTCTTCAAGCCCGGCCGCGTTTTCGACTTCATGGCCGTCCGTTGGTTCTGGGTTCCGTTCAGCCTTCTCGCGGTCCTCGTCTCGACGATCCTTTGCTTCTACCCCGGCCCCAACTACGGGACCGACTTCAAGGGCGGCACCGAGGTGGAGATCGCGTTCGGCAAGGCGCTCGACGCCGGCAGCGTGCGAAGCGCCGTGGAGTCGGTCGGGTTCAAGTCACCGGACATCGTGCAAGTCGTCGACGCCAATCGCCCGAATCACTTCCTCATCCGCGTTCAAGACGTGAGCGCGATCACCGACGACGAGAAGGGCGCGCTTCGCGCGGCCCTTTGTTACGTCGACGACGGCCAGGCGCCCGTGGCCGATCCGGCCCGGTGCCCCGACAGCGCCCGCGCGACCGAAGTGAAGTTCAGCGCGGGCGGCGACAAGATCAGCACGCGTTACGACGTCGATCCCGACGTCGAGAAGATCAAGACCCAGGTGCTCAGCGTGCCCGGGGTGTCGCTGCGCGCGAGCGCGACCAACCCGCAGATCTTGAACCCGCGCGACCACCGGGTGGAGATCCAGCTCCTCAGCAAGGGCGATCAGCTCGTCGAGCGCCTGCGCGCCAAGCTCGGGGTCGACGCCGTGCCCGACGACGCGGCCCTCCGGGTCGAGTGGGTCGGCCCCAAGGCCGGCAAGCTGCTCCGCGACAGCGCCCGAAACGCGATCGCCATCGCGATCGTTTTCATCATGCTCTACCTCGCGCTCCGGTTCGACCTGCGGTTCGCGCCGGGCGTCATCGTCGCGTGCGTCCACGATGCGATGGTGGTCATCGGCGTCTTCATCCTGCTCCGCAAGGAGATCACCCTCTCGACGATCGCCGCCGTCATCACCGTGGTCGGCTACTCGATGAACGACACCGTCGTCGTCTACGACCGGATCCGCGAGAACCTCGGTCGCCATCGCGGCAAATCCTTCGCGCAGATCATCAACATGAGCGTCAGCGAGACGCTGTCGCGAACGATTCTGACGAGCGGCGCGACGCTGCTCAGCATGCTGGGCCTGTTCTTCTACGGCACGGGCGTCATCAAGGACTTCATGCTCGCCCTCCTCGTCGGCATCGTCGCGGGGACGTACTCGAGCATCTACGTGGCCGCGCCTCTCACCGAGTGGATCGACACGCGCATGGCGCGGGCGACCCGCGAGAAAAAAAAAGAGCGCCTTAGCGCCCCCGCACGCGCGACGTGACCGTCGCGCGGTAAGCCGTCGGCGTCGGGCCCGTCCACCGCGAGGAGGCCCGCGTCGAGACACCGAGGGCTCCCGGGCCGATTTCGTCAACGGAAAGATCGAGCAATCGGGCCGTTGATCGCGCGCGCGTCGACTGAGCATTGACAGCCTCCGGCCGCCGCTGTTCTTAGTGGCGGCCGATGCTGCAGTTTCCCCAGCCCGCAGGCGACGCCGCGCTCGGCCTCGCCCGCGCGCTTCGTGTGACGCGCACGGCGGGTGCGGTCCTGGTGGCGCGTGGTCTCGTCGACGCCGACGAGTCGCAGCGCTTCCTCGATCCCCGCCTCGCGCACCTCACGGTTCCCGACGCGATGAAAGACCGGGCCGAGGCCGTGGCGCGGATCGCCAGGGCCGTCCGGGCGAAAGAGCGCGTCTGCGTGTTCGGCGACTACGACGCCGACGGCGTCACTGCGGCGGCGCTCCTCACCGACGTCCTCCGGACGCTCGGTGCCGAGGTGATCCCGCTGCTCGCCGATCGGTTCAACGGCGGCTACGGCCTGTCGGCGCTCGCCCTGGCGCGCGTCCTCGCGACCGGAGCGACGTTGCTCATCACGTGCGACTGCGGCTCGAGCGATCACGAGCGGCTCGAGGGCGTTCGCCGCGCCGGGGTCGACGCCGTCGTCATCGATCATCACCGCGTGCCGGACGAGCCGCTCCCGGCCGTCGCGTTCCTCAACCCGCACCGCCCCGAGTGTGGCTTCGCGTACAAGGGCCTCGCGTCCGTGGGCCTCGCCCTCTCGGTCGGCGCGGGTGTCCGCGCGGAGCTCGGCGTCGCGCTCGACATGCGTCGATGGCTCGACCTCGTCGCCATCGGGACCATCGGCGACGTGGCGCCCCTCGACGGCGACAACCGCGCCCTCGTTCGCGCCGGACTCTCCCTCATGGGCAAGGGCACGCGCCACGGCACGAGGGCGCTCGCCGAGGTCGCGCGGTGCGCTGCGGGGGCGCCGACCGGCGAAGACGTGTCGTTCCGGCTCGCGCCGCGCATCAACGCGCCGGGTCGCCTCGACAAGCCCGACCTCGCGCTCGCGCTCCTACTCGCCACCAACGAGGTCGACGCGCGCCGCATGGCCGCCGAAGTCGAAGACTTCTGCACCCGTCGCAAAGAAGTGGAGCGCGGGGTCACCGCCGAGGCGCTCGCGATGCTCGAAGACCCCGTCCTCGCGGCGTTGCCGGCCATCGTGCTCGGCCGTCAGGGCTGGCACCCGGGCGTCGTGGGCATCGTCGCAGGACGCCTGGCGTCACGCTTCCGAAAGCCGACCATCATTCTCGCGCTCGACGGTGCGCGTGGCCGCGGTTCGGTGCGCGGTCCGGCGGGCTTCTCGGTCTACGACGCCTTGGCTCGCGTTCGCGACGTCCTGGTCGCGTTCGGTGGGCACCACGCCGCGGCCGGGGTCGAGATCGAGAGCGCGCGCCTCGATGCGCTGCGCGATCGCTTCTGCGACTCGTGCCTCGAGGAGGGAGGGGTCCCGCCGGCGCCCGCCGGACCCGACGCCGACGCCGTCTTGCACGAGGGCGACAGCGCGGCGAAGGTGCTCGACGACCTCGAGCGCTTCGAGCCGTGCGGCCAGTCCAACCCCTCGCCCCGGCTCGCCGTCGAGCGCACCCCCTTGCTCCGCACGCGCGAGCTCAATGGCGGCCACCTGCGCCTCTGGATTCACATCGGCGGCGTGGAGATCTCGTGCTTCGGGCCCGAGATGGGCCCGCAGGCGTCGCAGCTTGGCTCGCACGTGCGCGTCGTCGGCGCGCTCAAGCGCGACACCTGGCAGGGCGGACGCGGCGCCGAGATGCGGCTCATTGCCGCCGAGCCTGCGTGAACGCTCGCCGAGCCCGCCGATCCGGGGTGTGAGTGCCCGCCGAGCCGGGGCGACGGCCGCCGTGCGATCGCCGTGGTGAACCTGCCCCGTCGCGCTATTCTGCGTGGAGTGGGCGAGCGCGCAGGCACGGCAGGAGGCAAGAGCGGCGAGACGCTGATTCGCTTCGACGGCGTGCGAAAGAGCTTCGGCGCCAAGGTCATCTACTCCGGGCTGAACCTCGAAATCCGGCGCGGCGAGACCCTCACGGTGATGGGCCCGTCCGGCAGCGGCAAGAGCGTCATGCTCAAGATGCTCATCGGCCTCATTCACGCCGACGCGGGCGAGATCATTTTCGACGGGCAAGACCTCGTCACGATGAACGACGAGCAGCTCACCCACGTTCGCCGGCGCATCGCGTATCTGTTCCAGGGCGCGGCGCTCTTCGACTCGCTCAACGTGGCCGAGAACGTCGCCTACGGCCTCCGCGAGCAGTTCTGGAACACGATGAGCAACGAAGAGATTGGCGCGCGCGTCGAGCAGTCCCTCGAGCTCGTCGGCCTCCCGGGGATCCAGGAGATGCGCCCGAGCGACCTCTCGGGCGGCATGAAGAAGCGCGTCGGCCTGGCGCGTACGCTCGCTCTCCAGCCCGAGGTCATTCTCTACGACGAGCCCACCACCGGCCTCGATCCGATCAACACCGGTCGCATCAACCACCTCATCGTCGGCATCCAGCGCGCCCTGAAGCTGACGAGCATCGTCATCACGCACGACATGGGCACCGCGTTCACCGTGTCCGACCGCCTCGCCATGATCGGGCGCGGGCGCATCTTGCTGGTCGGGACCAAAGAAGAGTTCAGAGAGAGCCAGAACCCGGCGGTCCACAACTTCATCAACGGCATCGCCCCGCCGAGCGAAGACGTGGCGTCGCTGCTGTCGTCTTCTTGACGACGCGCGACGCTCCGGAGAGATGGGAAGAGTCATGAATCGTCAGCTGAAGGTCGGTCTCTTCGTCCTCTTCGGGATCGGCCTCACGATGCTCGCGGTCGCCATCATCGGCAGCGCGCGCAGGCTGTGGGAGCCGCGGGTCTCGTACCGAACGGCGTTCCAGGACGTGGCGGGCCTCAAGCCGGGGGCGCCCGTGCGCATGGGCGGCCTCGATATCGGCGAGGTGAAGAGCGTCGGCCACGACGCCGACAGCCAGGACTCGCGCATCTTCGTCGTGATGTCCGTCGTCAAGAAGGAGGCGTCGCGCATCCGCGCGGACACGGTCGCGCACGTGGCGGGCAAGGGGCTCCTGGGCGACAAGATGATCGAGCTCACCGTCGGCTCGCCGGCGCTCGAGCAGGTGAACGCGGGCGCGCTCTTGCAATCCGAGGAACCGAGCGACGTCTTCGCGGCCGCCAACAAGGTGGCCGCGGCCACGGTGAAGGCGGTGGAGCGGATCGAACCGCTCGCCGAATCGCTAGGCGACCCGCAGTTCGCGCAAGACATTCGCGGCTCCGCGTCCGACGTGCACTCGCTCCTCGACGCCATCGTCCGCGGCGACGGCGCGATGCACCGGCTGTTCTATGATCCTGCCGAGGCCCAGCAGATCAGCGACGCGCTCGCCCACCTGAACCAAACCTCGGCGCGCCTCGACGCGACGCTCGCCGACGTGCAGGCGATGACGTCGCAGGTGCGCGAAGGCCCGGGCATTGCTCACGCGCTCGTCTACGACGGCGAGTTGTCGAAGAACGCTGCGGGCAGCCTCGACGAGCTCCACAAGGATCTCCGCGCGGTACGCGAAGGCAACGGGCTCGCGCACGCCCTGCTCTACGGCGACGATCCGTCGCAGCACGTGATGTCGAACCTCAACGCGATGAGCGACGACCTCCGCGCCATCGTGGGCAACCTGAAGCAAGGCAAGGGTACCCTGGGCGCGCTGCTCGTCGATCCCACGGTGTACGAGGACATCAAGAGCGCCGTCGGCAACGTCGAGCGCAACGAAGTGCTTCGCGCGCTCGTGCGCTACTCGATCAAGGCCGACGAGAAGCGTCCGCCGGTCGACGTACACCCGTAGGTAGAGCGGCCGCCGGCGTATAGCCGACGGCCGCTCTACACTCGATGCCGCTAGAGAGAGATGGGCCTCTGCGGCCCATCCCCATCTCTCAAGTGGGTGGGATGGGTTCTCGGCTCAGACTCGAACTGGTGGGCGCACTCTCAGTGCACGCGCTTGTTCAGGAACTCGGTGGAGCGGCGCCAGGCCAGCGTCGCGGCGGCGGCGTCGTAGCGGGGGGTCGTGTCGTTGTTGAAGCCGTGCTGCGTGCCGGCGTACGCGAACATCTGGTAGTCGACCTTGTGGGCCTTGAGCGAGGCCTCGAACGCGGGGATGCCGGCGTTGATTCGGTCGTCGTGCTCCGCGTAGTGAATGAGCATGGGCGCGCGGATCTTGGCGACCTCTTCGTCGGTCGGCTGCGTGCCGTAGAAGGGCACGGCGGCCGCCAGCTCGGGCGCGCGCGTGGCCAGCAGGTTGGCGATGCCGCCGCCGAAACAGAAGCCAATGACGGCCGCCTTGCCCGTGCACTCCGGGCGCTTTTCGAGAAAGCCCAGCGCGGCGACGAAGTCTTCGCGCGTCTTGTTCTGATCGAGGGTGGCGAACGCCTCGCGGGCCTTGTCTTCGTCGCCCGGGTACCCGCCGAGGGGCGTCAGGGCGTCGGGCGCGAAGGCGAGGAACCCCTCGAGCGCGAGGCGCCGCGCGATGTCTTCGATGTGCGGGTTGAGCCCGCGGTTCTCGTGCACGACGAGAACGCCCGGGAGCTTGCCCTTCGCGTCGGCCAGCCGCGCGAGGTAGCCCTTGACCTTGCGTGATCCCTGGGGCGACGCGTACTCGACGGTGCTCGTCTGCAAGCGCTTGTCGCCCTTGGGCACCTGCTGCGCCTCGGCGAAGCGCGGGCTGAGCTCGTCGAGGAGCACCGCCGCCGTCACGCCGCCGACCGCGAACCTCGCCGCCTGGCGCAAGAACTCGCGGCGATCGACGTCGCCGTGGACGTATCTGTCGAAGAGGTTCAGAAGCTCCTGGCTGTAGTGACCGGCGTTCTTGCGATCCATCGGCGCGACCTCCTTCTCGTTTGCCTCGCCTGCCTTGCCTGCCTCGGCTGCAGGCGCGTGGGAGCATAATCGCGGCGTCGCGTTCTGCCGCGGTCACGAAAGGTGCGCCTCTGGGCGGGGGAACAACATCGGATACTTCGGGCCCTACGAGAGCGTCCTCCGGGCGTCGTATCCGAAGGGCCACATGGGCTCCTGTGGCGCGGGGCGCGCGACGCTCGGCATCGAAGCGAACGGCGACATCAAGGGATGCCCCTCGCTCCCGTCGAGCGACTACGTCGGCGGCAACGTGCGAGACCACGGGCTGAAAGACATCAGGGTGTCTTCTACGGACTGGCTAGTCTAGCTTCGAAGACGCGCGGCCCCCGGCGACGCAACAGAAAGACGCCGGGGACGAGGCCGGCTCCGTGGTCGCCTTCTACGGCGCCCCCGCGATGTCCGTCGATGGCGACGCGGCGTCCGACGGCGCCAGCGACGCCAGCTCCGACGCGCCCGACCGCGGCTGAACGCTCGCGTCTTCACGGGCTGCGTTGCCGACCCGCGCGCTGACGCCGCGGGCGGTCACCAGCTCAGGATCGACGCGGACTGCTTGCCCCCCTCGTGCCCGCCCGCGGGCGCAGGGTTCGGCCACCAGCGCTCGCTCGAGCCCTGGCGGGTCACGGTGAGCCTCAGGAAGTCGATCTCGAGCGCGGCGAAGAAGCCCTGCGCCTGCGTTCCGCCCGAGACGCTCCACACGTCGGCGCCGACGGCGAGCTGGAGGCCCCACGGCGTCCCGCCGGTGAGCACGGCCTGGAGGGGCCATTCGCCGTAGTCGCCGCCGCGCCACGGCCGCCAGAGGACGCCGGCGTCGAGGGCGACGCCCCAGTCGCCGCGGGCGAAGCCACCGGTCGACGCGCGTGCCGCGAGGCCGAGATCGGTGCCCAGGCCGACGAAGATCTGACCGCGGAGCAGGCCGCCGAGGACGATCGACGAGAGCGGCGAGCTGCCGACGCCGATCGAGTAGCTGAGCGAGCCCGCGAGGTCGCGGCTCGACGTGTCGCGATTGAGCTGCGACGTCGTGCCGCCGCCGATGGCCATCCAGGAGCTGACGTCGGCCCGCGCCTCGCGTGGGCTGCAGGTCAGCGCCGCGGCGATGGCGACGAGCGAAGCGACGAGGGCGAGCGATCGGGTGCGCACGGGCGCGAACGCGTACCACTTTCCAGGCGGCGCATCAAAGCGGCGCCGGGAGGCGTCGGGAGAGCAGGACGCGCCAGCCCGCGACCGGGCTACTCCGCCGCGGCTTCTTCGATGCCCGCACCGTCCTCGCGGTCGTTCGTGCGTTCGGCCGGCCAGCGAACGCGATCGATGATGAGCCCTGCGACCTCGTCGTCGAATAGGAGCGTGTTGTGACCGCGGTCGCGCAGGATGACGACGTCGCCCGCGCCGAGGCAGGCCGTCTTCAGGCCGACCACGAGCCGGTTGGCGGCTCCGACCACCGACGTGTGCGGAACGTCGAACTCGGCGGCCCGAGAGCGCGACCGCCAGCGCCATCTCTCTCCGGGGCCGCCCGCCCTCGATGGAGACGCGGGCAACGGTGCTTCGAGGAGACCACGTTCCGTTCGCGCGGTCGAAAAATCGTCGTAGGCTCGGCGCCGTGAACCAGCAGCCCGAAACGACGCCCGACACACTGGACAGGTACGCCGTGGAGCTCGTCGTTCACGACGACGACATCGACGCCCTCGGTCACGCGAGCAACATCGTCTTCGTCCGCTGGATTCAAGAGGTCGCCCTCGCTCACTCCAGCGCGGTGGGCCTCGACCTCGAGGCCTATCAGCGGCTCGGCGCGGTCTTCGTCGTGGTCCGGCACGAGATCGACTACCTGCGCCCGGCCCTCCGCGGCGACGTGCTCGAGGCGCGCACCTGGATCACCGACGTGATGGCCGCCAAGTGCTTGCGGCGCACGGAGCTCGTGCGAAAGGCCGACGGAATGCGGCTCGCCAGGGGCGTGACCACCTGGGGCTTCGTGGCGTTCGACAATGGCCGGCCGAAGCGCATTCCCCCCGGTGTGCGCGACGCGTTCGGGCCTTACATTCACCCGTGACCGCCATGAACACCCCGCCCGCCTCCCCCGATCGCGACGCGCAGGACGCCGCCAACTGGTCCGCCGTCGAAGAGGCGACGGAACTCCTCCACGAAGAGCGCTATCGCGAGGCCCTGGTCGAGCTGCGGAGCGTGATCGAGGCCGACCCCAAGAACCCGTACGCATATTACTTCCTTGGGATCGCGCTGTTCGAAATCGGTGAGCTCGAGGCCGCGCGCGACGCGTACCAGGCGACGCTGAAGCTCGCGCCTACGTACCTGGGCGCGCGCGTGGGCCTGGCGCACGTGCTCCGGATGACGGGCGACGTGCGCGGCGCGATCCGCGAAGGGCTTGCGGCCCTCAGTCAGGCGCCGGGCGACGGCGACGCGCTCCATGCCGTGGGCGTCGCGTACCACGCCCGCGGCGACGAGTCGGCCGCCATCAAGTACCTGGAGGCGTTCCTTCAGACGAACCCGGAGCTCGAAGTCGCCTTCGAAGCCCGCACGCTGCTCGTCGGACTGAAGGGCGACCCCCCGCCAGGCGATTAGCCGAGTGCGCGGGGAGCCGGCAGCTCCCCATCCGAGCGCGCGAGGCGCCCTCGCGAGTTCGAGGGGAGCCGGCAGCTCCCCTCGAGCTCCCCATCCGAGCGCGCGAGGCGCCCTGTGGAGCGGCGCGGCTTCCTAGTTGTTCCCGCCGGCGCAGTTCGAGAACAAGAAGTCGGCCGACGCGTCGCACGTGACGGGGCTGCCATCGGCGTTCTGCGGCCCGTTCGGATCCGTGGCGCCCGGGCACTCGATGTGCCCGAAGATCTCGCCGGCGGAGATCGCCTGACCGGAAGGCACCGCGTTGCGGTTGAACTCGTACGTGAGCGTGCAAGAGTTGGACGAAAACGAGCCGTAGTTGTTGTTGGCGATCGAGCCATGGACGGTTCCGCCCTTGCTCGTGACGTGACCGATGATCGTCACCCGGCCCCCGTTGGGTCCGGAGGCGCCGAGCTGCAGATCGAAGCCGTCGCCGGAGGGCGATACGGTGCACTCGACCGAGACGGTGCCGGTGCCGTCGGGTACGGTCGACGGTTCGTTGGGATTCGTCGTCGAGCCGATCTTCAGGAACTCCTGGGCCGCTCCGAGGGTGGAGCACATGCTGCCACCGCCGACGAGGGCATCGACAAAAGCGTCCGGGGTTGCGGGCGTCTTCGAACAGGCCGCCATGGCGGCGCAGGCGAACAGCGCCGGCCACGCGAGCGCAATGGGCTGCTTGAAGCGCTGCTTGAGGCTCGGGAGGATCATCGACACTCGTCTCCTCTGGGAAAGCATTCGCGGCAGCATACCTCGCGCGGATAGGCTACGTGCAAGCTACCTTGCCTCGTCGAACCCACGCGCCATATCGGCGACCAGGTCGGCCGGGTCTTCGAGGCCCACCGAGAGTCGAATGAGACCATCGCCGATGCCGAGGGCGCGCCGCGCCTCGGGCGGCAAGCTCGCGTGCGTCATGATCGCGGGGTGCTCGGCCAGCGACTCCACGCCCCCGAGGCTCTCGGCGCACGCGAAGATACGGAGGGCGCGCAGGAACGCCGCCGCCTGCTCGAGGGCGCCGTTCAGCTCGAAGGAGATCATTCCGCCGGGAGCGCTCATCTGGCGGGCCGCCACGTCGTGGCCCGGATGCGACTTCAGCCCCGGGTAATGAACGCGGGTCACCTGCGGATGCCGAGCGAGATGGTCGACCACGATGCGCGCGGTCTCGACGTGCCTCTTCATGCGAATGGCGAGCGTCTTGAGGCCCCGGAGCACCAGGTAGCAGTCGAAGGGGCTCGGAACGCCGCCGACGGATTTTTGAAGAAAGCGTAGCCGCTCGGCGATGGCCGCATCGCTCGTCAGGACCGCGCCTCCCACGACGTCTGAATGGCCGTTGAGATACTTGGTCGTCGAATGAACCACGAGCGTCGCGCCGAGGGCGAGGGGCCGCTGCAGCATCGGTGTCGCGAACGTGTTGTCGACCGCGAGGGGCACGCCGCGCGCTGCCGTCACCGCGGCGATGGCGGCGATGTCAAACACCTTCAGCATCGGGTTGCTCGGCGTCTCCAACCAGACGAGGCGGGTGTTCGGTCGCATCGCCTCGTCGACGCGCGCCGGGTTGCTCATGTCGATGAAGCTCGCCTCGAGGCCGAACTGCGCGAGCACCTTGTCGAAGATCCGAAACGTGCCCCCGTACACGTCGTCGCCAACGAGAACGTGATCGCCGCTCTTGAGCATGAGGAGCACGGCGGTGGTCGCCGCGCATCCGCTGCCGAAGGCGATTCCGTCGGTCGCTCCTTCGAGTGACGCGATGCACCGTTCGAGCGCGCCGCGCGTAGGGTTGCCTGCGCGCGAGTAGTCGTAGCCTTTGTGGGCGCCGGGCCCATCTTGCGCGAACGTCGTCGACAAGACGATCGGCTCCATGACCGCGCCCGTGAGCGCATCCGGCGATTGCCCGCCGTGAATGCAAAGGGTCTCGAGCGAGGCCGGCGAGGCCCGGCTCGAGCTTGAAGAACTCGAACTCGAAGAAAGAGCCGCGGTTTCGGGTTTGGTCATGCGCGCTGGAGTGCCTCTCTACTACCCTGTTTCCTTACTCTAGAGAAAGCTGGGCAGTCCTGGGCAGTCGCGGGGAAAATAAATAGACAAAAGGCGGCGCCCTCGTGGCATAGTTGAATGTTGGGGCGCTCTCGGGTCTCGCACGCAGACGGGCGAGCGAACGGGTGCTCAAGAGGACTTCATGCTCATCGGTGCGTCGAGGACGTTCATCCTCGGGCTCATTGCTTCGGTTGCGATTGTCGAAATCTCTGGGTGTGGATCGGCCGGCAGCGGCGCCACCCAACCCCCGTCGGGCGACGACGCGTCGACAGGGAACCCGGGAACGGGCGACGACAGCGGGTCGCAGCAATTCGGCACGCCCCCCGTGCCCGACTCCGGCACGACGATCTCGAGCGACGGCGGGTGCGTAGGCGCGGCGTGCACCGACGCGACCATGGCGATCTGCGGCGACGGCGCCGTGGAGCCGGGCGAGCAGTGCGACGACGGCAACTCTGTGCCGGGAGACGGCTGCTCGGGCGTCTGCCAGCTCGAGCCCGGATACGTGTGCCCGGTGCAAAACGCGGCCTGCGTCTTCACGCTCACGCAGATCTGTGGAGACGGGATCAAGCAGGGTGACGAGTCTTGCGACGACGGCAACACCAAGAGCGGCGACGGTTGCTCTTCGGTCTGCGAAGTCGAGCAGGGCTTTTCGTGCGGAGCGGCGGGCACGGCGTGCACGGCGACCCAGACTGCAGCCTGCGGCAACGGCAAGGTCGACTTCGGCGAGACGTGCGACGACGGGAACGTGCTGGCGAGCGACGGCTGCAGCCCGACGTGCAAGCTCGAGCAGGGCTGGACCTGCCCCACGCCCGGCAGCGCCTGCCAGACGCTCGAGTACTGCGGCGACGGCGTCGTACAGAGCGACAACGGCGAGACCTGCGACGACGGAAACGAACTGCCTGGCGACGGCTGTTCGGGCGTTTGCCAGATCGACCTGGGCTACGCCTGCCCGTCGGCAGGGCAGCCGTGCGTTCGCACGTGGATCTGCGGCAACAGCCACATCGATCCGGGCGAGGCGTGCGACGACGGGAACACGACGGCGAGCGACGGCTGCAGCGCAGACTGCACGACAGTCGAACCGGGTTACTCGTGCCCCAGCGTCAGCGGAAGCGGCGGGCCGTGCACGAAGGCGCCGGCCAACACGTGCGGCAACGGCGTCGTTGCGGGCAACGAGCTGTGCGACGACGGGAACACGACGTCGAACGACGGGTGTTCGTCGACCTGCGCCGTCGAGGCGGGCTACACGTGCCCGACGGCGAATGCGCCGTGCACGCGTATCGCGTTCTGCGGCAACGGGATCGTCGACGGCAAGGACCAGTGCGACGACGGGAACACGACGCCGAACGACGGCTGCAGCGCGAACTGCAAGGTCGAGGGCGCGTACGCGTGCGTCTCGACGGGCACGCCGCCGAAGTCGGTCTGCCACCTGACCACCTGCGGCGACGGGGTCAAGGAAGGCTCCGAGCAGTGCGACGACGGGAACCTGGTCCCGTACGACGGGTGCTCGCCCACGTGCGCGATCGAGCCCAAGTGCAAGGGCGGGACGTGCACCGCGGTGTGCGGCGACGGCCTCAAGTTCCCGCAAGAGGGATGCGACGACGGCAACACGACCTCGGGCGACGGCTGCAGCGCGACGTGCACCGTCGAGACCGGGACCGGTTACACGTGCTCGAACGTCACGGCCGCTCCGCCGACGTCCCTCACGATCCCGATCCTCTACCGCGACATGCTCTACGCCGGGACGATGGTCGCCGGAGAGCAGGGGATGCCTGACTTTCAGTCGCCCTGTTGCAGGAACGTCGCGGGTCTCGTGGCGGCGCAGCTCGGCTCCGATGGCGAGCCGCTCTGGGGATCGAACGGCGGTGGCTACCTGAGCGGCGCGACCAACTTCTGCTGGTGGTATCACGAGACGGGCTGCACCGAGGGCGGCACCAACCCGTACGACAAGCTCGTTTACCTCGATCTCGCGGGGCAGCCGACGACCCTCACGCTCGCCCAGCAGGGCGCGGGAGCGAACGTCTACCAGTTCAGCAGCACGTCGTTCTTCCCGGTCGACGGGCTTGGGTGGAACGCGGGCGCCAACCCGCAAGTGGACATCGCCGACGACAAGCTCTCGCACAACTTCGCCTTCACCAGCGAGCTCCACTATCCGTTCACGTACTCGGCGTCGGCCGCGGCAGCGACCTTCAACTTCACGGGCGACGACGACGTCTGGGCGTTCATCAACGGGCAGCTCGTGGTCGACCTCGGCGGCGTTCACAGCGCCGCCAACGGAAGCGTGACGATTGACGCAAACGAGGCCAAGACGCTCGGGCTCGCCGACGGCGGCATGTACTCGATCGACCTCTTCCAGGCCGAACGGCACACGACCGGATCGGACTACACGCTGAGCCTGAGCGGCTTCGCGCACACGGTCACGCAGTGCGTGACGACCTGCGGCGACGGCATCGTCGCCGGCAACGAAGTGTGCGACGACGGGAAGAACGACGGCAGCTACGGCACGTGCATGCCGGGGTGCCTGGCGAGGGCGCCGAACTGCGGCGACGCGACCACTCAGACCGCCAGCGGCGAGCAGTGCGACGACGGCGTCGAGAACGGAGTCAGCGGCGACAAGTGCAGCGCCCTGTGCAAGCTCGCCTGCGGCGATCACGTCGTCGAAGCGGGCGAGCAGTGCGACCTGGGCGCGGCCGGCAACGTCGGCGGCTATGGCGGCTGCAACGCCAACTGCACCCGCGCGCCGTACTGCGGCGACGGGCTCAAGAACGGCACCGAGCAGTGCGACGACGGCAAGAACGACGGCAGCTACGGGACCTGCAAACCCGACTGCACGTTCGCCGGCTACTGCGGCGACAGCACTCTGCAGATGCCGCCGGAGACATGCGACAAGGGCTCGGCCAACAGCTCGACCGCCTATGGCACGATGCTCTGCACGAACCACTGCACGCCGGCGCCCTATTGCGGCGACAAGGCCGTCGAAGGGCAGTTCGGCGAGACCTGCGACGACGGCGTCAACAGCGGTCTCGCCGGCTCGTGCAGCACGGACTGCAAGTCGTTCGTGCCGCTCCAGTCGTGCGGCGACGGCACCATCGAGTCGCCCGAGCAGTGCGACGACGGAGTCGACAACGGCACTGCGAACAGCAAATGCGACGTCCACTGCCGGATGAGGTGTGGCAACGGCTACAAGGATCCGGGCGAGCAGTGCGACAACGGCGTCAACGACGGCAGCTACGGCACTTGCAACGCCAACTGCACCCTCGCCGGCTACTGCGGCGACGGCATCAGGAACGGGGCCGAGAGCTGCGACAACGGGTCGAAGAACGTCTCCTTGCAGAGCGCCTACGGCTCCGGCGTGTGCACGACGGCCTGCTCCTTCGCTCCTTATTGCGGCGACGGGCGGGTCGAGGCGCAGTTCGGCGAGCAGTGCGACGGCTCGCAGTCATGCAACAGCGGGTGCATGGTGTCGATACCGCACTGAGAGAGTCAGCGCCCGGCTACGAATGAATGCAGGTGAACGCCAGACCCGGCATCGATCCGCCGCTGGAGACGAAGACGCGAAAGCCGCCGGCGACGAACGGGGTCCCGTCCGTCTGGTCCGCCAGGTAGAGGGTGCCCTGGGCGTCCTTGCCGATGCCGAGGACGCTTCCGAGGGTCACCGGTAACTCCAAAGGGGCCAGCGGATCGCACGCGCCGGCGCCTGGCGGCTCGGAAGTCGCCCCTTGCGAGCTCGTCGAGCAGCCGGTGGCGAAGGCCAGCGCGAGCGCAACACCCGTGGAGATTCGAAGGAAAGCCCTCATTCCGCATCCTTCCTCAAAGCTCGCGCCGTTCCAAGCTCTGCTCTCACGGGGCCCGGCTCGCGCCGGGTAGGGCGGCGAAGTATGCATGCGGGCTCGCCGGCGGCGCCGGCTCAAGGAGTTTCCCTGTCTTGCCCGCTCTCACTGCCCAGCACCTCCGCAAGTCCTTCGGTCCCCAGGTCGTCCTCGAAGATGCCACGTTCACGCTGTCGCGCGGGGAGAAGGTCGGGCTGATCGGCGCGAACGGCGCGGGAAAGTCGACGCTCGCCAAGATCCTCGCGGGGGCCGAGAAGCCCGACGGGGGGACCGTGAGCGTGCGGCGAGGGCTCACGATCCGGTACCTCGCGCAGGAGCCGGAGCTCGACCCGAACGCCAGCGCGCGCACCGTCGTCGAAGAGGCGCTCACCGCCTGGACAGCGGCGAGCGCGCGTCACGAGGCCGTCACGGCGCTGCTCGGCGCGGGCTCCCACGATCAGGCGCTCGTCAACGAGCAGGCCGAGCTCGACGACGCGATCAACCGTCTCGGCGGCTGGGAGCGGGGGCACGAAGCGCTCGGCTTCCTGCACAAGCTGGGCGTCCGCGACGTCGAGCGTCCATGCGGCGAGCGCAGCGGAGGGGAGCGACGGCGCATCGCGCTCGCGCAGCTCCTCGTGGCGAGCCCAGACGTCGCCATTCTCGACGAGCCCACCAACCATCTCGACGCCGACACCGCCGCCTGGCTCGAGGAGATGCTCGCGAACGATTTTCCGGGCGCCATCGTCCTCGTCACCCACGACCGCTACTTCCTCGATGCCATTGCCCAGCGAATCATCGAGCTCGAACGCGGCAAGCTGAGCGCGTATCTCGGCGGCTACGGCGATTACCTCGGCAAGAAGGCCGAGCTCATGGCTCACGAGGAGCGGGTCGAGCAGAACCGCCAGAACATCTTGCGCCGCGAGCGGGAGTGGCTGTCGCGCGGCCCCAAGGCCCGCAGCACGAAGCAGAAGGCCCGCATCAATCGCGCCCACGCGCTCGAGGCCCAGGGGTCGGCGACGGCCGGGCGACCTGGCGACGTCGCGCTCGTCACGGCGGCGTCCCCCATGCAGGGCAAGACCATTCTCGAGCTCCGTGCCCTGCAGGTGGCCGCGGTGACCGGCGGCGCGCCGCTCATCGCGCCGCTCGACCTCATCGTGCCCTCCGGCGAGCGGATCGGCGTCGTCGGTCCGAACGGAATCGGCAAGACGACGCTGTTGCGCGCCATCCTCTCGGCGGCCGCAATGACGAAGCGCGGGGACCGCGGCGTGGCCGAGGGGGTCGTCGCCGGCTCGGTGGTCGTCGGAAAGAACACGAAGGTGGCGTACCTCGATCAGGCGCGCGAAAACCTCGACGACGACAAATCGATCTTCGACGACGTTCGCGGCGAGGGCGGGGGAACGCAGGTGAACCTCGGCATCCGCGGGATGGAGTCGATGGACCTCCGCAGCTACCTCGAGATGTTCCTCTTCGACCCCCACAAGCAGCGCCAGAAGGTCGGGTCGCTGTCGGGCGGCGAGCGCGCGCGCGTGGCCCTGGCGAAGGTGCTCCGCGAGGGCGCCAACCTGCTCGTGTTCGACGAGCCGACCAACGACCTCGACCTGCAAACGCTCTCGGCCCTCGAAGAGATGCTCACGGGCTACGACGGCTCGTGCATCGTCGTGACCCACGATCGCGCGTTCCTCGATCGCACCGCCACCGCCATTCTCGCGTTCGAGCCCGATCCGAGCGGGGGCCCGGCGAAGGTCACTCGTTACGCCGGCGGGTACGAAGACTACATCACGCAGCGAGGCAAGCGTCGCCCGGTGCCTCCGCCCGCGGCGGCCGCCCCGGCGGTCGAAGCCGTGAAGAGAGCTCCGAAAGCCAAAAGCGAGCTGACTTACGCCGAGCGCCTCGAGCTCGAGACCCTCGTCGACAAGGTCGAGGCCGCGGAAAAGCACGTCGCGCACCTCGAAGCGAGGCTCGCCGACCCGGCGCTCTACGCGAAGGGCCGTAGCCCCGACGCCGGCCCCCTCCAGGACCAGCTCACGGCGGCCAAGACCGAAGCCGCCCGCCTGGCCAAGCGCTGGGAGCTCCTCGAATCCAAGAAATCGTGAGCGCCCGGGCCGTCTCGTCCGAGATTGGCCGCAGAGGCGCAGAGATCGCAGAGGCAAGAGGGCCGAAGACATCGGGTTGGAAGAAATCGCGTGGAGCGATCCTTCGAACCCTTCATCTCGGCGTCCTCTGCGCCTCGGCGGCCAATCTCCTCTCCCAACGCTAGTTAGTGACGGCCGATGTGTACGTCGTGCTCGTCGCCGTGACGCAGAAGAGGTGGGTGCTGCTGGTGCAGTTGGCGTCGGAGCTGCAACCGGCCGCCTTGCAGAAGCCGCTGGCGCAGATGGTCGAGGGCGGTGCGCACTCGACGTCGTTGGTGCATGCGATCTGGCAGGCGCCGGCGTTGCACTGCGCGAGCGGGTTGCCCGTCGACTGAACACAGTCGCCCGCCGTCGTGCATCCGGACTTCTTGCAAAGGCTGGTGGTCGTGTCGCAGGTGCTACCGGACGCGCAGTCGATGTCCTTCGTGCACTTGAAGTAACATGCCGACTGGTAGCAGGTGCAGTCGCCGGTGCCGGCGTCCGACTGGCTGCATTCGTGTCCGGACCCGGTCGGGAACGTGTTGGAGCAATCGGCCGCCGTCGCGCATCCGGCCTGACAGGTTCCCGTCGCCGCGCCCACGGGCATGTTGCACGTCGCGCCCAGCGCCCGGCCCGTGCGCGTCTCGTTGGGGCAGCCGCCGGCCGTGGTGGAGTTCGTCGTGCAGGGCGCCGTGTAGGAGCAGGCGTTGTTGTTACAGGCCCACGTGGTCGCCGCGCACTTGCAGTAGGTGTCGTAGTAGAAACACCCCTCGGCGAGGCCCTGCTCGTTGAACGAGAAGGTCGCCGCGTTGCACACGGTCGCATCGCCGCCCACGAAGGCGAGCAGGTCTTCGCAGCGAACGCTGCTGCTCTGCTGCAGGAAGTGGGGGACTTCGATGCCCCCGTCGGTGAACGAGAACCATCCCTGGATGGACGGGCTCAGGGCCACCGGGAGCTCACAACAATCGGCCGCCGTGTTGCACTCCCCGGTGCACGACTTGCCCGTCGAGGTCAGATTGTACGACACGACCTCGCACGAATTGCCCAGGCACTCGAGCGGCGCCTTACAGTCACTCGACGTCTGACACGACTCGTTCAGGAGGCCCAGGTGCGGCCCTGTAGAGACCACCCCCGCTTCGCCTCCCTCGCTCACGCCGGCCTCCGCGACCGGCGCCGTCGCGAAGCATACGTTTTCTAGACAAACGAGCCCGCTCGCGCAGTCGAACGTGCGTGTGCACGACTCGCCGAGGTGGCTCGTCTTGCCGCCGGTGTCGACGTTGTTCGTCGTGCCGCAGCCGACGAACGCCACGCCTGCGGCGATGGCCGCACCCACGAGCGTGGCCCACAGAGTCCCCTTGACCTTCATAAGAAATCCCTCCACGTGCGAGAGTAACTCGCATCGTAGTCGGGATACGAAAATTCAGATCCCCGGCGCTTCGTGGCCGGTGCGCGAGACGTATTCGGTGTATCCGCCGCCGTACACATGCACCCCTTCGCCCGTCAGCTCGAGGACGCGGTTCGAGAGCGCGGCGAGGAACTGCCGGTCGTGCGAGACGAACAGCATCGTGCCCTCGAAATCTGCGAGGGCTTTCATGAGCATCGCCTTGGTGTCGAGGTCGAGGTGATTGGTCGGCTCGTCGAGCACGAGGAAGTTCGGCGGATCGTAGAGCAGCGTCGCGAGCACGAGCCGCGCCTTCTCGCCCCCTGACAGCACCCGGCAGGACTTCTCGACGTCGTCGCCCGAGAAGCCGAACGCCCCGGCGAGGGAGCGCATGGAGCCGATCGTCGCCAGAGGGAACGCGGCCCGCAGCGTGTCGATCACGGTGCTCGTCTCGTCGAGCAGGTCCATCGCGTGCTGCGCGAAGTACGCCAGCTTCACGCTGCCCCCGACCGTGACCTTGCCGGAATCGGGCTGGGTGTCGCCGGCGATGAGCTTGAGCAGCGTCGACTTGCCGGCCCCGTTCACGCCCATGACGCACCAGCGCTCGCGCCGGCGGATGAGGAGATCGAGCTTCTCGTAGATCGTGTGGGTGCCGTACGCCTTGGCCACCGCCTCGATCTTGACCACGTCTTCGCCCGAGCGCGGCGGCTCGCGGAAGTCGAACTCGAGCACCTTGCGGCGCTTGGGCGGGTCGACGCGGTCGATCTTCTCGAGCTTCTTCACCCGCGACTGCACCTGCGCGGCGTGGCTCGCGCGCGCTTTGAACCGGGCGATGAACGCCTCTTCCTTGGCGAGCATCGCCTGCTGGCGCGCATACTGCGCCTCCTGGTGGGCCGCCGCGATCTCGCGCTGGCGCTCGTAAAACTCGTAGTTGCCGGCGTGCGTCGTGATGTCGCCGCCGTCGATCTCGACGATCTTGGTCACGAGGCGGTTCAAGAACTCGCGGTCGTGCGACGTCATGATGAGCGCGCCCTCGAAGTCGCGGAGGAAGCGCTCGAGCCAGATGATCGACTCGATGTCGAGGTGGTTGGTCGGCTCGTCGAGGAGGAGCGAGTCGGGCCGCATGAGGAGGATGCGGGCGAGGGCGACGCGCATCTTCCAGCCGCCGGAGAGCTTGCCGACGTCGTCCTCGACGACCTCGTCGCGAAAGCCGAGACCGGCGAGGATCTCGCGCGCGCGCGACTCGAGGGCGTAGCCGCCCAGGGTGTCGAACCGGGATTGGGCGTGCCCGAAGCGCTCGATGATCGACTCGAGGTCGTCGGCCTGCGCCGGGTCGGCCATGGCGTGCTCGAGCGCGTGGAGCTCGTGGGCCGCCTCGGACACCTCGCCGGCTCCGGCCATGGTCTCCTCGAGCACGGAGCGCCCGCTCATCTCACCGACGTCCTGGCTGAAGTAGCCGATCGTGACCCCTCGCTCGACGACGACCTGCCCGCTGTCGGGCTGCTCTTCGTTGACGATCAGCCGGAAGATCGTGGACTTGCCGGAGCCGTTGGGTCCGACGAGGCCCACCTTCTCGCCCTTGAAGATCCCCATCGACGCGTCGAGGAAGAGAATCTGGGAGCCGTGCTGCTTGGAAATCGAGTCGAGCCTGATCACGGCGGCAACCTAATCGTAGATCGACGGTCGTGCAGCCCCGTAGATTGAGGTCATGCGTTCGATAGGCTGGGGGAGATTGGCTCTGGGCATCGGGGTGGCGGCGTTCGGGGGCGGCTGCGGGCGGCAGGCGATCGCGACCACCGACGCGTTACCCGTCGCCAGGGTGGTCGTTTACCGGAACGGGGTCGCGTACTTCGAGCGGTCGGGGCACGTGGACGACAGCGAAGTGCGCTTCAAGATGAAGCGCACCGAGGTGGGCGACTTCCTGGCGACGCTCGCCGTCATGGAGCGAGGCGGCAGCTCGGTGCGGGCGGCTGCCTTTCCGCTCAAGGTCGACGACGACAACAGCGAGGCGAAGCCGCCCCACGAGCCGACGGAGGACGAGAAGAAGGGGCTCGAGACCGTGACCCTGTCGCTCGACGGCAAGTCGCACGAGCTGCAGGTCGGGTACGTCGCCGAGTCGCCCGTGTGGCGCCCGTCGTACCGGCTCGTCGTCCACGCCGAGGGCGACGCCGATCTCCAGGTGTGGGGCATCGTCCAGAACCTCTCCGGTGAAGACTGGACGAACGTGAGGCTCTCCCTCATCGCCGGCGCGCCGCTCGCGTTCCAGGCCGAGCTCGGGACGCCTGTCATCCCGCCGCGACCGACCGTGACCGACGAAGGGGAGGTGATCGCGGCCGTGCCGCGCGCCGAGACGTCGCTGAATCAAGACGCGCCCGCGCTGGCCGCTCCGGCGCCGCCCCCGCCACCGGAAGCGGAGCCCACCGCTGACAGCGACGAAGCGCCCGCTCCGAGCGGCGCCGCAGCGACGCCCAAGTCGGCCGACCGGAGGAAGAAGATCGCCTTGGGGAGCGCCCGGGGCATGGCGCCGCCGGCGGCGATGCGCCCGGCCGCGCCGAGGCCGGCCATGACGCCGGCCATGACGGGCAACGCCACGATGTCGGCGCCGGCCCTCTCGGCCCCGCGAAACCTCACGGCGCTCGCGGCGGTCGCGGTGGAAGGCGGGTCGACTCGCTACGATCTGCCGCTGCCGGTGACGATCCCCGACCGGAGCGCCACGATGGTCATGCTGCTCTCTCGTACCGTCTCCGGCGAGGCGCTCTTCTTGTTCGCGCCCGACGGCGCCGTCCCCGACTCGTCGAGCCATCCGTTTCGCGTGGCGCGGTTCACGAACGGCGCGGGCGGTACGCTCGAGCGCGGTCCGATCGCCGTCTTCGAGGGCGGCGCGTTCCTGGGACAGGGCATGGTCGATCCCCTGCCGGCCGGCGCCACGGCGACCGTACCCTTCGCGCTCGAACGAGGCATCGCCATCGATCAGGACCGCAAGTACGACGAGCTCGGCGCCCGCCTGGCCAAGATCGAGAACGGCGAGCTCACGGTCGAGCGCGACCGGGTGACGCAGACCAAGTACCGGGTGCGTAACGGGGCCGACTTGCCGGCCAAGCTCCTGGTGAAGCACCCGCGCATCGGCGGCGCGCGCCTCTTCAACCCGCCCCCCGGCACCGAAGACAACGTGGGGACGGGCTCGGCCCTCGTGCCGGTCGGCGTCGCGACGCACGCGACCGCCGATCTGGTGGTCGACGAGCGCGCGACCGAACGGCAGTCGACCGACTGGTTCGGCGCCGTGGCAGACGCCGCGATCAAGGCGTACCTCGCGGATCCCAGGTCCGACCGCGGCCTCGTGCAGAAGCTCTCCGCCGCGTGGGTCACGCAATCGCAGATCGTCGCCAAGAGCACCGAGCGCGAGAAGCTGGCGCAGGAGTCGAGCACCCTGTCGGCGTCGACCGAGGAGACGCGCCGGAACCTGCGCGCGATCGAGAAGAACAAGACCGCCGAGGCTCTTCGCCAGAAGCTGACCGCGCGGCTCGCCGACGCGGCCACCAAGCTCGACGATCTCAATCGAAAGATCGTCGAGCTCGAGTCGAAGCTCTCGGAGCTGGGCGTTCAGTTCAAAGAAGCGATTCGCGACATCAAGTTCGCGCTTCCGGCTACGGGATAGACGGCGCTCAAGAAGTCCCACCATGCGCCGAGCGCGCGGTCGGTCCACTCGACGACCGCGTCGCCGTTCGCTCCGGCCGACGAACCAGACCTGCGGGCCATCGCGCCCTCCACGATGCGCCGCTCTTCGGCGGCGTGGTGCACGTCGAGGGTCCGGTGCACTTCGAAGAACGCGAGCCCGTCGCGCGCGTCGACTCGCCCGTCGAAACGCCCGTCGAAACGCCCGTCGAAACCATAATGCTTCTTGAGGCCCTCGATCTTGGCCGCGGCCACGGCCGGGAGCTGCGACTCGTAGGCGTAGATCGCCGCGATGCCCGCTTCGACCGGCGCCTCGTGGGCCGCTCGCCGGTACGTGTCGACGAGCGCCCGCGTGGCGCCGTTCAATCGCGCGCCCGTGATCTGCCCTCGCTCGAGGCCGAGCGCCTCGCCGAAGCGAAGCCAGAGCTCGGGGTGGTTGTTCGCGCCGTGTTCCTCGTCCCAGGCGTTCGCGAGGAGCACCGCCCGAACGCTCGCGTCCTCGCACCGCGAGTGGAGCGCCGTCAGGTATCTCGGGAGGTTCGACTCGAAGGCGTAGTACTGCCCCGCGTAATCGAGCAGCGCCTCGCGCGGGAGGGTCCCCGCGGTCCACGCTTCGTAAAACGGGTGCTTGAGGAGGTGCTTCTCTGCGATCTGCGCGTCGATCGTGCGGATGTCGTTCATGTCGGTCGCCACTCCTGAGTTCGGGGGCACAGTGTAGGCTCGGTAGGCTCGGTAGGCTC
>OCTA010000195.1_pt1 | contig 56626 bp, 47 predicted proteins | sample 1538991 | NCBI WGS metagenome assembly OCTA01 (sample SAMEA3539302, study PRJEB22396) | soil metagenome | biome: tundra; feature: field; material: soil | place: USA | collected 2010-05 | depth 0.15 m
GGGCGGCGGGCCGCCGTGCGCGGCGGGCGGTGGGGCCCCTCCGCGCATTGGCTCGGCATGCCCGGGCTCCATACGGCCCGGTTCAGCCCGGCCTGGTTCGGCCCGGCCCGGCTCGGCCCGGCCCGGTTCGGCGCGGCCCGCCTCCATCCGGCGCTCTGGCTCGCCGCGGCCCGGCTCCATCCGGCGTCCCGGCTCGGCCCGCATCTCGCCGCCGCGCGCGGGGGCGCCCCGCCACGCCGCTGCGCCCGGATGGCTTCGCCAGGCGTTGTTGTGAACCTCGTTGGCGCGCCAGGCCCTGGGCTCCACCGACGGTCGCGCGCGCCACGCCTCGGGGACGGGGCGTCCGCCGTACCCATAGCCGAACTCGCGGTAGCCGCCCGGCCCCTGCCAATAGGCCCGATAGTAGACCGGCCGCCCGTCGATGAACTCGAAACGCGGCCCGAAGTAGACGTATCCCGCCCGCTGCGGGGCCCAGAAGCCGGCGTTCCAGCTCCAGTCGTAGCCGGTCCAGTCCCAGTACCCGGCCGCCCAGTAGTAGCCGTAGCCCGGGGCCGGCGGCTGGTACTCGGGGATGGGATCGGGTGGCGGGGTGGTGGGATACAGAGTCGCGTCGGCAACTGGGGCCGGCGGTGGGGGCGGGGGCGGCTCATAGGCGGGCGGCGGCGGCGCATATTGCGGCGGGGGCGGCGCGTACTGCGGTTGCGGCGCCGGCTCGACATAGACCGGTGGGGGGGCGGCAACGATGACCGGCGGCCCGAACGGGCGCACGTAACAACCGGAACCTACCAATCCGACTCCCAGCGACACTGCCGCGCTGGCCAACCATAGACCGCGATTCATCGGTATTCTCCTGTGGGGGCAATCGCCCGCGTGAACCCTATCCTACGATCTAGGAACCAAGCAAGGACCGGACCGGTCGGAGCCCCGCGGATCCGGCGGGGAGATGGGCTTGACCGCGGCGAGCGTGGCGTCTAAACAACGCCAGACGATGGAGACTGTTTTCTCCGGGATTCAGCCCACCGGCGAGCTGCACCTCGGCAACTACCTCGGCGCGGTGCGGACCTGGGTGACCCTGCAGGGTCAGTACCGCTGCTTCTATTGCATCGTCGACTACCACGCGATCACGCAGCCCTACGAGCCGGCGCAGATACAGGCCCGTTCCCGGGCGATGGCCATCCAGCTGCTGGCCTGCGGCGTCGATCCCGACCGAGCGACCCTGTTCATCCAGTCGGCCGTTCCGGAGCACACCGAGCTGGCCTGGGTGCTTTCGGCGGTGACCCCGTTCGGCGAGCTCGGGCGGATGACCCAGTTCAAGGACAAGTCCGAGCACCACCCCGACCATGTCAACGCCGGGATCTTCAACTATCCGGTGTTGCAGACGGCAGACATCCTGCTCTACGGCGCGACGCGGGTTCCGGTCGGCGAGGATCAGCGCCAGCATCTGGAGCTGGCGCGCGAGATCGTGCGCCGCTTCAACGCCCGTTTCGGCGAGACGTTCGTCGAGCCTCAGCCGTTGTTCTCGACCACCCCCAAGATCCTGGGTCTCGACGGGCAGGCCAAGATGTCGAAGAGCCTCGGCAACAGCATCGCGCTCGGCGAGCCCGAAGCCGACATCTGGAACAAGCTGCGCACCGCGGCCACGGATCCCGCGCGCGCCAAGCGGACCGATCCCGGGACGCCGGAGAAGTGCAACATCTTCACGCTGCACAAGTTCTTCTCCGACGCCGATCGGCAGGCGGCCGTGCACACGGGCTGCACCACCGCCGGGATCGGCTGCATCGACTGCAAGAAGATGCTGCTCGAAGGGGTGAAGAGCGATCTCGGGCGCATCGCCGTGCGCGCCGACGCGCTGCGGGCGGATCCGGCTCGGGTCGACCAGATTCTGGCGCGCGGCGCGGCCGAGGCGCGCAAGGTCGCCGCGCTGACGATGAACCGGGTGCGCGAGCGGCTGGGCCTGCCCGCGGCCGGGGCATGAGACGGGGGACGAATGAATCGGGGCGCATGAGTCGTATCGCCTGGCCGCTGCGCCTCTGCCTGTTCGTCTGGCTGGCGCTGGCCGGCTCGGCCTGCAACGCCCGCGACGACGGCTCCAGCCCGGAGGCGGCCGTGCGTTCACTCATTGCCGCGGCGCGGGCCGGGGATCGTGCCGCGGTCTACGAGCGCTTCGGCCCGCGGACGCGCGCGCACATCGAGGCGCTCCTGTCCGCGACCCACCCCACCGGCGGGGCGCGGATGCTCGCCCCCGAGGATCTGGTCACGGTCGGCTGGCTACCGCCGGCGTGGGAGCCAGCCGGAACCCGGGTTCTCCAGCACGACGACAACGAAGCCGAGGTCGAGGTCTACGCCGCCAGCGGCGATCGCCAGACGGTGCACACCGTCCGCGAAGGAAAGGTCTGGCGGGTCGAGCTACCGCTCCGATGACAATCCGGCCGTGCCGGCCGCGTCGGCGGACGCGCCGGCCGGATTGGCACGGACCTGGGTCTGGTCGCCGCCTTCGCCCCCTTCGAGATCGGCGTCGCCCAGCTCCAGGATCACATCGTCGATGTTTTCGCCGGGCATCCGGATGCGCGGATCGGTATCGGCGAAGGCGTCGCGAACCGTGTCGCGGCGCTCGCCCACCCGGCGCTCCCGCGGGAAGATGCGCTGGTCCACCTTGTCGTGTCGCCGGTCCTCGTCTCGCCGATCGCGACGGAGCGCGTGGCGGAGCTCCTCCACCGTCGCCGGCAGCTCGGGCAGCCGCATGACCTGCGCCGCGCAGCCGTGGCAGAAGCAGAGGCTCCGCCCCTGAATCTCGGCCAGCTTGAGCTGTGCCCGCCGCTTCTCGCCGCAGGCGGTGCAGGAAGCGCCGCGGCCGACCGGTCGGGACTCGGCCCAGCGGGTGTAGCAGCCCCAGCATCGCCCGCGCCGGAGCTCGGTCACGGCCGCGCCGCAGACGCTGCACGGCAGGGTGGCGCGATCGACTTCAACGCTCATGTTTTCAGTAGAACGCCGGATCCCGTTCCACGCAAAAAACTTGTCTCCCCGGTGTAAAGGTCGAGCCAACCGCGCGGCCCCTGACCGCTTCGGGTCGGGTTCGAGTCGGCTTCGGTCCAGCTCCGTTCCCCGGCCCAGTCCCTTCTGGGTTAACATCAGCAATCGAATGCAACCCCGCGCCGATGCGCCGATTTTCCTGGTCGGCTTCATGGCCTCGGGGAAGACTACGGTCGGCAAGCTGGTCGCCTCGAGGATCGGGTGGGCGTTCGCGGACATCGACGATCTGGTCACCCGGGCCGCGGGGCTTTCGGTGGCCGAGATCTTCGCGGCCGAGGGGGAAGAAGGTTTTCGGAGGCGTGAAAGCGACGCCATCCGCGACGCGGCCACCCGCAACCGATCGGTGATCGCCACCGGCGGCGGCGCATTTTGTCGCGAGGAGAACCTCTCCCTGATGCTCTCGGCGGGCCGGGTGGTCGCGCTGGACGTTTCGGCCGAGGAAGCGGTGGCCCGCGCCGGGGGACACTCGGGCCGGCCGCTGCTCGACGGCCAGGCCGACCCCTTGGGCACGGCGCGCACGCTGCTATCGGCGCGGGTGCCGTTCTATTCGCGCGCCCACCTGTGCGTCGAGACCGAAGGGCGCACCTCCAACGAGATCGCGGTCGAGATCCTGGCCAGCCTGGGGCTCGGAGAAGCGGGGGAACGGGCATGAGCGTCGTCGTTCCGGTCGAGCTGGGCGCGCGCCGGTACCAGGTTCAAATCGGCAGTTTCACGCCCGAGGCGGTCGCGGAGATCCTGACCACGGCCTTCGGGCCGACCGTGACCGGCCTGGCGCTGCTGGTCGACGGGGGCCTGGCGGCGCGCGCGCCGCGCCTGGCGCCCCTGGTCGCGGCGCTGGGAGCTCGTCTGCCCGGCGTGGAGCGGTTCGAGCTGCTTGCCGGCGAGGCGTGCAAGAGCCTCACCGAGATCGAGCGGACCGTCGAATGGATGGCCAGTCGCGGCTATGACCGGCGGGGGGCGGTGGTGGGCATCGGGGGGGGCGCCGCCACCGACCACGCCGGCTTCGTGGCGGCGATCTACCTGCGCGGAATTCCTTTCGCGACGCTCCCCACCACGCTCTTGGCGATGGTCGACGCCTCGGTGGGCGGCAAGACCGGCGTCGATCTGCAGGCCGGGAAGAACCTGGTGGGCGCCTTTCATCAACCCCGGGCGGTGGTCGCCGATCTGGCGTTCCTGGCGACGCTGCCGGCGCGCGAACGGACGGCGGGCCTGGCCGAGGTGATCAAGTGCGGCTTCATCGCCGATCCGGAGATCCTCGATCTCCTGGAGAGCTCCGGACCGGAGCTCTCGGCGGAGCTCACGCTCGACCTCATCACCCGCGCCGTCCGGGTCAAGGCCGAGGTGGTGGCCGCCGACGAGACCGAAGGGGGGCGACGGGCGATCTTGAACTTCGGGCACACCATCGGCCATGCGCTGGAGGCGGCGTCGGGGTACGAGCTGCTACACGGCGAGGCGGTGGCGCTCGGGATGGTGGCGGCGCTGGATCTGGGGGCCGCCATGGGGATCGGCCCGCCGGAGCTGGCCGCGCGGGCGCGGGCCCTGATGGGTCGGCTAGGCCTTCCGACCGACGCTGCGCGTCGCCTGGACGCCGGGGTCCTGGCGCGGCTGTCCGTCGACAAGAAGCGCCGGGGGAATCAGATCCGGTTCGTGTTCTGTCCGGCCGCGGGGCAGACGCGGTTGGTCGACGTCGGGGCCGCCGACCTGGTGGCGCGCGTCCTTGCCAAAGCTTGACCCCCGAATCGGCACCGGGTACAAGCCCAAGGTCACGATGGCCAGTCCTTTCCGCGAGAGCATCCAGAGTCTCCTCGACAAGATCGAGGGCGGGGTCGCCTGCGTTCTCATGGGGTTCGACGGGATCACCCTCGACTCCTGCGCCAAGGGCGGGCAGTCCGCCGCGTTGCCCGACGTGCAGACGCTGGCGATGGAGTTCGCGCACCTCATCGCGCAGGCCCGCCGCACGCTGACCTCGCTCGACGCCGGGGCGCTCGAGGAGTTCACGCTTCGCACCGACGTGCTGACCCTGGTGGTCCGGGTGCTGACGCCCGAGTACTTCCTAGGCTGTGCGATCATGCCGGAGGGAGCGCTCGGGCGGGCGCGGTACCTGATGCGCGTGGCCGCCCCGGTCCTGCGCGCCGATCTCTGAAAGGGACCCCGACTCTCATGCCCAAAAAGGACAGCAAGGACAAGGCGCCACCTCGGGCGCTCAAGGTCGTGGGCGCACCGCCCGCCGGACGTTCGGGCGGCAGCCGCTCCGGCGAAGGCCGCGGGTCGGGGATCGACTTCGAGTCGGTGCGCGTGCTGGCGCGCATCGCGGCCGAGTTCGATCTCGAGGAGATCGAGGTCGACAAGGCCGGGCACCTGCGCGTGCGGCGCGGGGTGCGAGACGGTGGGGGGGCGCCCATGCTGGCGCCCGCGGCGCGGCCCATCGCGCTCACGCCGCCCGTCGACGGCGGGGCCGAGGTGGACGGCACCTTCGTCACCTCTCCCTTCGTCGGCACATTCTATCGGGCGGCCTCGCCCGACACGCCGCCCTTCGTCGATAGCGGGCAGTCGGTCCGCAAGGGCCAGGTGGTCTGCATCGTCGAGGCCATGAAGCTGATGAACGAGATCGAAGCCGAGGCAGAGGGCCGGGTGGAGGAGATCCTGGTCAAGAATGGCGAGCACGTCGAGTACGGCCAGCGTCTGATCCGGCTATCTAAGGCTTGATTCCGAAGTCCTGACCCCGCGTGTTCAAAAAAGTCTTAATAGCGAACCGCGGCGAGATCGCGCTGCGGGTGATTCGCGCCTGCCGGGAGATGGGCATCCGGTCCGTGGCGGTCCATTCCACCGCCGACGCGGACGCGCTGCACGTCCGGTTCGCCGACGAGAAGGTCTGCATCGGCCCGCCCCAGGCGCGCGCGAGCTACCTGTCGATCCCGGCGCTCATCAGCGCTGCCGAGGTCACGCGTGCCGACGCGGTTCACCCCGGCTATGGGTTTCTCTCCGAGAACGCCCACTTCGCCGAGGTGGTGCAGAAGTGCGGCTTCCACTGGATCGGCCCCCAGCCCGAGATCATGCGCCTCATGGGCGACAAGGTCTCGGCGCGCGCCACGATGGAGAAGTTCGGCGTCCCGGTGCTGCCCGGTACGGGCGTCATCGAGACCGATCGGCAGGCCGAGGAGGCCATCGAACGGATCGGCCTGCCGGTCATCATCAAGGCGTCGGCGGGCGGCGGCGGTCGGGGGATGAAGGTGGTCGAGAGCAAGGCCCGGCTCTCCGCGCAGCTCAACGCCGCGCGCAGCGAGGCCCAGGCCGGGTTCGACAACCCGAACGTCTATCTGGAGCGCTTCATCGCGCGCCCGCGCCACGTCGAGGTACAGGTGCTCGGCGACGGCAAGCGCGCCATCTCGCTGGGCGAACGAGAGTGCTCGATCCAGCGCCGGCACCAGAAGCTGGTCGAGGAGGCGCCCAGCGTCGCGCTCGACGACGAGCGGCGCGCCAAGCTGCTGGGGATCGCCCGCAAGGCGACCGAGAGCCTCGGCTATCGGACGGTGGGGACCCTCGAGTTCCTGCTCGACGAAGACAAGCGCTTCTACTTCATGGAGATGAACACCCGGATCCAGGTCGAGCACCCGGTGACCGAGGAGGTGTTCAGCGTGGATCTGGTGCGCGAGCAGATGCGCCTGGCGGCCGGCGAGCCGCTCAAGCTTCCGGCGGATATTCGCCCCCGGGGCCACGCCATCGAGCTCCGGATCAACGCCGAGGACCCGGTGACCTTCGCGCCCTCGCCGGGACGCATCACGGCGCTCAACCTGCCGGGCGGCCTGGGCGTCCGGGTCGACACCCACATCTACAACCAGTACCTGGTTCCGCCGTTTTACGACTCGCTCCTGGCCAAGCTCATCGTCCGGGCCGAGAATCGCCCGGCGGCGCTGGCCCGTTTGCGCCGGGCGCTGGCCGAGTTCGTGGTCGAGGGCTGCAAGACCAACCTGGACTTTTTTCGGCGCCTGCTGGCCAATGCGGAGTTCGTGGCCGGGAAGATGGACACGCACCTCGTCGAGCGGATGTAGACTTGACACGCCGGTGCTCACGAAGAAAGACAAGTACCTAGCCGCGGCTCAGAAGTTCCTGGAGCGCGGTCAGGACCACCGAGCCCTAGAAGAGTTCGGTCGCGTGGTCCAGGAGGATCCTAGCGACACCCGCACCTGGCTCAAGATGGCCGAGATCCATGTTCGGCACGGCGCCCTGACCGAGGCGCGCGAGATCTACCTTCGCACCGCCGAGATCTACATCGGTCAGGGGTTCCTGCCCAAGGCCGTCACGGTCTACAAGAGCGTCCTCAAGCTGACGCCCGGGCTGCCCCAGGTCCGGGTGCAGCTCGGCGAGGCCTACCGCCAGCTGGGGATGGTGGCGGACGCCCTGCACGAGCTGGAGCTGGCCGTCGTCGAGTTCCAGCAGGCCGGGCGCCCGGTGGAGGCGTTGCCGGCCTTGCGGCGGATCGTCGAGCTCCACCCGGACAATGTCGTCTCCCGCATCCGCCTGGCCGAGGCGGCCTCCCAGGCGGGCCAGACCGGTGAGGCGGTCCAGCAGCTCGCCCAGGCCGCCGATCAGCTGCGCCTCGAGGGGCGTACCGACGAGTTCGTGCGCGTCGCCGAGCGGCTCCTGTTCCACAGCCCCGACAACGTGGCCGTCGCGCGCGAGCTGGCGGCGACCTATATCGCGCGCAAGAATCCGCGCCAGGCGCTCTCCCGGTTGCAAGGCGCGCTCAAGGTCGCGCCGCGCGATCCCGAGACGGTCGCGCTGCTGGCCGAGGCGATGGTGCAGCTGGATCCGCGCAAGGCCATCTCCGTGTGGCGCGAGCTGGCGGAGATCCACGCCGAGGCTGGGCGCGAGGAGGCGCGCGACGCCACGGTCCGGGCCGCGCTGGCGCTCGACCCCACCGACGCGCAGACGCACCAGCTGGCGGCGCGCTGGGGGATCTCGATCGGGACCGCGGCTTCGCGCGCCCGCCCGACGCCGCCGCCGTTGCCGTCGGGGGTGACCAGCTTGCGGGGTTTGACGCCGGCGCCGCTGGCGTCGCTCGAAGCGTCCGGGGCGCCGTCCGGTCTTTCGCGGCCCGGCATTTCCGGGCTCACGTTGGCGCCGAACGACGTCACCCGGATCCTGTCCGAAGCCGAGGTGTTCGTGAAGTACGGGTTGGCCGAGCGGGCCATCGATCACTTGCGCCGGATCTTCGGGTTCGAGCCCCATCACCGGGTCGCGCGGGAACGCCTGGCGGCCGTGCTCTCGCAGGTCGGGCGGCGACGGGAGGCCGCCTCGGAGCTGGCCACGCTGGCCACCCAGCTACAGACCGAGCGAGACCCCGACGCGTCCCGGGTAGCCGAGCGGGCGCTGGCGCTGGATCCCGCCTCGGTCGAGGCCGCCAAGCTGCTGGGACGGCGGCCCGCGCCGCAGGCCGCCGAGCCGGCCGAGCCGGTAGTCGGCAGCGACGAGGAGCTGGCCACCGAGCTCGAACAGCTGGATTTCTTCGCGCAGCAGGCGATGCACGACGAGGCGCGCGCGGCGCTGGTCGAGCTCGAGGAGCGTTTCCCGGGCCACCCCCTCTTGACCGCCCGGCGGCGGGCGCTGCCCCCGGCGGGCGCCGGGGCGATCCCGACCGACCACACGGCTGCCGAGGTGGTGTACGCGCCGGTGGCCAAGCTCAGCCCGTCGGAGAACGCCGATCCGGCCACCCACGGCGATCTTGGCATCGCCTACAAGCAAATGGGCCTCCACGACGCCGCGGTGGTGGAATTCAGGAAGCTGGCCGCCGACAAGAGCCGGGCGGTCTTCGCGCTCACCATGATCGGCGAGTGCGTGGAGGCCAAGGGGGAGCTCGGTGAGGCGGTGGCCCGCTACAAGGAGGCGCTCAACCTGCCGCAGGCGACGGCCCAGGAGTCGGTCGAGCTCTACTATCTGCTGGGCTCGGTGTTCGAGCAGCTGGGCGACGTCCGGGAGGCGCTCTACTTCTTCGAGAACGTCGGCAAGCGGGATCCCGGCTTTCGTGACGTCAACCGGCGGATCTCGGCCCTCAAGACGCCCAGCGCGAGGCAGAGCTGATCGCCGACATGGCGCCTCCGGCAAAATCGATCGACGATCGCGCGGCGGTCTTTTTCGCCGAGCTGCAGGATCGCATCACGGCCGAGATCGAGAAGATCGACGGCGGCGGGCGTTTCCGCGAGGACAGCTGGACCCGGCCCGCGGGGGGCGGCGGGCGCACCCGGGTCCTGGCGGACGGCAATCTGTTCGAAAAAGCCGGGGTGGGGTTCTCCGACGTTCACGGCCAGCTCCGTCCCGAGATGGTCGAGGCGCTCCCCGGCGACGGGCTCGATTTTCGCGCCACCGGGGTGTCGCTCATATTCCACCCGCGAAGCCCGCGGATTCCGACGGTGCACGCCAACGTGCGCCACGTCCAACACGGCGCGAGATCCTGGTTTGGCGGCGGCACCGATCTGACACCGTATTACGTGGTGCCCGAGGACGCCGCGCACTTTCACCGGACGCTCCGCGATCGCTGCGACCGGCACGATCCCAGCTTCTATCCGCGGTTCAAACGCTGGTGCGACGAGTACTTCTTCCTGCCCCACCGGAACGAGCCGCGCGGCGTGGGCGGCCTGTTCTTCGACTACCTGGGCGCCGGCGCCGAGACGACCGCCGGCCAGCCGCCGCCGGCCGCTTCATCGCCGCACGAGAGCGACGCCGAGGCGATGTTCGCCTTCGTGCGCGAGGTGGGCGACGCCATCCTGGCCGCCTACCTACCGATCGTCGAGCGGCGGCGCACGGACGTCTGGGGCGATCGCGAGCGCCACTGGCAGCTCGTGCGGCGCGGCCGCTATGTCGAGTTCAACCTGCTCTACGACCGCGGCACCGTGTTCGGCCTCCGCACCGACGGTCGGGTCGAATCGATCCTGATGTCGCTGCCGCCCGAGGTTCGCTGGGAATACGGCCTTCTGCCCGAGCCCGGCAGCCCCGAAGCCGAATCGCTGGCCGCCATCTGCGCCCGCCGCGACTGGGCGCGCGACTAGCGCCTGCGGCGGGGCTCGCGGGTGGGCAACGGCGATCGCGGTGGTTCCTCCGCCACTTGCGGCGCGACCTTGAGGACGTCGCGGAAACGGCCCACGTCGAGCGTGAGCTGGCCGAGGAGCATGTCGAGCAGCGTCTCGCCGAGGCGGCAGATCTCGCCCAGGCGGGTCACCCGCTCGACCAGGAAGTCGGCCTCGACCTTGGTTCGCCGGGGCCCGGCCGCCGGCGCGGTGAGCGCCAGCTGGGCCTGGCGCGCGACGCTCTCGGCGCGTCCCACTACCTCGACCGCCGCGCCGATCTCGCGCCGCTCGCGCTCGTTGAGGACGCCGGAGATCATCTTCCAGAAGTCGGTCTCGGCCTGGTAGTGCTCGCGCCGTTGCCCGCGCACCCAGACCTTGTGGACCACGCCCCACCGGCCCAGCGCCGACAGCGTCATCGAGGCGCTGCCGGCCGAGATCCCCAGACGCGACTGGATCTCGCTTTGGGGGAGCGGCTCGCGCGAGAGGTAGAGCAGCCCGAACGCGCGCCCCATCGTGCGGGTGAATCCCCAAAATTGTGCGATGCGGCCGCAGGCGTCGATGGCCAGATCGCGGGCCGAGGTCAGATCGTCGTCGGTTGCCATGGCCGAAGCGTCACCAGATCGCGCGCCGCGAGCTGACCGCAGGCGGCGTCGATGTCGTCGCCCCGCGGCATGCGGATGTAGACGGCCAGCCCGGACGCGCGAACCCGCTCCTGGAAGGTGCGGATCCGCTCCGCCGACGGCCGCGCGAAGGCCGGACCCTCGAACCCATTCCAGGGGATGAGGTTCACCTTGGCCGGGATGCCGCGCAGGAGCCGCGGCAGTCGATCGGCGTCGGCGTCGCTGTCGTTGACGCCCGCCAGCAGCACGTACTCGAAGGTGACCCGGCGCCCGTGCGACAGCGGGAACTGGCGGGCCGCCTCGAGCAGCGCGGCGATGGGCCAGCGCCTGTTCACCGGCATGATTCGATCCCGCACCGCGTCGGTGGTGGCGTTGAGCGAAATGGCCAGGTTCGGCGCGGGCGACAGGGCGGCGAGCTTCTCGATGCCGGAGACCAGACCGGAGGTCGAGACCGTGATCCGCCGCGGGGAAAAGGCGGCGCCCCAGGGGTGCTCGAGCAAGGTGAGCGCGCGGGCCACCTGGTCGAAGTTGTGCAGCGGCTCGCCCATCCCCATGAACACCAGGTTGGTCGGCCGGCGGTTCGCCAGCGCCGTCGCCCGGTAGACCTGCTCCACGATCTCGCCGGCCAGCAGGTGGCGGGTGAAGCCGAGCGTCGCGGTGGCGCAAAAGCCGCAGTCGAGCGCGCAGCCCACCTGCGAAGAGATACAGAGCGTCAGCTTGTCCCGCTCGGCGTCCTCGTCGGGGATCAACACCGATTCGATGGCGTGGCCGTCGCTGGTCCGAAAGCGCAGCTTGCGCGTGCCGTCGGCCGCCGTCTGCACCGCGTCCAGCGTTACCGGCGCCGTTCGGTGGTCGCGCTCCAGCGCCCGGCGGAGCGCCGGCGGCACGTTGGTCATCGCCTCGAGCGACGAGGCGCCCTGTCCGTGCAGCCACCGGAAGATCTGCTCGGCGCGGTAGCCGGGTGCCCCGGCCCCCGCCACCCAGCGGCCGATCTCGTCGGGAAGCAATCCGCGCAGCTCGGACGACGGGCTGGCGGGGAGGGCTGAGGCGGTCACGGCGGCGAGAGGATAACGCCCGTGGCGGGAGGGTGCCAGCGGGGGTGGCCGAGGCGGGTCAGGGACGCCGGCGGCGCCGTCCCGCGATGAGGGCGAGCCCCAGCAGGAGCCCGATCCAGCTGGTGGTGCGGCTGGCGCCATCGACCGCGCAGCTGCAACCCGCTTCACCGCCGCCCCGTTGACCCACCTTGGTCTGGATGGGCGTGCAGGTGTCGTTGAGCAAGCAGGTGCCCGTGCCGTCGTTGGTGACGCCGCAGTGCCAGCACTCGGTCGGGCACTGGATGGTCGCGCAGGGATCCGGCTCGCAGATGGCGGTGGTCGGGACGCAGCGGCTGCCGGCCGCGCATTGCTTGGTCAAGCACCCGTTGAGCTGACACTGGCCCGTCGCCGGGTTGCAGATGTGGCCCTCGTTGCAGAACATGTTGGCGCAGGGATCGTTCACGCAGGCGCCGGCCAGGCCGCAGCTCTGGTTGGTGCCACACTTGCTCGACTCGCACAGGTCGACGCAGGCGCCGTTCTGGCAGTACTGGTTGGTGCCGCACACGACCCCCAGGCACAGGTCGGTCTTGCACAGGCCGGCCACGCAGATCTTGCCCGCGTCGCAGCCGAGATCGTTGCAGTCGACGCAACGTCCTGCCATGCAGGTTTGCGGCGCGTTGCACACGACGCCGGCGCAGTCGTCGACGCAGGCCCCGCTGGTCTCGTCGCAGTGCTGCAGCGAGGGGCAGGTCACCGTGGCGCAGCGTTGCGGGATGCAGTAGTTGCTGACGCACTTGTAGCCGAGCGGGCAGGGGAATTCGCCGGCCGCGCACTGCAGCGTGCAGGCGCCGTCCTTGCAGCCGAAGCCGTTGGGGCAATTGCCGGTGGTGTCGGGCTTGCCGTCGCAGTTGTTGTCGAGGCCGTTGCAGATCTCGCCCACCGCGGGCAGGACGCACCCCGTGCAGACGAATCCCAGCGCACCGGCGCAGGCCAGCTTGCCCGCCTTGCAGATGCCGACCCCGACCTCGCCCTGCGTGAGCCCGGGGCAGAGGCAGGGCTGCCCAGTCTCGGGGAAGTTGCCGTTGTCGATGATCCCGTCGCAGTTGTCGTCGATGCCGTTGCAGACTTCGGTCTTGGGCATGCTGGTCACGTTGCAGACCAGCTTGCCGTTCACGCAGACGATGGTTCCCGCCATACAGGCGCCGAGGCCGTTGCCGCAGGCCTCTCCCACGCCGGGCAGGGTGCCCTCGTCGATCTGGCCGTTGCAGTTGTCGTCGATGCCGTTGCAGACCTCCACCTGCGGCGTCACGGTCGGCGCGTCGCAGGTGGTGTCGGTCCCGGCGGCGTTGCAGACCCGGATCCCGTTGCGGTTGCAGGCCCCGATGAGGCCGTTGTTGCACGTCGCGCCCACCGGACCGCTCGGCCAGTTGCCGTTGTCGATGATGCCGTCGCAGTTGTCGTCGAGCCCGTTGCAGACCTCGGCGGGCACCGCGCAGCCGCACGGCTTGCCGCAGGCGTTGGGCGGCAGCCCCTCGTCGATCTGGCCGTTGCAGTTGTCGTCCTTGCAGTTGCAGGTCTCGACCGCGCAATGGTGCGCCGCCGTGCCGAGCTGGTTGTCCGGATCGTTGGGGTCGTTGGCGCTCATCGAGAACCCGCCACAGTTCGGGTTGGTGTTCCCGGGGGCCCCGCAGGTCAGACAGGCGTTCGAGACGCCCTCGTCGATGAGGCCGTTGCAGTTGTCGTCCTTGCCGTTGCAGATCTCCACGGGCGGGACGTTCTGCGCAATGATTCCGACGATGGCGCCCTTGGCGGCGTTCGCGTCGTTGAGCGACACACGGATCGAGGCGCCCGTGCCGCCGGCTGCGGCGATGGCGTCGTTCGCGTTGTCCGCGGTGGTGTCCGTGATGACGTAGACCTTCACGCCTAGTTTGTTCAGCAGACAGGCCTGACTGATCGGGTTGTAGACGTCGTAGTTCCCGCCCCCCGAGCAATCAGCGAGTTTGAAGGTGTTGTCGGGCGCGGTCGCCTCGTCGCAGGTGTCGTCCCCGTCGGTGACGACGACGATGACGTTGTGCCGGCACGATCCCTTCGGATCGTTGGGAACGATCTCGTTCTGGAAGTAGAGGTTCGCGTAGAACAGCGAACGGCCGAGAGGCGTGTCGTCTTTGGGGTGCAGCTCGGGATCGGTCACGGCGCCATTGCTGGTCGGCGCCTCGACGTTGTCGATCCACTTGTAGATTGCGGCCGTCTGGGCGGCGCCGGGCGGGTCGAACTGAGCGGCGGTGGGCATGGTGCCGGGCGCGGCCGAGGTCACGCCGACCTCGAAGACCTGGGATGCGCCGGTCGTGAACCAAGCGCCATAGGTCGTCTGGCTGGCCGAGTTGTTCGTCGTCATCAGGCAACCAGCCGGGTAGTTGGTGGCGCTGTGGTTTCCGGTGGCGGCCCGGTTCGGCACCGTTATGTTCTGCGCCCCGGTGGCCGCGTAGTGGCCTATGGGGCTTTGCCCGGTGTTGGTGCACTGGGCGGCCGAGAGGGTCGTATAGGCGTTCTGAACGGTTTCCGGGAACGACATCAGGCCGAAGTTCGCCTCGTCCGTCCCGACCTCTTGCAGCGCCTGACGGATGCCGCTTTTCAGGCTGTAGATGCGGCTGGTCGTGCTCTGCGGGCAAACGGTGGTGCCATCGGCTTGGTCGACCAGAGCCGAATTTTCGTGCATCGAACCGGACGTGTCGAACAGGAACATGATGTTGGGGCGCAGCGACTGCGCGCGGGCCGGCGCCGCCGCCGCGCAGGTCGCGGCGGTCAAGAGAACGAGCTCGAGCCGAAGTCGGCGGATCATGGTGGGCCCTCGCTTCCTGGAGGTGACAGCTCGGGCGCTCATGGCGGCAACGTCCCCGGCAGACAGCAGCGAAAGCCGACGGACGGCAAGCGGACATCGATACCTTGCGTGGTGGTTCCGCCGTCGCCGGTGGTGGTTGCATAGGGCGCCGGGACCGACGCGTTGCACTGGAGTCCGGGGGCACTGGTGGTACCAGCGACGGTAAAGCTGGCGATGTCGTAGGCACCGCCGCGCATTTCGAACAGGCACGGGGGCGTCGTGCATTTGGGGTTACTGAGCGGTTTGGTGGACGTCAGATCGGTGGCGGTCCACTCCTTGACGTTGCCGCTCATGTCGAAGAGCGAGTAGTTCAGGCTGGGGTTGATCGAGAAGCCCGTGCTCGTCTTGGCCGAGATGACCGACACGCAGGTGGTGCTGTCGCCGCCGGTCGGGATGGGCGCCGCGGTGCCCCCCTTCGAGGTCAGGTAGTCATTCCCGTTGCAATCCGCCGCTACGTAGGCGTTCCCGTACGGGAAGGTGGTGGCATTGACGCCCTGGCAGGCCGCCTGCCACTCGGCGGCGCTGCAAACCCTCCAGTTGGGTCCCGCCAAGGCGCAGGTCGCCTCGGCCTCCCCCATTGTGACGTTCGACCAGGGGAGCTTCCCGGGAACGGAGCAGGCCCGTCGGGTCGAGTCGAAGCCGTTGCTGGTCGACGTCGCGTCGTAGCGGCTCGCCTCGTAGCCGTACATCGTCACGTTCACCGACGGGACGTAGACCAATAGATCGTCCGTGGTCCGGTTGGAAAGTGAGTCGAGCTCGTCGACCAGGCCGTCGCAGTCGTTGTCGAGGCCGTCGCAGATCTCGATCCCCGGCGGTTTCATCGAGCCCATGCAGCGGTGGTTGCCCGATTGCGAGTTGTCGCAGACCCAGGTACCGGTGCCAGCGCAGGGCCCGGTTCCGAAGATGCACGCCTTGCCGATCTGGAACGGCTCGTCGGTCAGCCCGTTGCAGTCGTTGTCCAGGCCGTCACATCCAAATTTGGTGTCTTCGACAGCTTCGTAGGTTGCGGGATAGTTGCAGACCCAGCCGTTCTGCCCCGAGCAGGTCGGGTGTATCCCCGCGCAGACGCCCTTGGTGAGGCAGGTGATGGGCGCAGGCTGCAGATTGTCGTCGACGATCCCGTCGCAGTCGTTGTCGATCCCGTCGCAGATCTCGATGCCGCCGTTGGTCTTGAGGCACTCGGTCTCGCAGCCGGGGATGGTCGGATCGCGATCGTAGAAGTCGGGCAGGCAGGCGCCCTGGGTGCAGACCCCCATCACGCAGCTGGCCGTTGCGAACGGGAAGGCGCACTGGCGGTTGCAGGCGCCACAGTTGTTGACGTCGGTCATGAAGTCAAAGCCGTCGTCGACGATCCCGTTGCAGTCGTTGTCGAGCCCGTCGCAGATCTCGACGCCGCCGTTGGTCTTGGTGCACTCGCAGCCGTTCGACGGGTCGTGGTCCGCGTTGAAGAATCCGGGCTGGCAGTTGACCTGACAGACCCCGTTCACGCAGGCCGGGATGGCGTTCGGTTCGATGCACTGGTGGAAGCAGGTGCCGCAGTTCGAGATGTCGGTCTGCAGATCGGGCGAGTTCGGGTTGCAGAGCTGAATGCCGCCCGCGCCCCCCTGACCTCCCGCGCCGGCGGCCCCGGCGGCGCCACCGACCCCACCGCTGCCGGCGTGCCCGCCGGCGCCACCGACATGCGCGTCGGGCTTGGAGGTGCCCACGTCGGTTCGGCTGGGTGCGTCCACCACCGAGGCGTCGGCCGGTACGACGGCGACGCCGAAATCGTAGAGGTGATCGTGGCAGCCGGCCGCGGCGGTCGACAGCGCCGCCAGAAACAGACCGGATTTGAGTAAGTTAACCAGCCGCCCCGAGATCATAGGTGTACTCGTCCACTATACTCCAAACCGAGGTAAGCGAAAATACTCCAGGGCCGAATCGGGCGAGGATCGGCGCTTCGCGCCACGGCTTCGTCCCGCCGCTTCGTCGCGCTGCGGCTAAGCCAGATCGAGACCGGAGAAGAAGAAGGCCAGCTCGCCCTTCGCGGTCTCGGGGGCGTCGCTGCCGTGGACGGCGTTCTTCTCGATATCCGTGCCGTAGCGGTTGCGGATGGTGCCGGCCGGCGCCTTCTTCGAGTCGGTCGGGCCCATGACCTCCCGGTAGCGGGTCACGGCGTTCTCGCCTTCGATGGCCATCGCGACACAGGGGCCCGAGGTCATGAAGCGGACCAGATCGCCGAAGAAGGGGCGCTCCCTGTGCACGGCGTAGAACGCGCGCGCCTGCGGCTCGGAGAGCTGCGTCAGCCGCAGCCCCACGATCTTGAGGCCGGTCTTCTCGATGAGATCGATGACACCTCCGACCGCGTTCTTGGCGACCGCATCGGGTTTCACGATTCCGAATGTTCTTTCGATGGGCATTGGAGTTCTTTCTCTGGGTTTATGAAACAAACTTGGCGACGGTCTTGCCGAGCTCGGCCGGCGTCGCGGCGATCGCGATGCCCGCCTCGCGGAGCGCCGCGATCTTCTCGGCCGCCGTCCCCTTGCCGCCGCTGATGATGGCCCCTGCGTGGCCCATCCGCTTGCCGGGGGGCGCGGTTTGGCCGGCGATGAACGCGGCCACCGGCTTCTTCATGCTGGTCTTGACGAACCGGGCGGCCTCCTCTTCAGAGGTCCCGCCGATCTCGCCGATCATGAGCACCGCCTCGGTCTGCGGGTCGCGTTCGAACAGGGCCAGGCAGTCGATGAAGTCGATCCCCTTGACTGGATCGCCGCCGATGCCGATACAGGTCGACTGTCCGAGGCCGAGCGCGGTCAGCTGGTGGGCCGCCTCGTAGGTGAGCGTCCCGGAGCGCGACACCACGCCGACCTTGCCCGGTTTGTGGATGTACCCCGGCATGATCCCGATCTTGCAGGCGCCCGGCGTGATGACCCCGGGACAGTTGGGCCCGATCAGCGTCGATTTCGGGTAGGCGCCCAGCGCGCGCTTGACCTTGACCATGTCGAGGGTGGGGATCCCCTCGGTGATGCAGACGATCACCTCGATGCCGGCCTGCGCCGCCTCGAGGATCGCGTCGGCGGCGCCGGGCGGTGGGACATAGATGACGGTCGCGTTGGCGCCGGTCTTCTTGACCGATTCGGCCACCGTGTCGAAGACGGCGAACCCCTCGTGGACGAGTCCGCCTTTGCCCGGCGTGACGCCCCCGACGACACTGGTGCCGTACTCGCGCATCTGCTTGGCGTGGAAGGTCCCGGCTGAGCCGGTGATCCCCTGCACGATGAGCTTGGTGTTCTTGCCGACCAGAACCGACATGGTCAGGCCCCCTTTCCGGCGGCGAGGGCGACGACGCGCTTGGCGCCGTCGGCCATGTCGTTGGCGGTGGTGACAGCCAGGCCCGATTCGGCCAGCATCTTCTTGCCGAGATCCACGTTGGTCCCTTCCAGGCGCACCACCAGCGGCACCTTGAGGCCGACCTGTTTGATCGCGGCGATGACGCCGGCCGCGATGGTGTCGCACTTCATGATGCCGCCGAAGATGTTGACGAAGATGCCGCGCACCTTCGGGTCGGCGGTGATGATCTTGAACGCGGCGGTGACGCGCTCCTCGGTGGCGCTGCCGCCCACGTCGAGGAAGTTTGCCGGTACGCCGCCGAAATGCTGGATGGTATCCATGGTCGCCATGGCCAGGCCGGCGCCGTTGACCATGCAGCCGATGTTGCCGTCCAGCTTGATGAACGACAGATCGTAGCGCTTGGCCTCGGTCTCGGCCGGCTCCTCCTCGTCGAGATCGCGCAGCGCCTCCAGATCCTTCTGCCGATAGAGCGCGTTGTCGTCGAAGGTGACCTTGGCGTCGAGCGCCAGCACCCGCCCGTCGGTGAGGACCACCAGCGGGTTCACCTCCAGGAGCGACGCATCGGTGGCGACGAAGGCCGTGTACAGCTGCATCAGGAGCTCGGCGGCGTTCTTGGCCGCCGCGCCGTGCAGGCCGAGGCCGTAGGCCAGGTTGCGCGCCTGATAGGCGGCCAGGCCGACGACCGGATCGACCGCTTCCTTGAGAATCTTCTCCGGGTGGCTGGCCGCCACCTCTTCGATCTCGACGCCCCCCTCCGACGACGCCATCATGACGACGCGTCCGACGCCCCGGTCGACCACCACGCCCAGATAGAGCTCGCGCGCGATGTCGACCGCCTGCTCGATGAGCAGCCGCTTGACCAGCTTGCCGCCCGGCCCCGTCTGGTGCGTGACGAGGTTCATCCCCAGGATCCTCTGCGCCGTTTCGCGCGCCGCGGCCGCGCCCTTGACCACCTTGACGCCGCCGCCCTTGCCGCGGCCGCCGGCGTGGATCTGCGCTTTGACGACCACGAACTCGCTGTCGGTCTCCGCGATCAGCGCCTTGGCGGCGGCCTCCGCCTCGTCGGGGCTGAAGACGGGGCGCCCCTTGGGGACCGGGATGCCGAACTTCTTGAGGATCTCCTTGGCCTGGTACTCGTGGATCTTCACAGCGTTTTCGAGGCCTCGATGAGCTCGCGCACCGCGGCGGCCGACTTGTCGAGCATCGCCTTTTCGTCTGCGGAAAGCTCGATGGTGACCACTTTCTCGACGCCGCTGCCGCCGATGACGACCGGCACGCCCAGGTAGAGATCCTTGAAACCGTACTCGCCGTTCAGTTGCGCGGCGCAGGGGAGCAGCCGCTTCTGATCGCGGAGATAGGCGGTCGCCATCGTGATCGCGGCCGAGGCGGGCGCGTAGTAGGCGCTGGTGCCCATAAGCTTGACGATCTCGCCGCCGCCGTTGCGGGTCCGGTCGACGATCGCGGCCAGCTTGTCGGCGGCGATGAGCTGACGGATCGGGATGCCGTCGACGGTGCAGTAGCTGGTCACCGGGACCATCGTGTCGCCGTGGCCGCCCAGCACCATGGCGCGAACGTCCTTGACCGCCACGCCCGCCTCGCGCGCCAGAAACAGCTGGAAGCGCCCCGCGTCGAGGACGCCGGCCATGCCGACCACCTTGCCGCCGGCGAAGCCCGTCACCCGCCGCAGCTCGTAGACCATCACGTCGAGCGGGTTCGACACCACGATCACGAAGGCGTCCGGGCAATGCTTCTTCAGATTTTCGCCGACGTTGCGGATGATCTTGAGATTGATGCTCAGCAGATCGTCGCGCGACATCCCGGGCTTGCGTGGCACGCCGGCGGTGATGATGACCACGTCGGCGCCGGCGCAGTCGGCCCAGTTCGAGGTGCCGGTGATGCTGGCGTCGGCGCCGAGCACCGCGCCGTTCTGTTCCAGGTCGAGCGCCTTGCCCTTGGCGAGGCCTTCCTTCTCGGGGATGTCGAACAGCACGACGTCGCCGAGCTCGTTGCGGGCGCACAGCGCGGCCAGCTCACCGCCGATATTGCCGGCGCCAATGAGAGCAATCTTGTTCCTGCGGGGCATGCGGACTCCTGTGAGAAGAGATCAGACGTAGAGAGGAAGTTGTATCGCGTCGGGCGAGGGCGAGCTTAGCTCGCCCGAGCCCATCGCGTGAGGGTTTGGGAACCCTCCCAGGGTTCCCATTTTCATAGATTGGAGATGATGGCGTCGCCGAAGGCCGAGCAGGCGACCTCTTTCGCGCCGTCCATCTGGCGGGCGAAGTCGTAGGTGACGGTCTTCTGCGCGATGGTCTTCTCGAGCGCCGCGACGATGCGGGTGGCGGCGCCGGGCCAGCCCAGGTGCTCGAGCAGCATGACGCCCGAAAGGATGACCGATCCCGGGTTCACCTTGTCGAGGTTGGCGTACTTGGGCGCCGTGCCGTGCGTCGCCTCGAAGACCGCGTGCCCGGTCGCGTAGTTGATGTTGCCGCCGGGCGCGATGCCGATGCCGCCGACCTGGGCCGCCAGCGCGTCGGACAGGTAGTCGCCGTTCAGGTTCAGCGTCGCGATGACGTCGAACTCATCGGGACGGGTCAAGACCTGCTGCAGCGTGATGTCCGCGATGGAATCCTTGACCAGCACCTGGCCGGCCGGCGGCTTGCCGCCACAGTCGTCCCAGCCGATGGCGCGCCCGGCGTACTCGCGCTTGGTGAGGGCGTACCCCCAGTCGCGGAAGGCGCCCTCGGTGAACTTCATGATGTTCCCCTTGTGGACCAGCGTGACGCTCTTCCGCTTGTGCTGGATGGCGTAGTCGAGCGCGGCGCGGACCAGGCGCTCCGTCCCCTCGCGCGAGACGGGCTTGACGCCGATCCCGGAGGTCGCCGGGAAGCGGATGTGCTTGACCCCCATCTCGTTCTGCAGAAAGGCGATCACCTTCTTGGCCTCGGGCGACTCGGCGGCCCACTCGATGCCGGCGTAGATGTCCTCGGTGTTCTCGCGGAAGATCACCATGTCCACCTTCTCGGGGCCCTTCACCGGCGAGGGGACGCCCTTGAAGTACCGCACCGGGCGCAGGCAGACGTAGAGGTCCAGCATCTGGCGGATGGCGACGTTGAGCGACCGGATGCCGCCGCCGACCGGCGTGGTGAGCGGGCCCTTGATGCCGACGTAATAGGTCTTGAAGGCCTCCAGCGTCTCGTCGGGGAGCCAGCTATCGAAGAGCTCCTTCGACTTGCCGCCCGCGTAGACCTCGGCCCAGGCGATCTTCTTCTTGCCGCCGAACTCCTTGGCGACCGCGGCGTCGAGCACGCGCACCGAGGCGCGCCAGATGTCGGGGCCGGTGCCGTCGCCTTCGATGAACGGGATGACGGGATGGTCGGGCACCTCCAGGCGGCCGTCCGCATGGACGGCGATGGCCTCGGCACCAATCGGAATCACGGGTTTTGCGCTGGGCATGGCGACTGTTGATTACCTCCGACGCGGGGTGATCAAGGCAAGAGAAAAACGCGCGGAGACCCGCGAATTCGCGTTCCCGAAACCTGGCGGCTACGCGGCCGACAGGATGTCGAGCAGCGGGGCGTCCGGCGAGGCGGGGTTGACCCGCAGTTCGCGCGACTTCGGATCGACCAGCAGGTCCAGCTCTTCGAGCGGAATCTGGCCCAGGAGCGGCGTGGTCCCGGCTGCCTCGACCAGCGCGTTCGTCACCGTCTCGCGACCCAAGATCTTGATCCCCACGCCGCTGACCCAGGGAACCTCGGCGGTCCGGCCATCGGCATAGCGAACCCTGCGATATCCAGCGACGAGCAGACCGAGGCGCGATACGGCGTCGGAGGGGAGCACCAGCATGGTCGCGCCGGTATCTACGAGTGCTTCGATCTCGATTGAATGTACCTGGTCGGCACGCAGGTGTCCGCGCCCGACATTTTCTTCGTCGTAGCTGTTCGTGAGCGTGATTGGCTGCATGACTTTGCCCATGGGCGGTTCATCGGCACGACCGGGGGTGCGGTTGCTCATGGTTGCGACGAGGATAGCACCCGCACGCGACGCCGAGCCGAGTCAGCGAATTCGCGTACCGGGCGGGACGTCCCGATCCAGCGCGGACAGGCCGAGCACATCCGCGTCCCCCGCCGCCAGGATCATCCCTTGTGAGACCACGCCGCGGATCTTCCGGGGCGCCAGGTTGGCCAGATAGACGACGGTCCGCCCGACGATCGTTTCCGGGGTGTAGGTGGGCGCGATCCCCGAGACCACCGTGCGCGGCTCGGGGCCGCCCACGTCGAGGGTCAGCTTGAGGAGCTTGTCGGACTTGGGGACCACCTCGGCGGCCAGGACCTTTGCCGCGCGCAGGTCGATCTTGGCGAAGTCGTCGATCGCGATGTCCGCCGGGGTGGCATCCGGGGCAGCCGTCGTCGATGCGGCGGTCGTCGATGCGGCGGTCGCGGCGGGCGCCGACGCCGCTTCCGCCGGCACCCACTTCGCAATGAGCGCCGCCTGCTGGTCCGCCTCGATGCGTGGAAAGATCGGCTTCGGCTTGGTGAGGATCCCGCCGGGCCAGCCGACCCAATCGAGGGTCGGCCAGGTGCCCTCGTCGTCCCCTCGCCCGAGCTGTCGGAGGATTTCAGCGGCTGCTGCGGGCATGGCGGGCGCCACGAAGAGCGCCGCTCGGCGGAGCACCTCGCAGGTGTTGGCGAGGACCTCGGTGAGCGCACGCAGATCGCCACTCTTGGCGAGCTTCCACGGCGCCGACTTGTCGATGTAGATGTTTCCGGCACGAATCATCTTCCAGGTCTCTTCCAGCGCTCTCGACGGGGAAAACGCTTCCCAGGCTTCACCCACGCTGCCGGTCCCGAGGACGACCGGCATGAGCTGGACATAGGGATCCGCCGGATCGCTGCCCGGTTTGACCGCCGGCACCTTGCCGCCGAGGTATTTGTGCGCCATCGAGATGGTGCGGTTCAAAAGATTCCCGAGGTCGTTCCCGAGGTCGGATTCGTAGCGCTGAAAGAGCGCCTCGTAGGTGAAGTCGCCGTCGCCCCCCAGTGCGTATTCGCGCAGGACGAAGTAACGCAGCGGATCGAAGCCCAGCTCGTCCGCGATGACGTTCGGATCGACGCGGGTGGCCGGTATGGATTTCGAGATCTTCTGTCCTTTGACGTTCAGGAAGCCGTGACAGAAGATCTGCTTCGGCGGCTCGAGACCGGCGCTCCAGAGCATGGCGGGCCAGTAGACGGCGTGGAAGCGCAGCAGGTCCTTTCCGATCAGGTGATGCGAGGCCGGCCAGAAAGCGCCGTTCCCTTCGCCCCGCTTGACCGCATCTGGTCCCCCAAGCCCCGTCACGTAGTTGATGAGCGCGTCGATCCAGACGTAGATCGTCTGCTGAGGATCGTCGGGGACCGGGATGCCCCATTTCACGGCCGCCCGCGAGGCCGAGAGGGGACGGAGCCCCCCTTTGACGAATTCGCGCACCTCGTTCAAGCGCGAGATGGGCTGCACCGGGGGCCGCCCGTCGCTCTCCTCCGCGTACCAGCGGAGCAGCTTCTGCGCGTAGCGCGGGAGATTGAAGAAGTAGTTCTTCTCCTTGATTTGTTCGACCGGCGTGCGGTGAATCGGGCAGAGTTTCTCGCCGTTCTCCAGGATCACGTCGTCTTCGGTCTTGGCCTCTTCGCAGCCGACGCAGTACATGCCGTCGTACTCGGCCTCGTAGATGTCGGGCTTGCCGCCCGCGTCTCGGTTGGCCTGCATCCGCTTCCACATCTCGAGGACGGCGGCCGTGTGATCGGCGTCGGTCGTGCGGATGAAGCGATCGCGCGAGATCCCGACCCGGTCCCAGGTCTCCACGAACTTGGAGGCGATGCCGTCGCAGTAGGCCTGCGGTTCCATCCCCTTTTCGCGCGCGATCCGCTCGATCTTCTGGCCGTGCTCGTCGAGGCCGGTCAAAAAGAAGACGCTCTTGGCGCGCGCCCGATGATAGCGGGCGAGCGCGTCGGCCACCACGGTCGCATAGAACGTGCCGAGGTGGGGGAGGGCGTTGACGTAGTAGATCGGGGTCGTGATGTAGAAGCGCGACATGGTCCTTATCGTTCAGCGGGGGGCGCCGGCGCGGGCGCAGGTTGTAGGACGTCTTTGAGATCTTGGGCGGCGAAGGTCTTGGGCGGGTGGCCGTCGAAGTAGACCCGCACCCGCCCGCGCAGGATGTCGAGATCGCCCACCCGGCCCACGCCGTCGGGGGTGGTGACCCGCTTGCCGACCTTGGGCAGCGCCGCCGCCGCTTCGACGTAGCTCGCGTCCTCGTAGACCAGGCAACACTTGAGGCGACCGCATTGGCCGGAGACCCTGGTCGGGCTCATGGCCAGATTCTGGTGCTTGGCCATCTTGATCGACACCGGCGCGAACTTCGGCAGGAAGGTCGAGCAGCAGAGCTCCCGGCCGCACGAGCCGATGCCGCCCACGATCTTGGCTTCGTCGCGCACGCCGACCTGGCGCATCTCGATCCGCGCGTGGGTGTGGGCCCCGAGCTCGCGCACGAGCTCGCGGAAATCGACCCGCGCCTCGGAGGCGAAATAGAAGATCGCGCGTCCGCCGCGCTGGAAGTCGACCCGGAACAGCTTGATGGGGAGCCCGTGGGCAGCGGCCCGCGCGCGCGCGAACCCGCGCGCGTCGAGCGCACGGCGCTCGCCCGCCACGACCCGATCCAGATCGCGCGCGTCGGCACGGCGCAGGATGCGGGGCAGCGATCCGCCGGCGGGGCGGGCCGCGCTCGGCACCGCGACCACCGCGACCTCGGACTCGCGTCCGTCGTCGACTACCACCCGCTCGCCGTGGCGCAGCTCGAGGGTGCCGGCGTCGCAGGCCAGCACGCGCCCACGCGGGTCGAGCTTCACCCCCGCGACGTTGACCGTCGGCGCGCTCGCTTCAGTCATGGCGCCCGCACCTCCTGCCGCTTGAGCGCGAACGCCAGCCGCTCGACGGCCAGCGTCGGATTGACGTTCGCCGCCAGGCCGATCTGCGTGTCGACGATCGCCGCCAGCGCGCGTCCGAGACGGTCGACCCCCAGCGCCGCCAGGGCGCGCGCTTCGGCGCCCGCGTTGAGCACCGCCAGCTCGGGCGCGCCGGCCGCGATCGCGAGGGCGTCGCGGTAGAGGCCGGCCAGCAGGCCAATGAGCAGCGCGACGCCGCCTTTGGCGGTTTTTTCCTGGTCGCCGTCCTTGTCTTTGTCTCGGTCCTTCTGGCTGGCCAGCGACGCGGCCAGGTCGAACACGCCGGCCGCTCCCGGCGTCGTGATCGCCGCCCGCAGATCTCCGAGGGCCTGCGCGGGGCCGTTCTCGCCGTCGTCCTCTTGCGCCGCGGCCGCCTCCAGCATCCGCGCGGCCGATCCGTCGGCCAGCGCCGCCGCGATCTCCACCCGACCCGCCGGCAGGCCGCGGGTGTGCCCCAGCTCGAGCAGCGCCGCTGCGCCGAGCTGCCGGAACCGGATCCGCTGGGTGCGCGAGCGGATCGTCGGCAACAGCCGGTCCGGCGCGCTCGTGCAGAGGATCAGGTGATTGCCCGCCAGTGGCTCTTCCAGCGTCTTGAGCAGGCAGTTGGCCGCGTTCGGGTTCAGCGTGTCGGCATCGACGACGATGATGACCCGCGCCGCCGCCTCGTGCGGGCGGGTGCGCGCCAGGGCCAGGATCGCCTTGGCGTCCTCGACCACGATCTGTCCGCCCGCGCCGGTCGGCCCGAAGGTCGGAACGTCCGGGTGGATGCCGGCCTCGATTCGGCGGCAGACCTCACAGACGCCGCAGCCGGCGCCGGGCGCGGCGGGACAGTCCAGCGCCATCGCCAGCCCCAGCGCCGCGTTGCGCTTGCCGATGCCAGGCGGGCCCTCGAACAGATAGGCGTGCGCCAGGTGGCCACCCGCGATGGCCCGTAGCAGCGCCGCTCGGGCGGCGTCTTGGCCGATCAGATCCGACAGGCGCACCGCCCGAACGTAGCATGTCTGCCCCCGCCACGAAGCGGTGTAACCTACGCGCATGGGCATCCTCGGCAGGCTATCGACGCTGATCAAGTCCAACCTCAACGACGCCATCGACTCCATGCAGGATCCGGGCAAGGAGATCGATCAGATGGTCCGCGACATGGAGGACTACGCGCGGCAGGCCCGCGCGGAGGTCGGCCGCAGCATCGCGGACGAGCGGCTCTTGGAAAAGCGCCAGCAGACGATCGACGGCGAGATCGGCGACTGGCAGAAGCGGGCCGAGACCGCGGTTCGCGGCGGCGAAGACGGCCTCGCAAAGGAGGCGCTCGCGCGCAAGTCCGACAAAGAGACCGAGCGCGCCGAGGTGGCCAAGGCGCTGCAGGAGCAAGGGGTCTACGGCGACCAGCTCACGGCGGCGCTCAAGGCGCTCGAGGCGCGGCTCAAGGAGGTCAAGCTCCGGCAAGGGACCCTGCGCGCCAAGGCCCGGGCCAACCGCGACGGCGGCGCGCTGTCCCCCAAGACCTCCGCCTTCGGGGAGTTCGATCGGATGGCGAGCCGCATCGACGCGGTGGAGGCGGAAGCCGGGCTCGATGCGGAGCTCTCCGGCCGGACCACGGAGTCGGTCTCGATGGAGCGCCGCCTGAACCAGATGGCGGGCGAGAGCTCGGTCGACGACGCGCTGGCCGAGCTCAAGCGCAAGCTCGGCAAATGACGCCGGTCAGCCTCCGCTGCGGCTGTGGTAGGCTCGCGCAAGGCTATGGGCAAGCAGCAGACGGCCAGCGCATCCGGCGGGCAATCGCCCTCGGGCGCGTCGTCTGAATCGTCCCCCAATCCGCGGGAGAACACCGCGCGGGTCGTGATGCGCAACAACGAGCTGCCGGGCTGGTTCTGGGGACTGCTCGGCTGCCTGAGCGTCCTTGGCGTCGGATCGGCGGTGTTGTTCTTCATCTTCAAGCCGACCGGCGGCGCGGTGGCACCCGCGCCAAGCCTGGCCGCGACAGCCGCTCCCGCCGCAGGGGCACCGGCCGGGCGGGGTGCGCAGATCGACATCGAGCCGATGGCGCCGCCGCCGGCTTCGCCTTCGGAGACGCTGGGTGCGCCGAGGCCCAAGGCGGCACCCCATCCGATCAAGATCGCGCGCTCGCCTTCGGCGCCGCACCCGGCCGCCGCGCCCGCGGACGACGCCGACAAAGGCGCCGACAAGGCTACAGACAATGCCGCGGAGGCCGTGACGGGCGACGCGGACGACGCGCCGAAGGCCAAGGCCAAGGCCAAGGTGAAAGCGAAGGCCTCCGCCACGGACTCGGACGACGATCAGGCGGCGGGCGCGCGCAAGGCGCCGGCTTCCGACGACAAGTCCGACGACAAAGAGCTCTAGACGACGTTCCAGCGATTCATCAGCGCGGTGGGCTCGCGGCGCTCGCGCCAGCCGTCGCGCGCTCGAGCGCGGCCAGTCGGCGCGCCGTGATGAGCAACAGCGCGGCCAGCAGCGCCAGGAGCACCAGGACAGCCGCCAGCGCGCCCAGCAGGAGCGGGCGCGTGCCCGGGGTGATGCGGATGGGTCCGACGGGGGCGAGCGCCGCCGCCGCGGCCTCGCCCGGATCCGCGGCCGGCGTCAACACCACGCCGACAGCCGCCGGATCGAGGCCGGCCACGCTGCCCGCGACCAGCTTTTGCACGTCCAGCTCGTGGATGGGAGACGGACCGCTGCGGGCCTTGATCAGGACCGCGGCGCGGGCCGGGCTCTTCTGCTTGGCGTCGACCGCCAGCGGATCGCTCTCTTCGAGCACCAGGTGGACGCGCGCGCTTACGACGCCTTCGACGGTCTCCAGGGTCCGCTCGATCTCCCCGGCGGTCGCGTCGAGATACCGGGCCCGCTCTTCCGACGGCGTCGGGATGAGACTGGGCTGGCCGTAGGTCTCCGAAAAACCTCGTCGCCGATCCCGCGGCAGGCCGAGGGCGCGCAGGAGATCGACCGCCCGGGTTCCATCGGCGTTCGCGACGCGGATCGTATAGGTCGCGCCGCCGCCGGTGGCGGCCCCTTCGTCGGGCACCTTCTCGGCGCCGATGCCGGCCCGCTCCAGCGAAGCGGTCGCCTCGTTTGCCGCGCGCTCGTCGATGCCGTGCAGAATGTTGCTGGTGCACGCCATGGCCGGCAACAGCAGCGCCAGCAGGGTAGCGGGCCACCTGCCCGCCCGTTCCCCCCCAGCCACGCTAACCACCCTTGGCCTCATGGCGGCGTCATAACACGAAGTCAGACCTGGGTTCCCATGGTCTGTTTGATCGCGCCGACCAACCTGTCCGCGACCCGCGACACCACCTCGACCGTCTGCGAATAGCGGGCCACCGTCGCCTGCATCGCCAGGAGCTCGCCCGGCTTGAAGGTCTTGCCGCGGGCGGCGGCGTCGAGGAGGGCGTCGATCTGCTTTTCGTTCCCCACCGCGCGTTCCAGCATCGTGCGTATTGGGCTCACGCTTCCTCGCGCCGGCGGCCGGGTCACCGGCGCCGCGGCGGCCGGTGGCGGTGCTGCCTTTTGCGCAGCCCCGACCCGCTCGTCGAGCACGGCGATGAACGATCGCGCCGACTGCTTCGGGTGTCCGGACGCCCGCGTCGGGGACGGCCGCCCTCCAGGAGAGCTCGGGGCGATACGCATATCCCGTCATCGGACGCGGGCCCCCGCCGGTTGCGACGATTCGACCCGGCGAAGCTAGTCCAGCTCGCCGAGCGCGTCCCGGAGCAGATCGACGGCGCGGGCATGGAGGCGGCAAGCCCAGGACTTCGACAGCCCCAGCTCCGCCCCCGCCTCCTCCAGGTTCTTGTCGGCGAAGTAGTAGAGCTCCATGAGCTTGCGCTCTTTGGGGGGCAAATTGACGACGGCGTCGCGGACCCGCCTCGAGAGGCGGTGGGTGTCCACGGCCGCGTCGGGCGCCGGGAGACTCTCGTCGGCCACCGTCGACGCCGCCTCGAGCGAGGTGATGTGCACGGTCGCGACGCCCGATAGGATCTCCTCCACCGCGGCCAGCGCGGCCGCCTGGTCGGCGGGAGTCTCGGACCCCTGCGCGCGCCCGGCCCCCTCGCGGTCGGCGGCGCTGCGCAGGTACTCGTTGGCCCGTTCCTCGGCGCGATAGCGGGCGTGGTCGGCGCGCGAATACCAGCCCATGGTCCGCAACCCGTCGTACATGGCGCCGCGGATCCGGTAGTAGGCGAAGGTCGTGAACGCGACGCCGTGGCGGGCATCGAAGCGCTCGGCCGCCTCCACCAGCCCCTTCGATCCGTAGCCGACCAGATCGTCGAGCTCGATCGACGCGCCCACGGTCTTCTTCACCTTGCGCGCGATCGCCTGCACCAGCGAAAGGTGCTTTTCGACGAGCTGCTTGGTCTCCGCCGCCGCCATCCCTTGGGGACTAGACCAAGGGTTGCGCCGCGCCGTCAAGTCCGCATAGTCTTCGCGGGCCAATGCAAAGGTACGTCGAAGCTTCCGCGAAGCATGAAAACGCCGGGCGGACGCGCAAGCTGCTCCAGCGGGTGGTGCCCGATCCGATCCTGCACGCACGGTTCGTCAACATGCTCGCGCGGCTCGAATACATCGGCGTCCGCAAGATCTTGAAGAGCCGGCGTTCCGAACGCCTCGACCTCGACGGGCTCCAGCACATCCTCGACGAGGCGGTGCATGCCCTGCGCCTCAAGAAGGCGGCGGCGGCGCTGGGCGCTGCCAGCGGCACCGACGTGCGCACGTTCGCGGCCGGGGTCACGCTGGCGGGCGACGCCGCCGAAAACTACCTGCAGGCGCTAGATCACCGGGCCGAGGAGGCTCTCGCGGATCTGCCAGAATCCGAACGCGCCGAGGCCAACTACCTTCTGACCAGCGCGGCCGTCGAGGTGCGTGCGCAGGTCTTTTATCCCATGTACGACCAGACGCTGCGGGCGCACGGCGCGGGGTTTTCGGTGGCGGCCATCACCAAGGACGAGGATCGCCATCTGGAAGAGATGACGGTCGGCCTGGGGGCGGCGCTGGGCGATTGGCGGCCGCGCCTCGAGCCGGTGCTGGCTGCCGAAGAGGCCCTGTTTTCGCGGTTCCTCGGAGCGCTGGAAAAGGCGACCGAGATTCCGAATGGCTGAGTGGAGGACGCTCCCCGCGGCAGATGTCCGCGCCATCCTCGAGTCGTTCGGCATTGCCGGCTACCGTGCGCACCGGCCGATCCCGGTCGGGACCATCAATACGAATCTCGGGGTCGAGACCGACCAGGGACTGTTTTTTCTGCGCGTGAACGAGGGTAAGTCGCTCGACGACGTGGTCCGCGAGGCGGCGATCGTCGCGCACGTGGCGGCGCGGGCGGTTCCGACGCCGGCGCCTCTGCAGTCGACCGCCGGTCAGCCGTTCGTCCTGTGGCGCGACCAGATCGTGTCGCTATTTCCGTGGGTTCCGGGGCGCACGCTGGCCCGGGCGGACCTCGCGCCGGAACAAGCGGCCGCGGTCGGCGCCGCGCTGGCCAAGCTGCACCTCGCGGGGAGCGACCTTTCCGACCGTCGTCCCGGCCGATACGAGCCCGCCGAGATCGCGCGGCGCCTCGAGCAAATCGCCGGATTGGGCCCCCCCGAGCTGGCAAATGCGGTGGCGATTCTGGCGCCCGAGCTGGCCCGGCTGGCCCTCGAACGCGCGCCGGAGCTGCCGACGGGCCTCATCCACGGCGATCTCTTCATCGACAACGTCCTTTTCACCGACGACGGCCAGCTCGCGGCGTTGATCGACTTCGAGCAGGCGTCCTGGGGCCGACTCGCCTACGACCTGGCGGTCACCGCGCTCGCCTTCGGATTCGGCCGCGACGATTTCCGCCCCGAGGTCTTCCGTGCGCTCGTCGCCGCCTACGCCGCGGTTCGTCCGCCGACCGCCGAAGAGCGCGCCGCCTTCGGCGCCGAGCTGCGCTTCGCCGCCTGCCGCTTCGCCATCACCCGCATCACCGACGTCCACCTCAAACAGGGCACCGGCGCCGCCCCCGGCAAGCGCTACCAGCGCTACCTGGACCGCCTGGCCTGCATCCAGGAGCACCTCGCCGCCGCCGACGGCCTCCTGGCCCTCTAGGCTATTTTCGAACCATGTTGATGTACTTGCGGAGCGTGTCCTTGCGCTCTTCGTCGAGGTCGACGTAGCGGATGCCCATGTCCATCGGCGGCTCGCGGTTGGCCCACACGACCTCGCCTGTCACCGCGATCGACGCATCGAGATCGGGAAAGTTCAGCACCAGGTCGACCATCGTGCCGACCTCCTCGACGCCCGAGGTCTGGATGCAGACGCCGCCCAGCGAGATGTTCTGGATGCGGTGGAAGAGCAGGACCTCATTCCCCGTGTAGTCGACATAGGCGTTGACCTCGAACCGGGGGAATTCTCGTGCCTGCTCAGGGGAGTCGCCCATGGTTTTTCACTATCCCAGATCCTCCGGGGGGTCAAAGGTCCTGGTGTCCCGCTTGCCAAACTGGCACGACGCTGCCGACCGGTGCGACGAACCGGCAGGATGGCCCCCGGGCCGCCCGATGAATCCGGCGGGACTTGCTGGAATGGTTCGTGCATTCCCGCTGGGGTTTGATGATCGACCTCGATCCCCGCCGTTTGAAGATCGTCGCGCCGAGCGTCCTGGTACTCCTGGTCGCCGGCTCCGCGGGCGGCTGTGCGCACCGGGAGTACTTCCCGGGCACGACCATCGTTCGCAGCGACGAGAATCGGAAGATCATCGAGACGGTCGAGAAATACCGGCAGCGGCTGCTGACGCGGAACACGGTCGGGCTCCTGGCGCTGGCGTCGCAGAAGTACTTCGAGGACTCGGGGACGCCGCGCTCCGACGACGACTACGGGTACGACGGGCTCAAGAAGGTGCTCGAGGTGCGGCTCCAGCGGGTCAAGTCGCTGCGGTACGAGATCGAGTACCGCAACATCCGGGTGACCGGCGACCAGGCGGAGGTCGAGGTCTTCCTCGACGGATCCTTCGAGCTGGGGGCCGCCGAGGCGGGTGATCGTTATCGGCGCGTGAACGACTACCACCGTTTCCTGCTCGAAAAAGAGAGCGACGAGTGGAAGTTCGTCGCCGGGATGTGAGCCCGCCCGGCGCTAGGCGCAGTAGCGCTCGATAGCTTCGAACAGCTGGTTGAGATCGAGCGGCTTCATCACCAGCTCGGCGGCGTCGACCAGCACCGGACGCTTGCCGGTCGCGGTGATGACCACCAGCGGAATGTCGGCGATCTCGGGGTGCTGCTTCTGCTCCTTGCGGAACTGCCAGCCGTCCATGACCGGCATCATGAGATCGAGCAGGATCACGCAGGGGCGGGGCGAGGCGGCCTTGAGGTGGTCGAGCGCCTCTTGGCCGTTTCCGACGCAGGTCACCTCGTAGCCTTCGTCTTCCAGGACCTCGCGCAGCGAGTCCCGGATGTCGGCGTCATCGTCGACGACCAGAACTCCCCCGCAGGGGCCCGCGTGCGGCATGTCACAATGGTTGGGTCGCGGGCTGGCCTTGTCAAACGGTTTGGATGCACCCACGATGTCTGCGCGCATGCGGATCCTCTGTTTGGCACCGGCGGTCGCCATCGGCCTCGCCGTCGGGCCGAGCGCGCAGGCGGAGGTTCGTCCCAGCGGGCCGCTCGACACCGCGGCGCTCATCGCCACCCGCTACCGCGTCGAGCCGAACGTCGTCTATCTCTCAGTGGGTGGTTGGAGCGGCAAGCTCGACCTCTACGTCCCGAGGCGTCCGGATGGTCCCATGCCGATCGCGATTCTTTTTCACGGCGGCGGTTGGGTCACCGGCACCAAGGACGAAATCGCCCTCGACGTGCTGCCCTATCTGGTGATGGGTTTCGCGGTGGCCAACGTCGACTACCGACTGGCGCGGGTTGCGACGGCGCCGGCGGCCGTGCAGGACAGCCGCTGCGCGCTGCGCTGGGTGGTCCGTCACGCCGCGCAGTACGGCCTCGACACCGATCACCTGGTCTTGGTCGGGAGCTCTGCGGGCGCACACCTGGCCCTCATGGCGGCGCTGGCGCCCGCGGGCGCGGGGTTCGATGGGCTCTGCCCCGGGGACGAGCCGCTGCGCGTGGCGGCCGTGATCAACTTCTTCGGCGTCGTCGACGTCGCGGAGCTGCTGGGGCCGGCGAATCCGCGCGATTTTGCGGTCGGGTGGATGGGCGGCGGTCCCGAGCGGGCCGCCCTGGCGCGGCGGGTCTCCCCGATCACCTACGTCGGAAAGAGCTCGCCGCCGATCTTCACCGCCCATGGCGATGCCGATCCGGTAGTCCCCTTCACGCAGGCCAAGCGGCTCCACGAGGCGCTGACCCGAGCGGGCGTGGCCAACCGGCTGTTTCCCCTCCGTGGCGGCGGCCACGGGGAATTCGACGGCGCCGAGGTGCTGAACGTGAACCGTGCGGTGCGCGACTTTCTGGTCAAGCGCGGGATCGTCAAAGCGGGCGGGTCCGAGCTGCTGCACTAGCCGCAAATGGGGCCGATGGCTGATGGGGTGCGCCGCGGGTCGCGGGGGTGCGCCGCGCCGCGCGTCGCGTCTGTGATAAGCTCGCCCGTCGGTGGACGCCGAGCCTCTCTCACCGCCCGACCCGCGTATCGGCAACGTGCTGCAGGGGCGATACGTGATCCAGTCCCGGCTCGCCTCGGGCGCCATGGGCGTGGTCTACAAGGGCGAGCGCCTCCAGCTGGGGCGGCCCGTGGCGGTCAAGTTCCTTCACCCGTGGATCGCGGCGCAGAAGGCGTTTTTGGGCCGGTTCGAAAACGAGGCGAAGGCGATGAGTCGCCTCGCCCATCCGAACTGCGTTTCGGTGATCGACTTCGGCGTCGAGGGCGCCCCCTACCTGGTGATGGATTTCGCGACGGGCCACACGCTGCGCGAGGTGATGCAGCAGGGGCCGCTGCCGGCCGGGCGCGTGTTGCGGATCGCCCAGCAGCTCCTGGCGGGGCTGGCGCACGCGCACGCGCAGGGCATCGTGCACCGCGATCTCAAGCCGGAGAACCTGATCTTGAGCGGCGAGACGACGCTCGACGAGCACCTGCGCATCCTCGACTTCGGCCTGGCCAAGCTGCGCGATGGGCCGGCCATGACCGCTGGCCTGGCGGTGGGGACGCCCAGCTACATGTCGCCGGAGCAGTCGGGTGGCACGGGCGCGATCGACGCCCGGACCGACCTTTACACGGTGGGCGTCGTGCTGTTCGAGATCCTGGCGGGTCGAAAACCATTCCAGTCGGCGAACGTCGGGGAGGTGATCCTCATGCACCGGGAGGCGCCGCCGCCGCGCTTGCGCGAGGTTGCGCCGGCCGCCGGGTACTCCGCGGCGCTGGAGGGTGTGCTCGAAAAGGCGCTCTCCAAGTTGCCCGAGGATCGTTTTCAGACCGCCGCCGAATTTGCGGCGGCGCTCGAGGCCACGCCCGAAGCGCGGGGCGTCGTCGCTCCCGTCGCGAGCCCCCCCGCCCCGGTCCCGGCCAGGACCACCATCGATACCGTCTCTGCGGTTCGTCGTCGAATGGGAGACCCGTCGGCGGGCGTGGCGGCGGCACCGCCCGCGCCGCCGATCCGCCAATGGCGCATCGGCTGGTTCGTCGGTGGTTTCTTGCTGGTCGCCCTGCTGGCGCTCTCTTTTGGGCGTGGGTTGCGCCGGCGGACCGGCCCGACGTCGGGTGCGATTCCCGCGCCGCCGGTCGCGACGTCGCCCCTGCCGTCGTCCGCCCCCACGCCGTCACGGTCGGCGCGTTCCGCAGCCGTGCCCGCGCCCGTCGCGCCCGCGGTCATCGCGCCCGCGCCCGAGGATCCGCGCGTCGAGGAGGCCCGCCAGCTGGTGGCCGCCGGTCAGGCCGGAAAAGCGATCGAGGTTCTCGATCGCTTGCGCGCCGAGAAGCCCACCGACGCCGACGCCCCGTACCTGCTGGCCACGATCTATTTCGACACGCGCCGCTGGTCCGAGGGATTGGCGGCGGCGCAAGCGGCCGTGCGGGAGAACCCCGCGCTCAGGACCGACGGCGATCTCATCCGGGGCGTCATCCGATCGCTCGCGAGCGATCGCGGCTATCCGCGTTCGGAGGCCTTTCTGCGGACGCTCGGTGCGCCGGCGCAGCCATTCATCAAGGAGGCCGCCCACCGAGATCCCAATCCGCTGGTTCGTCAGCGCGCCGCCGACATACTGGGTGGTGGGGGCAGCGGTTGGGGCGGCGGATCGAGGACGCGGAGCTCGTCGAGCCTGTTCAAACGGTAGCTCGCGTTATTATAACCCCATAAAGAAGTAACTTTCATTGCCTTATTGGTGGCTGATATCCTGCCACGGTGGACGAGCCTGAATGGCCGGCGCGGAGGGTTCAGTGGCGACGGTGAGAACGTCGGATCCGCTGGTCTCGCGCCTGGAAGAACAGGTACGCGAGCTGCGCGGCGCGCTGGAGGATGCGGCGGAAGCGATCTGCCGCATCGATCTCGACGGCCGGGTGCTTTCGGTCAATCGCGCCTTTGTCCGGCTGGGCGGTGGCGGGGCGTCCGATGCCGTGGGGCGGAGCTGGGAGGATCTGGTGGCCCCGCTCGATCGGCCGGTGATCGAGGCCGATCTGCGCGCCGGCAGCGGGAAGGTCGAGCGGGAGGTGCGCGGGCTGCGCGAGGACGGAACGATCTTCGAGATGCAGCTGACCATCGTCCCGGTCTTCGACGCGCACCCGAGTCGGCCCGTCGCCAAGGGACACTACTTCTTCATCCGAGATCTGACCGAACGGAAGCGGATGGAGAACCAGCTCATTTTCGCCGGCCGGATGGCCGCGGTGGGGACGCTGGCGGCGGGGGTGGCCCACGAGATCAATAATCCGCTCGCGTACATCGTCGCCAACATCGATTTCGCCCGCCACCAGATCACCACCGTGGCGTCGCGCCTGTCGCGAAGCGACGCGGGGGGCGGCCCGGGGCACGTGCTGGATGAAACCGGCGAGGCGCTGACCGAGGCGCGGCAGGGGGCGGAGCGGGTCCGCAACATCGTCCGCGACCTTCGGGTCTTCGCCCGCGGCGACGAGGATCAGAGCGGACCGGTCGGTGTGCGGCGGGTCCTCGATTCGTCAATCAACATCGCCTGGAACGAGATCCGGCACCGGGCGCGCCTCGTGAAGGACTACGGCGACACACCGATGGTCGAGGGAAACGAGTCGCGGCTCGGTCAGGTGTTCCTCAACCTGCTGCTCAACGCGGCGCACGCCATCCCCGAGGGGGAGACCGAACGCAACGAGATCCGGGTGAGCACCCGGACCGACGCGCGGGGCTACGCGGTCATCGAGGTGCGCGACAGCGGGATGGGAATTCCGATCGAGATCCGGGAGCGGATCTTCGACCCCTTCTTCACGACCAAGTCGGCGGGGGAGGGGACCGGGCTCGGCCTGTGGATCTGCAGCGGCATCCTGAGCGCGCTCGGCGGCGAGGTCCGGGTCGACAGCGAGATCGGTCGCGGGAGCACCTTCCGGGTGACGCTTCCCCCGGCGGCCATGGAGGCCGCCAGCGGGTTCGAGGCGCCGACCACCGAGGGGGAGGCGGCGGGCGGCCGCCTGCTCATCATCGACGACGAGCAGATGATCCTGGGGGCGCTGCGCCGGTCGCTGAGCGGCGAGTACAACGTCACCTGCGCCAGCGACGGTAGGCGCGCGCTAGAGCGTCTGCGCGCGGGTGACCGCTACGACCTCATCCTGTGCGATCTCATGATGCCGGAGATGACCGGCATGGATGTCTTCGCCGAGATCGAGAAACTCGCGCCCGATCAGGCGGAGCGCATGGTGTTCGTCACCGGTGGCGCGTTCACCACCCGGGCGCGCGAGTTCCTGGAGCGGGTGCCGAACGCCCGCGTCGAAAAACCGATCGACTTCCAGAACCTCCGCGTCCTGCTGCGCAATCTGCGCCGCTGAGGCAGGCGCCGCCTCCCGCGGCGGAGGCCTCCGGCGCCGCTCAAGCGAACTACTGGCAGACCAGCATGGTCGGATCACATGAGGTCGTCGCCGGACAGGTGAGCGTACCGGCCGTCGTGTCGCAGCCCCCCGCGCCGTCGCAGGAGAGCGTGAGAAGCTGCGTCCCGTCGGCAGAGCAGGCGGCCCCGCAGACCGTCGAAGCGCCGTAGTTCTGGCAGCCGCCGGTGCCGTTGCACAGGCCGCTATTGCCACAATTCGCGGCAGGCGATTGAGGCTGGCAGGTCCCGGTCGGGTCGGCGCCGCCGGGCAGGACGTTGGCGCACGTTCCCTCGGCGCCCGGGACCGCGCAGCTGGTGCAGGAGAGCGGGCAGACCGAAGTGGTGCAGCAGACGCCGTCGGTGCAGAACAGGCCCGACTGACACTGGTCGGTGCTGCCGGGCGTGCAGGTGATGCCCATCGAGTTGCGCGGCTTGCAGGTGCCGCCGAGTCCGGTGCAGTAGGCGGTGGCGACACAGTCGCCGTCCGTGTTGCAGTGGTTGGGGCATCCGGGCGACGCGGTCGTGCAGAGATAGGGGAAGCAGTCGGTGCTGGCCGCCGAGGGGCAGGTGCCGCCGCCCGAGCAGCTGACCGCGTGGATGAACAGCGAGCCGGAGCAGGAGGACGACCCGCAGCTCACGCTGCTCGACGCCTGTTCGCAGCGGTTGGCGCCGTCGCACAGGCCGTCGTTGCCGCAGGTTCCGTTGGCGGTGCATTGACCGGTCGGCGCCGGAGACCCCGAGGGTATCGACGCGCAGATTCCCGTGCTGTTGACGTTGCAAGCCTGACAGGCGCCGCAGCCGTTGGTCGAGCAGCAAACGCCGTCGATACAGTTGCCGCTGGTGCATTCGTGCCCGGTCCCGCAGGTGGCCCCCAGGCCGTTCTTCGGCGTACAGGTTCCGCTCGTCGTCGAGGTGCAGTAGTCGCCGCCGATGCAGTCCGTGTCGTCGTTGCAGGTGGTGTTGCAGGCGGTGCTGGAAGCGCAGACGTAGTCGCCGCAATTGCCGGCCGCCGGCGTCACGCAGGTGCCCACGCTCCCGCCGGAGCAGTGCGACGCGGCCGTGAAGGTCGCTCCGCTGCAGGTGGCGCCGGGGGCGCAGGCCACGGTCGCGGCGGCCTGGGTGCAGGCGCCGGAGCCGTTGCAGGTTCCGGTGTTGCCGCAGGTCGTGGTGACCGGGCAGCGGGCATGCGGATCGGCGAGGCCGCCGGTCACGTTGGCGCAGATTCCGCTGCCGCTGGCGCAAGCCTGGCAGGTCCCGCAGGCGGCGGTGGAACAGCAAACCCCGTCGACGCAATTGCCGCTGTTACATTCGTGGCCGGTCCCGCAGAGGGTTCCGTTGGTCTTGACCGGGAGGCAACTTCCGCCCGCTGCGGTGCAATAGTTCCCACTCGCGCAGCTGCTGTCGACACCCGTGCAGGTGGTGGTGCAGGCGGTGGCGCCACAGATGTAAGGCGCGCAGCCCGTGGTCGGCTGGGTCACGCAGCTGCCATTGCTGGCCGTGCCAGAGCAATGCGACACCAGGGTCGCCGTCGAACCGGTGCAGGAGGGTGTTCCGCAGCTCACGCTGCTGGCGGTCTGGGTGCAGGCGCCCGAGCCGTTGCAGGTTCCGGTGTTCCCGCAGGTCGTGGTGACCGGGCAGCGGGCGTGCGGATCGTTGAGACCGCCGGTCACGTTGGCGCAAGTCCCGCTGCCGTTGATGTTGCAAGCCTGGCAGGTCCCGCAGGCGTTGGTCGAGCAGCAGACCCCGTCGACGCAGTTGCCGCTGCCGCACTCGTGGTTGGTGCCGCAGGCGATCCCGAGACCTTTGTCGGCCACGCAGGTCCCGTTCGAGGTGGCCGTGCAGTAGTCGGCGCCGATGCAGTCCGTGTCCGCCGCGCAGGTGGTCTTGCAGGCGGTGGTAGAAGCGCAGACATAGTCCCCGCAGGTGCCCGCGGCCGGGGTGCTGCAGCTGCCGGTTCCCGAGCAGAATGGCTGGGCCGTGAAGGTCGCGCCCGAGCAGGTGGGTCCGTTGCAGGGGACCGACGTGCTCGCCTGCTGGCAGGCGCCGCCGCCGTTGCAAGCCCCGGTGTTGCCGCAGGTCGTGCTGACCGGGCATTGTCCGGTCGGCGCGGCCGTCCCGGTCGGGATCGGCGAGCAGCTCCCGAGGCCGTTGACGTTGCACGCCTGGCAGGTGCCGCATGGCCCGCTGCCGCAGCAGACGCCGTCGGTGCACAGGCCGCTGATGCATTGGTTCGCGGCGGCGCAGACCTGGCCGTTCGGCTTGAGGGCGCAGCTCTTGCTGGATCCCGAGCCCTGGCAGGTGAGCGGCGAGACGCAATCCGTGTCGGCCGTGCAGGTGGTCTTGCAGACCTTGTTGGTGGTGTCGCAGTTGAAGCCGCCGGAACAGGTCGACGAGGTGGGCGCGGCGCAGCTGCCGCTGCCGCTGCAGTGCGAGATGGGCGTGAAGGTCGTGCCGCTGCACGACTGGCTCCCGCAGGAGATGCCCGTGCCGGCGAGCTGGCAGGCGCCGGCGCCGTTGCAGGCCCCCGTGTTGCCGCAGGGCGGGTTCGGCGCGCAGAGACCGTGCGGTTCGGGGGCGTTGGCGGTGACATTGGCGCAGGTGCCCGGGCTCCCCGCGGTATTGCAGGCCTGGCAGGTGTTGCAGGAGCTGGAGCTGCAGCAGACCCCGTCGACGCAGCTGTCGCCGGTCAGGCAGTCGCCGTTCGCTGTGCAGGCCTGTCCCAGCCGTTTCTTGTTCCCGCAGACGTTGATCTTGGGGTCACAGATCTCGCCCGAAACGCAATCGCCGTCCACCGAGCAGGCGGCCTTGCAGGCGGTCGATCCGTTGCAGAGGTAGGGGGTGCAGCTGCTGGTCGTCGCCGCCTGGCAGGCGCCCTTGCCGTCGCAGGTCCGTCCAGAGGTCAGCGTCGAGCTTGCCGCGGGGCAGACCGGCGCCGCGCAGGAGGTGCCGCCCGCGTAGAGGCGGCAAGCGCCGTTTCCGTCGCAGAAGCCGTCCGTGCCGCAGCTCGCGTTGCCGGCGTCGTGGCAGGTCGACTGCGGATCCGGCTGGCCGGCGGCGACGTTGGTGCACGCCCCGAGAGAATTGGAGAGGCCGCAGGACTGACAGGCCCCCTGACAGGCGGTGGCGCAGCAGGTCTGCTGGGAGCAGAAGCCCGAGGAGCACTCTGGCGCGCCGGCGCAGGTCTGTCCGTTGCTCTTGAGGCCGCAGGAGCCTTTGCTGTTGCAGACCGCGGGCGAAGCGCAGTCGGCGTCGGAGACGCAGGAGTTCTTGCAGACGTTGAGGCCGCACTGGTACGGGAAGCACGGTCCAGCGCCCGGCGTGACGCATTTCCCGGCGCCGTCGCAGGTCGAGGCCGCCGTGAACACCGTGGTTCCGCTGGGGCAGCTCGAGCCGATGCAGGTGGTCCCCTGCAAGTACTTCTGACAGCTCCCCGCGCCATCGCACTTGCCGTCGGTGCCGCAGGAGGCCGTGCCCTGGTCGCTACAGAGCCCCGCCGGATCGACCGCGTTCACCGGGACGCTGGTGCAGGTGCCGAGCGCGTTCGACAGGGCGCAGGACTGACAGGCTCCGCCGCAGGCGCTGTTGCAGCAGAAGCCCTGGGCGCAGAAGCCGCTGCCGCATTGGGCGGCCGCCGAGCAGGAAGCGCCGTTGGTCTTGAGGCCGCAGGAGTTCATGGCGCAGCTGTTGGGCGCCTTGCACTGGTCGTTGGTGGCGCAGGCGTTGAAGCACTGCGTGCTGTTGCAAACGTAGGGGGCACAGGCGCGCGAATCGGGCGCCACGCACTGGCCGTTCATGTTGCAGGTCGAGGCGGGCGTGTACAGGCCGCTCAGACAGGTCTCGGTGGCGCAGACGGTACCTTGGGGGTAGCTGTCGCAGCTGCCCGTACCGTCACACAGCCCGTTGGTGCCGCAAGACGCTGTCCCCTTGTCGGTGCAGACCTTGCGCGGGTCGGGGTTTCCGGCCGCGACAGTGAGGCAGTGGCCCGGGGAGGTCGCGAGGTTGCAGCTCCGGCAGGCGCCCGTGCACGCGCTTTCACAACAAACGCCGTCGACACACTGGCTGGAGGCGCACTCGCTGCCGCCGGCGCAGGCGAACCCGATCGGCTTCGGGCCGCAGGTGTTGTTGACGCAAGCGGTTCCGGTGTCGCAGTCGGATTGGGTCTGGCACGAATTGGTGCAAGCGCCGTCGACGCAGCGGAACGGGTGACAGTCTTGGGCGCCCGGGGGCCGGCAGGTCCCGAGCCCATCGCAGGTCCCGGCCGTGTTCAGTCGATTGCCGGTACACGACGGCGCCAGGCACTGCACGTCCTTGACGTAGTTGGCGCAGCCACCCACGCCGTCGCAGGTCCCATTGTGCCCGCAGCTGGGCGCGCCCTTGTCGGTGCAGATCGCGCGGGGATCTGGCTTGCCCGAATCGACCGGCCAGCAGGTGCCCAATCGACCGGGAAGATTGCAGGCGACGCAGGCCCCTTGGCAGGCGACGTTGCAGCAAACCTTGTCCGCGCAGAATCCCAGGATGCAATCGTCGCTGGTGTCACAGTGCCCGCCGATTCCCGACTTGCCGCAGCTTTCGGAGGCGAAGTCGCAGGCCTGTCCCGCCGTGCACTGCGCGTTGCTGCTGCATTTCTCGAAGCAATCGCCGGTCGTCGTGTCGCAGGTATAGGGAAGGCAGAGCAGGGTGACGACCGGTTTGCATTGGCCGGTCCCGTCGCAGGCGTAGGCGCCCACCACCGCGTCGCCATTGCAGGTACCGCCCATACAGGTGGTTCCGAGGTAATGGCGGCAGCCACCGGAGCCGTCGCAAAGACCGTCGAGCCCACAGGTAGAGCTGGCCTCGGCCGGGCAGTCGGACGGTTTGCGTGGGTTGCCGCCGGCCGGCAGCTTGACGCAGGTTCCGGGCGAATCCGCCGAAGCGCAGGTCTGGCAGCCGGCAGTGCAGGCGGTGGCGCAGCAGACGCCATCGGCACAGAAACCGCTGGCGCACTGGGCGTTGCATCCGCACGCGGCGCCCAGGATCCCCGGCGTGCCGCTGGCCGTACATGCGTCCACCGTTCCGCCGCCGTCGCCGCCGCCCACGTCGGTCTTGGGCTTGCTGTCGGTGGCTGCGTCCGGGCCGCCGTCGGCCTTGGGCGGCGTCGCGTTGTGGTGGCTGCAGGAGGCCAGAACCCCCATCGCAACCAACGCGGCGGTGAGTACCGCAACGCGCCGAGACCCGCCGTCAATCAAATTCAAGGATTTCATAGTCATAAGACGTACGCGCCCACCCTGGTCCCAGTCGCAAAGGTACCATGATGGGAACGCGCGACGCTATCGCCAAGCCCGCCCGTCCTCGACGATCGATCGCCCCCCCCTGCTGCCCCCTTGATTTTCCCGGCTGAGCTGGCGTAGACCGAACCATGCCACCAACCAGCCTCGGATCAGAGCCTGAACCTGAAAGTCCCACCGGCGCCGCTTCCACCCCCGTCGCGGCGCCCAAACCGGCAACATCGACCGACGCCCAGGAGCCTCTGGCGTCCCGCCTCCAGCGGATGGTCTTCGGGAAGCCCCGCGATCTGCGCGACAAGCGCATTTTTCACCAGATCTCTCTGATTCCATTTTTGGCCTGGGTCGGCCTCGGCGCCGACGGGCTCTCGTCCTCGGCTTACGGTCCGGAGGAGGCGTTCCGAAACCTCGGTTCGCACATCTACCTGGCGATTGGCCTCGCGGCGATGACGGCGCTGACGGTGTTCATCATCTCGGCGGCCTACCGGGGCATCATCGAGGAGTTCCCGCACGGCGGCGGCGGCTACGTGGTCGCCACCAAGCTGCTCGGGAAGAGCGCCGGTGTGGCGTCGGGTTGCGCGCTACTGGTCGACTACGTCCTCACGATCACGGTCTCCGTGGCGGCCGCCGGCGACGCCCTCTTCAGCTTCATGCCGCTCGGGTGGGCGGCGATGAAGCTGCCGGTCGAGATATTTTTCATCTTCGGTCTCACCACGCTCAACCTGCGCGGCGCACGCGAATCGGCGATCGCGCTGGCGCCGGTTTTTCTGCTCTTCGTGTTCACCCACCTGGCGCTCATCGTGGGCGGCATCCTGATGCGTGCGCCCGCGCTGCCGGCCACCGCGATCGAGGTTGGCACGGGCTTTCACAAGGGCCTCGGCACGCTCGGCATCGGCGGGATGATCCTGCTCTTCATTCACGCCTATTCGCTCGGTGGCGGCACCTACACAGGCATCGAGGCGGTGTCGAACGGCCTGCCGATCATGCGCGAGCCGCGCGTGCAGACGGCCAAGCGAACGATGGTCTACATGGCCACCTCGTTGGCGTTTACCGCGGCTGGTTTGCTGGTTTGCTACCTGCTGTGGCACGTGACGCCCGAGCAGGGCAAGACGATGAACGCGGTGCTTTCCGAACGGGTGACGGCCCACATGCCTCTCGGCCGAACGCTGGTAATCGTGACATTGTTCTCGGAGTCGATTCTGCTGGTCGTCGCGGCGCAGGCCGGTTTCATCGACGGGCCGCGCGTGCTCGCCAACATGGCGGTCGACTCTTGGGTTCCGCGGCGGTTCGCGGCGCTCTCCGATCGGCTGACCACCCACAACGGGATCGTCCTCATGGGCGCTACGTCGCTGGCGGCGTTGCTCTACACCCACGGCGACGTCGGGCAGCTGGTGGTCATGTACAGCATCAACGTCTTCCTGACCTTTTCGCTGTCGATGTTCGGGATGATGCGCCACACCTGGCAGGAGCGCCGCAAGGGCGCGCACTGGCACCGCAAGGCACTGCTGTTTTCCAGCGGCTTCGTGCTCTGCGCGACGATCCTGGTCATCACGGTGTTCGAGAAGTTCCGCGAGGGCGGCTGGATCACGCTGGGCGTCACCGGCCTCGTGATCGCGCTCTGCTTCGTGATTCGTGCCCACTATCGGGAGGTGCGGATGAAGCTGGCGCAGCTCTACCAGGACGTGCGCCACATCGGCGCCCACGCCGCGGCCCCGATCGACATCGTCGATCGGAACACCCCGACGGCGGCGGTGCTGGTCCCGAGCTTCGGCGGCATCGGCATCCACACGGTGCTCAACATCTTTCGCGCCTTTCCGAACCACTTCAAGAACCTGGTGTTCATCTCGGTGGGCGTGATCGACTCGGGCGGATTCAAGGGGGCCGACGCCGTCGACGCGCTCGAGGAATCGACGCGCGAGATGTTGAAGAAATATCTCATGGTGGCCGCCGAGCTGGGCGTGCCGGCCGCGGTCCGCTTCGGGATCGGGACCGACGCGGTCGAAGAGGCGGAGCGGCTCTGCCTGGGCGTCATGAAGGAGTTCCCGGTGGTCACATTCTTCGGCGGCAAGGTGGTGTTCGAACGTGAGCGCTGGTACCAGCGCCTGCTCCACAACGAGACCGCCCTGGCGATCCAGAAGCGCCTCTACTGGGCCGGCGCGACCATGGTGGTGCTGCCCGCGCGCGTGACGTAGCGCGCCGGCGCCGTTCCGGCCAGAATCCAAACACTTGGATTGTCGCGGCGCGGGGTCCGGCAGGCCGCTGCCTCGGGGCGCCGGGACGTGATAGTGTGAGAGCTTTCGTGGAGGATTTCGTGAACCACCTGGCTTATTCGCGACCTGGGCGCGCGGGCGTTCCTGTCTGGATCTCCGGTCTGGCAGCTCTCACGCTGCTCGGCGGCGTCGCCTGCACGGCCGGCGTCAAGGCGACCGGCGCCGGGTCGGGGGGTAACGGCGGTTCTGGCGCCACCGGGAGCGGGGGGAAGGCCGGCACGGGCGCGGCGGGGCAGGGGCAAGGCAACACCAGCGGCGATGTCGGCCTCACCGGGACGGGGGGCGGCACCCCCAACCCGGACGCGGCGTCTTGCCAGCAGAAGGAGGTCATGTTCACGGCCACCAATCCGACCGTGTTTATCCTGGTCGATCGTTCGGGAAGTGAGTTCACCTCTGCGACCGCTGGCACCTTCTTCGATCTGCGAACGGCCGTCGAGCAGGTGATCTCGTCGACCGTGGGCGGCTCTTCTCTCGACAGCCAAGTGCGGTTCGGGGTGGGATCCTTCGTGGGCGATCACGCCAGCGGATCCTGCCTGCTGAACTATCAATCGGTCCCGATCGCGCTGAACAACGCCGCCACCATCAAGACGGCGTACGACGGGTGGGGACCGCTCCAGCCGTATGGCTCGAAGGCCGACACGCCCGCCGTGGAGGCGATTCCGATGGTCAAGGCCGCCCTGCAGGCCGACACCGGCACGGGGCAGAAGTACATGATGATCGTGAGCGACAGCGAGACCGACTTCTGCGACGACGGCAACGCGCTCTGTCCGGCCGACGCCGTGACCCACATGATCCAGGACATGTACAACGCCACCCCCAGCATCGGGACCTTGGTCATCGGCCTGCCGACCGCGATCAGCAACATCGCGACGGCGGTCTTGCAGAACTTCGCGAACGCCGGCGTCGGCCAGCCGGTCGCGGTTCCGACGGGTTCCGGCGCCGCGACCGCGACCGACGTCTATTACCAGTGCACCGGGATGACCAATGGCGGCGCCGATTCCTGGTCGAGTCTCTTCACGGCCGCCGGCCGGACCGGAATGACCTCGCTGGCCACCTATTCGGCGACTGCGGGGACGGCGACGGTCTACACGCCCGCGGCCGGGGGCGCCCAGGCGCTGGCCGACCAGATCTCGATGGCGCTGGCCGGCGTCCGGAGCTGTACGTTCGACCTGCCCGGCTTCACGATTGACACGAGAGATCCGAGCCAGCTCAACGGGGCCGACATCTATATCGTCACCAGCTCCGGGAGCCACGTGCCGCTCTCGTACGACCCTACCGACACCAATGGGTGGGACATGACCACGCCGACCGAGCTCCAACTCTACGGACCGGCGTGCGATCAGCTTCGCGCGCCGAGCACGACGGACATCAAGTTCAACTTCCCCTGCAAGATCGTCATCTGCATCGACAACTGCATCTAGGCTGGCCGTCGGGTCCGGTGCCGGTCAGTTGAAGATGCCGACCGCCAGGTTGACGGCGGTCGCCAGGATCGCGGTGTTGTAGAGGAACGACAGCAGGCTGTGGCCGAGAACGGCTTGGCGGATCTGGCGGCTCGAGATGCCGACGTCCGAGACCTGGAAGCACATGCCGATGGTGAACGAGAAGTAGGCGAACTCCACGTAAGCGGGGCGGGCGTCGCCCGGGAAGACCAGCCCGCCTTCCCCCTCGTCGTCGTCCCGATAGTAGAGATGGGCGTAGCGAAGGGCGTAGGCGATGTGCGTGAGCAGCCAGGCGCTCACCACCGCCAGCGCGCAGAGCAGCACGAACCAATCGCGCATTTCCGGTGGGCAACTGCGCGCCTGTCTCATGACGACGGCCGTCGCCAGCAGGGAGATTCCGCTGGTGAGGATGATGAGGACGCCCACCGCGCGCCGGCCCGGATCGTCCTCGGCGGCGTGCAGGCGGGTCTCTTCGATGCCGGTGCTCGAGATGAGCCGCCAGGCCAGCGTTCCCAGCACCGTCGCCGCCAGGTCCCAGCCGGCGACCGCGCGCAGTGCCGAGCCGAATCGCGCCGGGATCAGGATCGCCGTCGCGAGGCCGAGCGCCAGCGAGAGCAGCAGTCGCCCGAGCGCCCGGTGCGGGTCGTGGCCGCCGAACGCCCGTGAGTGTTTGGCCATTTATCCGAAACTTCCCGAAACTTCGCGAAGCTTCCGAAGCTTCGCGCCTCAGTGACAGAGTTGCTGCTTGGAGACGCTGGTCGCGGCGCCGGCGCCGCCCATCGCGACTGTACAGCTCCCGCAGGTGTAGTAGCTGGCGGATGAACCGCAGTTCACGGTCGTGATGAAGCCCGAATGGTCATCGCACCCGCAACAGGTCGGCAGGGGTTGGATGGTGAGCGATTCCGTCCCAGTGGGAATGGCGACCGCGGATTGGATGGTGAAGATCTCGAGCTCCGAGGTGCAGGCCAGCGACTCCTCGGCGTTCGCCGCCGAGCAGGTCGTGGAGCTGGCCGTGGTGCAGCCCACCGAAGGCGTGGGGCAGAACCTGCAGCTCGCGCCCGGATACTCCGCCACCGATTTCTCGATGGTGTTGTCGCAGTTGTAGTCGTAGGTTCCGGTTCCCTTGCTGACCGCGCCAAAGTAGGCGGTCTGCCCGGGATGGACGTTGGCGTCCTTGTCGTCGCAGTCGGTGTTGTCGGCCACGAAGCCGGCGGGAGGCGCGCCCGCACAACCCGCGACGGCGGTTCCCGCGCTGACCATGCCGGACTTGTTGCCGTACCCGTCGACGTCGGAGTCCTGATAGAAGATTTGGCAGGCGACACCGGCGGCACACGCGGTGCCGGGGCATTGACACTTGCCCGCCGAGCCGGAGTTGTTGCAGGTGTTCGGCGCATCGCAGGCCGTATTGCAGCAGACCCCGCTGCCACCCCCGGAGCCGATCGCGCAGTGTCCGCTGTTGCATTCGGCATCGGTCAGACAGCTGATGCCGTCGAACTTTTGCGGCGCGCACTGGCTGGTCGCTCCGTTGCAATAGGACGTCGCCTGACAATCGAGGTTGGCGTTGCAGTTCGTGTGGCAGGCCGCCGTCGAGTCTTCGCAGGCGTAGGCCACGCACGCCGTGAGAGACACCGAGCAGCTTCCCTTGCCGTCGCACTCGAGCGCCGCGACGTCCTTCCGGCTATTGCAGAAGGACTTGCCACAGGACACGCCCGCATCGGCGAAGGCGGCACACGAACGCGCCCCGCTGCAGCTGCCGCCACAGGCGTTGGGCGTCTCGATGATGCCCCCTTCGGGGGCGTTGATGGTCACGCCGCCATCGCCCGCTCCCGCGTCGGCGCTCCCGGCTGTTCCACCATCGGGTCGCCCGGCGACGCTTCCGCCGCATTCCGATTCCGGATCGCTCCCCTTGTCGTAGGGCACGCAGAGGCCGGTGCTCTTCGCGAGCGCGCACGAGACGCAGGTGTCGTTGCACAGCTCGTTGCAGCAGACGCCGTCGGTGCAAAAGCCGCTCCCGCACTCCGTGGCGGTGGTGCACTTCGCGCCGTCGCCCTTCTTGGTGCCGGTGCTGGCGGTCAGCGTGATGGTCGCGGAAACGGCACCCGCCTCCAGCGTCACCTGCGGGCTGTCGCCCGATCCGAGGAGGTCACCGGACGCATCGAGCGCGTCGAAGTGGAATTTCAACATGCCCGTCTGATCGGTCGGGATGAACCGGAACCGGAGCTCTCCGCTCGTGATGGCGCCGGAGATGCTGAACTGCTTGACGTCCGTCTCGCTGCCCGTCACCTGCAACGAACCGACGCTGGCTTTCGTCAGCTGATCGGCGCTCAGCGCCTTGGCGACGACGGTGAGGTTGACGCCGAAGGCCGTCGAGGGTGACGAGGTGCTCTTGCAGCCCAGCGCCAGCCCGAGCACCAGCAACAGCGCCAAAGGCCACCTCGAGGACTCTGAATGGCGGATCGACTTCACCTGGATCTGAGATCTCACCAGTGCACCAACGAAGCGCGTTGGTCGGGAATGTTGTTCCACGACGCGGAGCTCCCGGACGAGAGGGCCACGATGGCGATCACGCCGATCGCGACGACGCCCCCCGCCGCGGCCCAGAACCACCAGCGGGTATAAACCGGTTTGTCCTCCGCTGCCGGCGGCGGTACGGCCGACGCGACCAGCACCGGTTCAGACGGCGCGGGCGCCGTTGCCGCCAATGTGGGCGCGGGCGCGGGCGGGACCGCGGCTGCCGCTGGGGGCGGTGCTGCGGCGGGTGGGTTGGCCGTCTGCGCGGCGGTTCGCGGCGCGGTCTCCGCAGGCACGGCGGCCGGCGGGCTCGTCCCGCTCTGCGTGAGCTTGTCGATGCGCTCCTTCGAGTCGGTCGCGTACTGGGAGGTGGGGTAGAGCTTGATGACGTTGTTGTAGATGAGCAGCGCCTTCTGATTGTCGCCCGCCAGCCGGTGCGCCTGCGCGGCGTTGAACAGGATGGCGGGATCCTGTTTCAGCTTGAAGGCCTCCTCGTATTCGGTCGCCGCCTCGCGATATTCGCCCACCGCGAAATGGGCGGTCGCCTTCTGATAGTGGGTCTTGGCCTCGCTGGCGTCGTCGGCGCTGGCCGGCCGCGCGGCCGTCAACATCAGAGCGACCAAGACCCCCGCCACGGCCGTGGGCGATCGGCTAACTGAGCGTGCTGGCAACGACCGGCTCCAAGGTGAAGATGGCGAGCAGTTTATCGGAAAACCACCGACGCCGGAAGACCGCCCTCAGGCCAGCAGACAGCAGCGGTCACGCTGCCGGGAGCCTCGGAGGACTAATGCGCGCGCTTCTTCAGAATTCCCCAACGGCCGTGCGTGTTGGCGGCGATGGGGGCGGCGTCGGCGGCGGGGGCGCTCTTCTTCTCGGCGACCTCCCACTTGGTCGACTCGCCCTTGCGCGGCTCGCGCATCGCCACCGCCGCGTGGGCAGGGTGGGGGGCCTTGGTCTCCTCGGTGAAGGGATCCTTCCAGGCACCGCGCCGCGCGGGGGGCTCTGCGGGCTTGGCGGCCGGGGCCGCCCGTCGCGTCGTGGTGGTCTTGGGCGAGTCCTTGAAGGGATCGCCCCAGTCGTCGTCGTTCGACCGGTCGTTGGCCCGCACGCCACGGCGTGCCGGCTCGGCCTTCGCGACCGGTGGGGGGGGCGGGGCTGCGGCCCGACGGCGCGTGGGCGCCGGCGTCGCGTCATCGTCCTCGTCGATCGGCCGGGTCTCCCGGGCGGCGACCGTCTTCTTCGGCCCGTCGGCGAAAGGATCATTCCAGCTGGCGGGGCGCGCGGGCGTCTGCTGCCGTCGGGCCGCAGGTGCCAGCGTCGGTGCGGGCGCGGGCGTGCGGGTCGCGAAGGCCGCGGACCGGGTTCCCGAGGTGGCGCGGGTCGGGGCGGCCTCGGGTCGGCCGGTGGGGGCCGCGCCCTGCACGACGTGGATGATCCCGTCGTTTCGCTTGGGCTGGGGCCGCGCCACGACCGCCGCCGGCTCGGGCGTCGATTGAATCTCGGGCTTCGCCCACTCGGGGGTCTCGTGCTTGACCTTGGTCTCGGGCATCGGCGGCGCCTTGTCGGCCGAGTCGAGCAGCGAGTCCACGTCGTCGGCGCGCTTGCCCTTGCCCTTCGCCGCCGGCTTGGCGGGCTTCTCGGTCGCCAGCAGATCGTTGAGCGCCTTGTCGTCGGTGGCCGAGGTCTTTCGTTTCTTGGACGACGGCTCGTCCTTCAGCAGCTTGTCGATGAACTTGTCGTCGCCGTGCTTGACCGGCGGCGGCGGCGCGGCGGCGGCGGTCGTCTCGAGCTTGGGCGAGATCTCGCTGGTTTTGCCCTTGCTGCCCTTGCCAGAATCCTCGTCGGGCAGCGTCGGCAGAGCCACCTCGCCACCGCGCTTGGACGTCTGCGCCTTGGCCGGCGCCGGAGGCTCCTTGGCGGCGGCGGCCGCCGCTTTCTCCTTGTCGCGCTCGGCCTTTTCAGAGGCGGCCTTGTTGATCGCCTGGGCCCGCGCGATCTTGTCCAGCTCCCCGCGCTTGTCGTCGGGACCCATGACCGAGTCCTCCCACTGAAGCTGCTTGCTGATCACCTTGTCGTCGCTGAGCCCGTCGCCAGATTTTTTCTTTCCGGACTTATCGCCTTTGGCCTTCGGATCGGCGCGCGCGGGAGACCAAGCTCCCAGCAAACCGATACCAGCGAGGGCGGCGCAAACAACAAACCTGGACCGCATCGATGCGACCTCCACGTGGGGGTGAATCAGCCTTCTATTATCGGGCAGTCGCGTGGTTTGACAAGCGCCTTTTCACCGACGCCGCCCGACGGCACCCTACGATGTGGGTCTGTGTAGTCAGCGAACGACGATACCGGACGCCACAATCTTGACCTTTTCGCCCTCGATATCGACTTCGATGTCCATCTCGCCTTCGGCGCGCACCCGGGCGAGCCCGAGGCGGGACAGCGAGCCGGCCTTGGCGTTGCGGCGCATCAGCGTGAAATAGTGAGCCATGGCGTCGGTTTCGGCATTCATTTCCGCGTAGCAGGTCCCGAGATGATCGATGTGCTCCCGGGTAGAATTGTTGGTCACCACTACCCGCACGATGGCGTCTTCTCCCCGCGGAGATACGTCCACCTCCAGGCGGGCCTTGCCGTCCGAAGCGTACTTGGCCGCGTTCTCCAGCAGCTCGTGGGCCGTCATGGCGACCCGAAACACAGCGTCTTCGTCCTCCAGCGCCGGGGCCAACTTGGCTTCGACCAGGCGCCGGGTGGGCGAAACGATCGCTGGGGAAACGGTGAGCGGGAGATCCAAATGCAGCGGCGTCACGGTCGGATACCTCTCACTTCTATCATCAACGGGGGCTCCTTGGCGAGCTGGCAGGGCGCATCGTCTGACATCCCGCTGGAGGTCTGCTTAAGATTCTGCGCCCGATCGGTCGATGTAGGAGGCCCGCAAGACTGAAAAATGTCATCTGGTTCTCAAGTAGGCGGCCCTCCACCCGCCGATCATGGTCAGGCCACCCTCGCCCGCGGCGCGACGATTGGCCGCTACGTCGTGCTCGGATTGGTGGGTCGGGGCGGCATGGGAGAGGTCTACGCCGCGTACGATCCCGAGCTGGATAGAAAAGTCGCGGTCAAGCTCCTGCGGGTCAAACCCGGCAACGGCGTCTCGCTGACCGAGGGGCGTCAGCGCACCTTGCGCGAAGCCCAGGCCATCGCACGCCTGTCTCACCCGAACGTGGTCGTCGTCTACGACGTGGGGACCTTCCGCGACCAGGTGTTCATCGCGATGGAGTTCGTCGAGGGGAACACCGTCACCTATTGGCTGCAGTCGCAGCCCCGCACCTGGCAGGAGGTCCTGAAGGTCTTTCGTGCCGCGGGCAGCGGCCTGATGGCGGCGCACGACAAGGGGCTGGTGCACCGCGATTTCAAGCCCGACAACGTCATGGTCGGGCGCGACGGTGAGGTCCGGGTCATGGACTTCGGGCTGGCGCGCCAGGTGACCGAGAAACCCACCTCGCCGGAGCGGGTGACGCCCACCGTGAGAATCCCGGTGGTGGTCGGAGATCGCGGTCCAGCGCCGGTGCCGGCGGCCGAGACCGATCCGATGACGACCGTCCTGCTCAACCCGGCCCCGGCCGCCACGGCCACGCCGTCCGGCCCGGTCGACATGCAGGGGGCCTCGGTGGCCTTCGAAGTCCAGCTCACCCGCACCGGCGCCATGATGGGGACCCCGGCCTACATGGCGCCCGAGCAGTTTCTCGGAACGTCGACCGACGCGCGGACGGATCAGTTCAGCTTCTGTGTGGCCCTCTACGAGGCGCTCTATGGCGAGCGTCCGTTCTCGGGCAACACGATGTTCGCGCTCACGACGGCCGTCGTCCAGGGGCACGTCAAGGAGGCGCCGGCGAGCTCGAAGGTGCCGCTGTGGGTCCGCAAGGTCCTGCTGCACGGGCTGCGTCCGCAGGCGGCCGAGCGCTATCCAACGATGCACGATCTGATCGAGGCGCTGGGAAAGAACCCGCGCGTCGCTCGCAATCGAGCCCTGATGGTCGTCGCGGCCGTGCTGGTGCCGGTGGCGCTCGGTCTGGGGGTACGCCAGAGCCTGGCGAATCACCGCTCGATCTGCGGCGCGGGGCCGGCGCGCCTGGGGGGGATCTGGGACCTGCCGACCGCCGGCGAGGCCGAGTCGCCGCGACAGGCCCAGATCCACGCGGCCTTCATGCACACCGGCAAGAGCTACGCGGGCGACGTGTACGCCACGGTCAGCCGCATCTTGACCGGCTACGCGCAGAGCTGGGCCAGCATGTACCGCGAGGCCTGTGAAGCGACCCAGGTGCGTGGCGAGCAGTCCTCGGAGGTGCTCGATCTGCGGATGTCCTGTCTGCAAGAACGGCTGGGAGGCCTGCGCGCCCTCACCGCCGTGTTCAGCGAGGCCAACGGCGACGTCGTCGAGAACGCCGTCGGCGCGGCCAACAACCTGCGAACGCTCGATCGCTGCGCGGACGTGCCGCTCCTGCGCTCGGTGGTGCGCCCGCCGGAGGACCCAGCTACGCGTGCGCGGGTGGGCGATCTGCGGCATCAGCTGGCCGGCCTCAAGGCGCTCTTCGATGCCGGTCGTTACCGCGAAGGGCTCAAGAGCGCGCCGGGGCTGGTGGCGGAGGCGCGCGCGCTCGGCTATCAGCCGCTGGTCGCGGAAAGTCTGGCCTTGATGGGGACGATGTACCAAAGGGCGAGCGATGGGCACGCGGCGGAGCAGGCGCTGGTCGAGTCGTACTTCGCGGCGGACGCCTCCCGCCACGACGAAGTTCGCGCCGAGGATGCGCTGTTCCTGGTGTGGGTGGTCGGGTACCAACAGGGGCGCTACGTCGAGGCGCAGCGGTGGGCCAAGACCGCCGACGCCGTCCTGCAGCGGCTCGGCGGACACGAGCTTCTGCACGCCTGGTTACTCAATAACTTGGGCGGTGTCTTCGAGATCCAGGGGGAGCGGGAAGCGGCGCTACGCGCGCAGCAGGAGGGGTTGGCGATCAAGGAACAGGCGCTCGGACACGACCATCCGGACGTGGGGATATCCGAGGGGAACCTGGCGGTGGTGCTCACCGCGCTGGGGCGGAACCAGGAAGCGCTGGCGCACGTCGATCGATCGATCGAGATTCTCGAAAATGGCCTGGGCCCCGGTCACCCGGAGCTGGCCACCCAGCTCATGAACCGTGGCGAGATCCTGAACGCGCTCGGTCGCTATCACGATGGACGCGCGTCGTTCGAGCGGGCGCGCATCATCTGGGAGCGCGAGCTCGGCCTCGACAACCGCAACCTCGGCTATGCGCTGACCGGTATCGGCGTCAGCTACCTCTCCGAGGGCGATCCCTCGAGCGCGATCGTCCCCCTCGAGCGCGCCTTCAAGATCCGCGAGGCCCAGGAGACCGATCCGTCGCGCCGCGCGGAAACGCGCTTCGCCCTGGCGCGCGCGCTCTGGGAGGCCGGGCGCGATCGCGGGCGGGCGCGCGTCCTCGCCGAGGAGGCGCGGGAGGGCTACGCCAAGGCCGTCGTCAAGGCCAAGCTCGCCGAGGTCGACACCTGGCTTCACGGCCACAGCGCCAGCTGAGCCTAGTCGGCGTTTTCGTTTGAAGGCGGCGGCGCTTTGGGGGCGGGGGCATGCTCGGCCGCGGGCGGGTGCTCGCCGGTGGGCGCGCGCTCGGTCGCGGGCGCCTGGGGCGCGGCGGCCGGGGCGTGCTCGGTCGTGGGCGGATGCTCCGTCGCCGGCCGGGGGGCTCCTGCGCTCGGGCGGTGAACGGTGACGCGGACGTAGTCGTCTTTGATCTCGACCAGCGGGTCACCCAGATCGGACACGCCGATCTTGAGCGTGGTGCCATCTTTCGGGTCGGCGTCTTTTTCGGCCTGATTGATCCAGAGCAGACCAAAGCCCTCGCGACTGACCCGATAGAGCCGCATCGTGATCAGCGACGCGGCATTGGGCAGGGTGACGATGACGCCGTGCGGCCGGTTGGTCACCCGGAAGCCGGCCCCCGCGATCGATCCCTTGAGCGGAATCAGGATCGAGGACTTGCCGCCGTCGGAGCTGACGTCGGGGCGATTTCGACGCCAGGCTTCGCGCGCCAGATCCCTGTCGGCCGGCCGCTCTTCGCGATCGCCGGTCGGTTTTCGATCGGCGGTCGCGGGCGTCGCGGCCTCGCCCGCATCCTCGGCGCTCGGGCGCGGGACATCGGGGCGGGCGGCAACGGTCCCGCGGTCCGCCTGGTCGGGGTGGGCATCCCGATTGGCGGCGTCGGCGTCGGTGGTCGTGGCCCGCCCGGCGTCGGTGGGGAGCGACACCGCTGCATCCGCGATGGTCGGCGGCGGCGCTGGGGGTGAGACCGGCGCGGGGGCCGCGGGCGGCGCCTGGGGGGCTTCCACCTGGTGTCGCGGGAAGAGGCGCTGTCCGATCCCGAACACGGCGGCCGCGGTGAGGGCCGCCACGACGAGGCCGCCCGGTCGCCCGATCCCGGCTTCGGCGGCGCGTGGCGGGCGCGCGGCGGGGCGATTCGGCGGCGGAGGGGACGGTGGGCTCATGTCTTCTTGGTGGGTGGGACGGTCCGCGAGAGTACCCCATCGGTGAATCTCTTCATCCAGGCGCCGACGGGTCCGATGATCCTATCGCGAAGCGCGGCATCCATCTGCATTCGTTCGAGGGTCTGTGCGGTCGCCTGCGTCGCGCCGTCGATCGGATGCGCCGCCAGGAAGGCACGCACCTCGTCGAGGTGCCGGCGCTCGGGCAGCGCGGCCATCCCCTCGACCAGCCGGCGCAAGATCATCGGGGAGTCGGCCTTGGCCCGGGTCTCCGTCCAGCGGTCGCGAATCAGCGCGAACGCCGCGTCGCGGGTGGCCCGGTTGCCGAGCAGCACGCCGACGTACGATGAGAAGTCCTGCATCGGGACGTCGTCGGCCAGCGCCAGCTCCACGGCGCGGGAGGTCAGCGCGCGCGTTTCGACCCGCGCCAGGGCGTGCAGATAGCGGCGTTTGGTGGCCGGATCCGCCTCGCTGCGTGCGCGGGTCCGCAGCTCCTCGAACGTCTTCTCGTCGGCGCCGCGGGCGGCGGCGCTCACGACGATGTCGAGCAGATTGGGATCGAGCTGCGAGGTGCCGGCGCTCGAGGGCAGGCGCCGCTCGGCCTCCCGGACGGCCTCCGGCGCGCGCGCCAGCAGGACCAGGGCGCGCAGCAGGACCGACCGGCGCAGCCGCTTCTCGTCGTCCTCGACGCCGTCCGAGGCGGGAGCCCAGCCGAGGGCCGCCGCCCGCGCGCCGAAGAGATCGGTGACGAACGCGCCGAAGCGATCGCGATCGGCGTCCGCCAGGAACCGATGCTCGATGACCGAGAGCCGCCCCACCAGCTCGTCGAGCACCACGTGATCGATCTCCTCGCGCAGGCTGGCGACCAGGTCCAGAAACTGTTCGATCGGCGCCTCGCCGGCCCGCACCAGGGCCCAGGCGTCGGAGATGAGGACCACCCGCTCGGCCGGGCGCAGCTCGCCCACCGCGGGCAAGAGCCGCGCGAGCGCGTCGGCGTCGTAGGCGGTGCGGTAGAAACCGCGCGCCTCGGCGTTGCCGATACACCAGACCACCTCGCCTTCGGCCGCGATGGGCACGCGGGCCATCTCGTCGGCCAGGAGAACGGTCTGCTCCTTGATGCCGGTCGCGTCGCGAAAGCGCAACACGATCGGCACCAGCCAGTGCGCGGCCGGCGCGCGCGCGGCCGCGCCGCGTTCGGCGAAGAAGCGGCGCTGGCGCAGCTCCACGACGGGCGGCGCGTCGGGCGCGCCGCGCTCGCCGGCGGTGCCGCCCCCCAGCGACAGGCCGATGACCGGGTAACCCGTCTGCCGGATCCAGCCGTTGGCCATCTCGACGATCGGCTGTCCCGAAGCCCTCGTGATACCGGATGCTACCGCAGACCAGAGATTCGCCGGTCTTGCTCTCGTCGCCGGTCACCCGTGGGTTCGCTTCTATGCTGGTACGCCCGTGATGGCTGCGGATGGATTCGCCGTCGGCGCCGTTGCCGTCATGGACACGCATCCTCGCGGCACGCTTTCGGAATCGGATATGTGCAGTCTGCGTGATTTCAGCGCGCTCGTCAGCCGGGAATTGAATCGCAGATCATCTGCCGGTGACGCGTCAATGTCTTATGCTCAATGGCTTTCGACCGTGCATCCCGAAGATCGCGATCGCGCGAAGGTATACTTCGAGAGTTTTCTGCGGGGAGTGGGGCAGGCCGTGACCGAGTTTCGCATCATCCGGCCGGACGGTAGTGTCCACTGGATCGTCAGCAAGGC